>OLIW01000985.1_pt1 | contig 28170 bp, 21 predicted proteins | sample 1601321 | NCBI WGS metagenome assembly OLIW01 (sample SAMEA2452114, study PRJEB22498) | human gut metagenome
TATGGCGACAAAAACTGGCCCTTCTTTACATTTACAAGCCTTCCCGTTTTAGCCGCCGCCACCAACAGATCCGTCTGCCTACACAAAAAGGCCGGTATTTGCAAAGCATCGCAAACTTCTCCAACCGATTTGCACTGCGCGGATTCGTGAACGTCGGTTATAACTCTTAAGCCAAATTCGCGCCTTACAGCGTCAAGTATTTTCAAACCTTCCTCAAGCCCCGTTCCGCGCGGACTCTTTACGGAGGTTCTATTTGCCTTGTCAAAAGAGCCCTTAAATAAAACCGTTAGTTCCCCGGCTCTATCTCTTGCCATTTTTGCGACAACTTCCGCAACTCTGAAACTTAAGTCTCTGCTCTCAAGGCTGCACGGCCCTGCTATCACGAGTAATTTTGATCTGTCGTATATCATCTTCTCACAAATTTATCGGCTCTTGTCTTATTCTTTGGATAGGTAAAATGCAATAATCTCTTGCCGACGTAACTTTCATCTTCAAAAAATTCGTCTAGCTTTAACTGCTTATCCGGCAAAATTCCCCTCTTTGCAAGCTCTTCTTCAAGCTCGCCACCCTTAAAATATATAACCCCGTTTGCAAGAGTTCCGCGCTTTCCCGGCCTCAGAGATTTTTTTACAAAATTAAAAAACATTGGAAGTGCGCACACGCTCCTGCCGACGGCGTAGTCGAAAGTTTCCTTTATTTCCTCAACTCTGCCTTTTTTAGCGATGGCATTTTTTAAATCTAGCTTCTCTATTATGGACGAAATTGCATCTATTTTTTTTCCGACACCGTCAAGCATCCACACCTGAGCCTGTGGCCAGGCTATCGCCATGACTATGCCGGGCAAGCCCCCGCCAGTTCCCACATCAACAATCTTGGCCCCATTGTCGGGGGTGAAAAACTTTGAAATTGAAAGGCAAAAAACGACATGCCTATAAGCTATGTCGTCCTCGTCTTTTCTAGATATCAAATTCACTTTTGCGTTAGTTTCCTTCAAAAGCTCTGCAAAATACAACAGCTTTTCTTTAGTAGCTTCGCTCAGCTCCGGAAATTTAAAAAAAATCTCTTCCCTAGTGCGCACTTTAAAAACTATGCAAAAATTTCGCTCTTGGAAAAAAAGTTTGCAATCTCCCTCTCAGCCGATTCCGCGCTATCGGAAGCATGGGCTATATTCTCGCGCATATTTGTGCCGTAATCGCCGCGTATAGTGCCCTTCGGAGCTTTGGTGGAATCTGTGGGCCCAAGCATTTCGCGCGCTTTTGAAATTGCGTTTTCACCCTCTAATATGCAAACCAATACGTTGGAGCGCATCATAAAATCCAATATCGGCGGAAAGTATGGCTTGTCGGCCAAGTGGGCGTAGTGGCGCGTGAGTATATCCCTATCCAAGCGCATCATTTTGCAGGCAATTAGATTGAAGCCGTTTTTTAGAAATCTGTCTAATACAAGGCCTTCAAGTTTTTTTTCCATACAATCGGGCTTTAATATGATTAGGGTTCTCTCCATAAATAAAAAATTTGAATTTTGCTAATATAACAATCAATATTTTTAAATTCACAAAATTTTCAAGCAAATAAAAGCTCGCGGCGCCATTATTTAAAATTTCGCTTTTCCAGATTTGTCAATAAGCTGACAACAATTTGTACAGAGCCTAACAAAAACTTAACAATAAACTCGCCGCTATCTAACAATGCTAATACTTGTAAAACTTTCTTTAGAAAGTATTGACATAAGCTAGATTTCTTAGAGTTTAATTTCTAATTACTTGCAGACTTATTCACATATTGTCAGTCAATATTATATATCTAAGAGAATTTTAAATCTTTTATAAATATAATATCTAAGCTATTCAACTATGCCAACAAGACCAAGGACAGAGCCATCAGGGCCATTCCAAGTACAAAGCCTATAATAGTCTCGTGTCCGTTTTCGTACTCCTTTGCCGTTGGCAGAAGTTCATCTATTGCCAGATACACCATAACTCCGGCTGTCATTGAAAGCATAGTGGCTACTGCGTATTCCGGTATTATTAGCTTAATTATGAAAAATCCCACAACTGCTCCGACTGGTTCGGCCATACCGGATATTAAAGACCATAAGATTGCCTTCTTTCTGCTTCCTGAAGCCTTGTAAATTGGCAGGGCTACGGATATTCCCTCGGGTATATTGTGAAGCGCTATTGCAACAGCTATTGGAAGTCCGAATTTTATGCTTTGCATGCTCGATACAAATACTGAGAGCCCTTCCGGAAAATTGTGTATTGAAATTGCCACAGCCGAAAATAGACCCACTCTGCGTATCAAACTCCTCTTTTCTCTATCGGAGTCTTTTGAAAGATCTTTGCTTTCTACGTGTTCGGGAAATAGTATGTCGATTAACCCGCTTATTAAGACTCCGGCAAAAAATAGCGCTGTAGTTAACATCATTGCGCTTTTGTCACTCATTTTTACATCTAGGACATCCCTTGCCGATGGCAAGACCTCCATAAAAGAGACGTAAATCATAACTCCGGCGGAGAAACTCAAACCCAGCGAAAGTATCTTGAATGATTTCTTTGTTATGAAAAATGTTATGCAACCTCCTAAGAGTGTTGTAAGACCCGCTAAAAGCGAAAGTAATAGTGCGTAAAAAACTTGCTGAGTCATAATTTGAAATGCCTTTTCAATTTTGTGGCAAAAATTGAAAAATAAAAGCCCAAGCTAGGGCAAGATTTATTTTTCATATTTTATGTTTTTAAATTTAGCGACAGCCGCAATATCATCAAGTTGCGCGTATTAAAAATTTTTTCCTTAAATCTAAGTGGTAATGCAGAAAATTTGAAAATTTGGTATTTTCAATAAGTTAGATAAATCGCAATCAAGCTACCCGGCTAACCTTTGCTGAGACTTAGTAAAAAAATTTCTAGAATCGGGAAGTGTAGGTATAAGCTTTGGGGAAATATTGGGATTAGAGTTTAAGCTTGATATATAAATAAAAAAAGCCTCCGCAGAAGGGAGGCTTAAAATTTTAAAATTAGCGATTTTCGTAGCGCTGTCTCAACATATTGTTGAAAGCTGCTATCTTGCGCTTGCGGCGTCTTACTTCGCAAGGCTTTTCAAAGTAACGCTTCTGGCGGACGTCGCGGATTATGCCCTCGCGGTCAATCTTCTTCTTGAGACGACGCAATGCTTTTTCCATAGCTTCACCCTTACGCATTCTAACTTCTACTGGCATACCTTTTCACCACCTTTCGCATTTTTATAAATTAAAAAACCCTTTCCAATTTTGGAAAAGGAAGTTTAAACTCTCACTTTTTTTAACCTAGGTCAAGCATTTTCAAAAAATAAAAAAATTTTGAGCAAAATTGAAGAAAGTTGTTGCCTTTATTCGGTTATTTGAGATGTAGATATTCCCCGAATATGAAGTATATTTTTATTACAGGCGGCGTTGTATCGTCATTGGGCAAGGGCTTGACATCCGGGGCTTTGGGGGCCCTCTTGGAAACTCGCAATTTGAAGGTTCGCATACAGAAGTTCGATCCTTATTTAAATGTTGATCCGGGAACGATGAGCCCATTTCAGCACGGCGAAGTTTACGTTTTAGACGATGGTGCCGAGACAGATTTGGATTTGGGGCACTACGAGCGCTTCACTAGCGGCTCTCTGAGCAGATTTAACAATTTGACATCGGGTCAGGTTTACGAATCGGTGATACAAAAAGAGCGCAGGGGCGACTACCTTGGCAAGACTGTACAGGTAATCCCGCACGTCACAAATGAGATAAAGGCGAGGCTTTACGAGGCGAGCAAGGGAGTTGATGTTTTAATTACCGAGCTTGGCGGAACTACCGGAGACATAGAGGGGCTTCCGTTTTTAGAGGCTTTGCGCCAATTTTCATTGGAAGTTGGCAAGGAAAACGTTGTGTTTATACACGTTACTTTGATTCCATATTTGAAGGCTGCCGGTGAGCTCAAGACAAAGCCGTCTCAGCAAAGCGTTGCAAAATTGCGCGAGATAGGCATACAGCCCGATATTCTGGTTTGCAGGACGGAGTATCCGATTACGCTCGATATGCGCCAGAAGCTCTCGCTGTTTTGCAATGTAGAGTTGCGCGCAGTTATAGAGGAGCAGGATGTGAAGACTTCGATATACGAGCTGCCACTGGCTTTGGCAAATGAGGGAATGGACAGTTTGGTTGTCGAAAAGCTCCACTTAAATTGCCAAGAGAGCGACATGAGCGCTTGGAACGATATAGTAAAGCGCATAAAATTTCCAAAGTACCAAACTAAGATTGCCGTCGTCGGAAAATACATAGATTTGCAGGACGCTTACAAGTCCATATACGAGTCTCTGGCTCATGCCGGAATTGGCAACAACTGCAAGGTCAACATAGAGCGCATAGATTCTGAAGACATAGAAAAATTTGGGGCTGAAAAGTACTTAAACGGAGTTGACGGCATACTCATTCCCGGAGGTTTTGGCGATAGGGGCATAGAGGGAAAGATTCTCGCGGCAAAGTACGCACGCGAAAATAAAATACCCTACTTCGGAATCTGCCTTGGAATGCAAATTTTGGTGATAGAGTACGCGCGCAATGTTTTGGGCTTAAAGGATGCAAATTCTACGGAGTTTGACCCCGATACTCCCAATCCGGTAATTTCTATGATGGAGGAGCAAAAGCACTTAGTTGACAAGGGTGCCACCATGCGCTTGGGCGCCTACGCTTGCGAGCTTGTCGATGGAAGCCTTGCAAAGAAGGCCTACAAGCAGGACGAAATTAGAGAGCGCCACCGCCACCGCTTTGAATTTAACAACGCCTATCGCGATGCCCTAGTAAAGGCGGGGCTTCGCATAGGGGGTGTAAATAAAAAGCGCGACTTGGTTGAAATTTCCGAAGTAAGCGGCCACCCTTGGATGTTGGGAGTGCAGTTTCACCCTGAATTTAAGTCGAAGCCCATAGCTCCGCATCCGCTTTTCTTGGATTTTGTAAAGGCCGCCTTGGATAGGCAGCACGCAGCAAAGTAAGTTATTTTGTTGAATTTTAGGCAGGGTGGCGGCAAGGCACCCTGTTTTTTTTTAACCTTCTTTATTGAGCTTAAAAAAATTGCCTTTTTTTGGTTCAAGCGCAAAAATTGAAAGTATAAGCAAAAGGCAGTTTTGATAGATTTTTAATATTTAGCTTTTTGAAAGTAAAATAGTTAGCAAATTGAATCTGCCGTCGGAAATGCACACAGATTACAAAATTTATCCCAGAGGCTTAGCTATTGAAAGTGGACGTAGAATTTAAGTCCATGGAAGGGTGGATTTAGTTAAAGCTTAATTAGCTCGTAAAACATATCTATGTCTTCAAGTATGCGCGAGCGAACGTAAGTATTTGAAGGAGTAGCGGTAACATATGAAGTTCTGCCCAGTATAGATAGAAACGTAGCGCCGATAAAGTGCGTGGGCAAATCCTTTACTTCGCCGCGTTTTTTAGCGTTTTCTATTATTATTGAGGCCTTGCCGAGTTCTGCCACTATGTAATCCCAGAAGCGCGGCTCGCAGACCAAGACGCAAGAGTATAGCGTATTGTACTTTAAAATATCTATTTCGCGGCCGTTAAAGTCTGTAAGAGAATGCACAACGCCCTTTATGTGGTCTAGGAATCCGCGCAGGCTTATGGTGTTTACGTCAACGGTCATATATTTGTCGAAGAAGTACTTGCGGCAAGCGGCAAAAAGCAAATCGGCCTTGTTTTTAAAAAAGTAGTACAAGAGCCCGCGCGACACTCCCGATTCTCTCTGTATATCGCTTATAGAAATTCTGTCGTAGCCCTTTTCTATTAGAAGCAGAAATGTAGTTTGAAGTATTTTTTCCTTAGTATCCATCTCAAGAGATTTTAAACAGCTTAGTTAAATTTGTCTAAAAGTATTTTACAAAATTTAGATAAATGTACAAGGAAAGATTGAAAATTTTGCGAAACTGAACAATCGTTCAAAAACTAACTTGACACTGAACGCTCGTTCAACTTATTGTGCAAGTCAATAATTATGAAAACACTGCAAAAGGCAAAAATCTTAGTTTCGATTTTTACCCTGGTTTCGGCGACAGCTTTTGGAGCTGGCTTTGAAGTTATCGAGCAGGGAGCGTCGAATATGGGAACGGCAATGGCGGGAACGGCGGCAAATGCAAATGACGATGCAACAGCTGCATTTTGGAATCCGTCAACAATAGCGTTTATGAGTTTGGAGGAGGGCGAGTTCCGCTTGGATTCGGCGGGATCGGCCGTGGTGCCGACTCTAGGTATAAACTACGAGGGCGGCGGGCGCTATCTTTGCGACAAGATGGCGGGAGTTCCAAATTTCTACGCAGTTTACAAAATAAATGAGGACTTTGGCGCGAGTTTGTCGGTGACGGCGCCCTTTGGTTTGGAATCTAGGTATGAGGATAATTGGCCGGGAAACTACCAGGGCATACACAGCTTTCTATTCACAGTTGATGTAAACCCGAGCATTTCCTACAAGGTTACAGATTGGCTTTCTGTAAACGCGGGCTTTAGTGCGCAATACGCATATTGCAAACTTACGCAGATGTACGCCTACGGCATACCTCAGATGGTCGATGTGCGCGGAAAAGGTTGGGGTTTTGGTGCAAATTTGGGCTTTACGGTGCAGTATGCGCCCGATGGTAGATTTGGCTTTCAGTGGAGAAGTGCCGTTTATCAGTCGCTCGAGGGTACTTTGCGCGTAGGCAATATTCCCCAAGGCACAGTTCATGCGGGAGTTAGCATGCCGGACCAATTCACGATAAGTATTTACCAGCGCTTGCGCGGGCCCTTCGATAGAATTGCAGTTATGGCAGACTACGAATACACGCGCTGGTCTTGCTTTAGGCGCCTATCGATAAGCGGGCTTCCGAGTGTCGAGGAAAATTGGAAAGACACTTCGCGCGTGGCTTTGGGTTTTCACTATTATCCGACATTCGACGAAGATTTGACCTTGCGCTGCGGAGTTGCCTTTGACGAATCTCCCATAGTTAGTCCGGAATTTAGGACAGTTAGAATCCCGGATTCCGACAGAGTTTGGTTTTCGACCGGTATAGGTTATAAGATTGGCAATATTTCCTTTGACATTGCCTACTCATACATAATGACGGTGGGCAACAGCTCAATAAATCGCTACGAGTCTAACGGACCGGCAGTCAGGGGCGAGTATTACGGGCACATACACGTAATTTCAGGTCAAGTTGGAATAAAGTTTTAAGTTGAGATAAAAGTTCTGCCCGCTTCCAAAAGGAGGCGGGTTTTTTTGGGAAGGCCTCATTTTAAGCTGGCTTTAGTTGACATGCAGGCAATCAATATTGGCTAGAATTTTGCCTTTAAAAGTTTGGTGTTATCTTGCCGAGTTTACTTTGCCCGCGAATGTGGGCAAGCAGAGGCCAACAAACAAAAGCAGTGCTGAAAATAGCAGCGTAAGGTGGGTATTTACAGCAATGCCTGCGCTACTTAAGACCAATCCGCCGCCCGAGGCCAAGCCCCAGATTGATAGCACTACGCTCAAAATCCAAGCTCTTCTGTTTTCGCCGACCATTTCAGAGTAGGCGTCGAGGCAGGCTGAGTAGGCGGTGCAAAATGAGAGCATAAAAAGGACATTGCAAAGCCACATCTGCCAGTCTGCCGCTGCAAGGTAGGCAATAAGGGCTGCCAGACCCACGAGCAGATAGCAGAATTTGCACAGTTTTGTCTTGTCGAACTTGCGCACCAGCAGCGGCGTTATAACTATGTAGGAAAAAGCCGATATAATAGAGCCAAAAGCCATGTACCAAGCGAGAAGCTTTGCCGAAAAGTTGAAGCTTTCCAAGAGGTAGATTGGTATGGTCATGGCGTAGCAGCCGCCGCCCAAATTGCCTATTACGAATATGCTTGTAAGGGTTCTAAAGCGCTTATCTTTTAGCACTTTTAACATATCCTTAACACCCTCGAAAAAGTCGATTTTCTTAATTTTCTCCGGCCTGTCGCTAGGCAGGGCAAACATCAGCCACACGGCCGATATGAGAAAGCCTGCGGTCATTATGTAAAACGGCTCGGCAAATGACATATTGCCGGCGGAATCTTCAGAAATAAATACGCCTGCGATAGCCGGGCCCGCCAGAAAGCCTATTGAATAAACCGTGAGAGTATAGCCTATGTATCTGGATTTGTACTGCTTAGAGCACCTGTCTAGTATGGTCGCCTGGGCTGTTCCGTCCACGCCCGAAGCTGCGCTTATGGCTATTCTTCCCAGAAATAGCAGCGTTAGGCTTGAAAACAATACGCCCAAGCCCTGCGCGAGCGTTGCAAATATGCCCACAAAAATGCAAAACATAAGTACCTTTTTGCGCCCTATGGAATCGGAGAAAGAACCCAGAATCGGCGCGAAAATAAATAGCAAAACCGGATATAGGCCCATAAAAATTCCGTAGGCTATCTTGTGGGCTACCGGAGAAAAGCCCGGCATTAAATCGTGCGCCTGGCTTATGGGCTTTGCCAGAGTGGGCGCCAGTATGGGCACGACCATACCCTCGCTTGCGACGAATAAAAACATCACTGCTAGTGTTGGTATGAGAATTATTAAGCCTGGTTTCCTTGGAGCCATAAAAATTTGAGTTTATGTAAGAGCCTCGCGATTTTAAAATCAAGGTTTAAAAGCAAAATTCCGAATATAGAGAAAAAAATTTTTTTAATTTTGTGGACAGCCCCGAAGATAAATCTTTAGATAGTAGGTGCAAAATTTTAAGCATATAGGAAGTATTTTATGGCAAAAAAAGTTACACAAGCTGCTGAAGAGGAACATTCGAACAAGGCGCTCGAACTTGCAATGAGCGCCGTGAACAAGCAGTTCGGAGAGGGATCTTTGATAAGGTTGGGCGATTCCACCAAAAAGAATGTGGAAGTTATAAGCACAGGCTCCATAGCTATAGACTTAGCGCTCGGAGTCGGCGGGCTTGCCAGGGGCAGAATTACAGAAATTTACGGCCCCGAATCTTCGGGTAAGACGACGCTTTGCCTGTCGCTTATAGCAGAGGCCCAGAAAAATGGCGGAAACGCCGTATTTATAGACGTAGAGCACGCTCTCGATCCGCGCTACGCAAAGATTGTTGGGGTTGATTTGGACAACTTGATGGTCTCGCAACCCGAGTGCGGCGAAGATGCTCTAAATATAGCAGAAACGCTCATACGAAGCGGAGCGATAGACGTTATAGTGATAGACTCCGTAGCGGCTTTGGTCTCAAAGACGGAGCTCGACGGCCAGTTTGGCGACAGCACCGTGGGCTTGCAGGCGAGAATGATGAGCCAGGCCATGCGCCGCCTGACAGCCGCTATAAACAAGACAAATTGCGTCTGCATCTTCACAAACCAGATACGCGAAAAGATAGGCGTTATGTTCGGCAGCCCCGAGACAACTCCGGGCGGCAGGGCTCTAAAGTTTTTTGCCACAACCAGAATAGACATACGCCGCATAGGTCAGATAAAGGATCCGTCAGGCAAGGTAATAGGCAATAGGACAAAGATAAAGGTTGTTAAAAACAAGGTCGCACCGCCCTTTACCGAGTGCGAGTTCGACATCATGTACAATGAAGGCATCTCGCGCACGGGTAGCCTTATCGACTTGGGCATAGAAAACAAGATTCTCGAGAAAAAGGGCGCTTGGATTTCTTACAAGGGCGAGTTAATAGGACAGGGCAGAGAGGCCGCGAAGGCCTACTTAATGTCAAATCCCGACGTTGCGGAGAAGATAAGAGAGGAGATTGTATCAACTGTAAAGGTTGTCGGCGGTTCCACTTTGGGCGAGGAGGCCGGAGAGTCTGCATCGTCAGACTAATTTTGCCGCAAATTTTTAATCTTAAGGGCAAGGAGTTTCCTTGCCTTTTTTATTGCCTTCAACCCTTTTAAAAAGCGCCTTGCAAGGAATCTTGGCTATTGCGATGGTTTAATGTATTAGCTTGTGCTATGCGAGAAAAGCTTAAAAAATCGAGAGGCCAATAGATATTTCAAAGAACAGAAATCTGCCTGTCATCTACGTTTAAAAACTTACTTTAATACAGTAATATAAAAAAATATACTTTTAACTTGAAGCGAATTCAAAATTTTTCTACAAAGGCTCCGCCGAGTTTTTTCGGTGTTTGTTACCAATTCAAATTAGAAGGAAAATTATGATGGATAGGAGAAGTTTCTTAAAGGGCGCTGCCGTATTAGGGGCGGCGTCAGTGTTGCCGCGCTTTAGCTTTGCTGCTGAATCCGGAAATTCAAATTCGGGGCGAATAAGGGTTGCATGCGTGGGTTGCGGGGGCCGCGGCACGGGCGCTATGCAAGATCTGATTAACGCCGACAAAAATATTCAGATAGTGGCCCTGGGCGATCTGTTTGAAGACAGGTTAAAATCGGCCGATACAAATATTAGAAATTTTGTAAAGGATTTAAGGAGCAAAGATTCAAAAATCGCCGAGGATATTTACGCTGCCACGAAAGACACGATGTTCTCAGGTTTTGATTGCTGCAAAAAAGTCCTGGAAGTTCCGTGCGATATGGTGATTTTGGCGGCCCCACCTTGCTTTAGGACGGAGCACTTGGAGCTCTGCTTAAAAGCCGGCAAGCACGTATTTGCAGAAAAGCCCCTATTTGTTGACATCACTCAGGCTAGGAAGGTCGAGCAACTCTCAAAGCTCGCCGATGAGAAGAAATTGAATGTGGTTGTGGGCTTTCAGCGCCACTACGACGAAGCCTACAAGGAGGGGGTGGCGCGCCTAATGGACGGTCAGATTGGCGACATAGTTGCGGCGCAGTGCTACTGGATGCAGGACGGCTATGTTGGCGGTGGAATTTCAAACGGGCATTTGCCTATAGATACTCAGGAGTATCAGATCAGAAATTGGGCTGCGTGGATTTGGACTTCGGGCGACCACATAGTGGAGCAGCACTGCCACAATATAGACGTTATAAACTGGTGCATGAATGGCAAGCTTCCCAAAAATGTAATGGGAATGGGTGGCAGAGGTGTTAATCAAGATGGGGAACTGGCTCTGCCGTATCCGCAATTTGGCGATAGATATTCGCACTTTACCGTGGATTTCGACTATGGCGACGGAGTGCGCGTTATGAGTCTTTGCAGGCAGGAGCCAAAGACCTCGTCGAATGTGAGCGAGCGCATAGTTGGCACAAAGGGATTTTTAACTTTTGACGGGGGAGCCCACATTGAGGGCGAGAAGCCTTGGCGCTTTAGCGGAGCTCGCCCCGGTCCATACGTTCAGGAGCACGCCTTTTTGCTAAAGAGCATACGCGATTCAAAGCATGTAAATGCCATACCGCTTTCGCATAGCTCAAATATGATGGCGCTTGCCGGGCGCGAGAGCGCATTTTCAGGCAGGGGATTTTCCTACGACTTTTTCAAGCAAAAGAGCAATCAGAAGCTCACGCCCGATGTTTGGGATTTGAAGGCGAAAAAGCAGATAGGCAAAGTTCCGGTTGCGGGCGTTTATAAACTCGATTTGATTTCTTAATATGAACAGGCGCGAATTTTCAAAAAAAGTACTTGCGGCGGGCATAGGGCTTGCCGCCATTGGGCGCATGAATTTGTCGGCGCAGGAGGGCGGCTCTTGGGATTGGCAGAAGCGAGAGGCCTTTAAGACAAACTTTGCCCCCATGCTATTTGACCACTTCAGGGCTTCTACCAAAAAAGACGACGCCGTGGACAAGCTGAATTTTATCTACGACAGGGGCTTTAGGTGCTTTGAAGATAACGGTATGGCGGGGCGCCCCAAGGAGGTTCAAGAGGCGGTTGCAAAGCGCTATCACGAACTTGGCATGAAAATGGGGCTATTTGTAGCCTATTCGGACTTCGGCGTGCCGCTTATGACCGCCCACAGGTTTTCTTACGGCGATAGAAAGACAGATAAAGCGGCTGTTCGCGAATTTCTAAAAAAGACCATGGAACATGCCGTTGAAGTTTCGAAGCGCATGGGCAACAAGTTTTGCACTGTCGTTCCAAGCCGCTTTGACGAGAGCTTGGAAGAGGGGATTCAATTTACAAATGTCGTGGAGAACTTGAAGTTTTGCGCGGATATTTGCGAGCCTAGCGGCCTTGTAATGGTTCTGGAGCCGCTAAATCCGAAAGACCACCCGGACTTATGGCTGAAGAAGGCGGCTCAGGCGCGGGCGGTGTGCAAGGCCGTAAACAGCCCATCTTGCAAAATTCTTTACGATGTTTACCATCAGCAGCGCACTGAGGGCGACCTCATAAACAACATAGATTCCTGTTGGGACGAGATCGGCTATTTTCAGGTGGGCGACAATCCCGGCAGAAAGGAGGCCGGCACGGGCGAGATAAATTACAAAAAGATTTTTGCGCACTTGCGCCAGAAGGGCTACACGGGTTTTGTAGGTCTAGAGCACGGCCAGAGCGACAACTCCAAGGCAGGAGATGAAAAGTTCGTGCAGGCTTACAGAGAAGTAGATGCCTAGAAATGATATAGATGTGTTTATTTTTATGAAAAGAAGAATATTAAAGTTTTTAATTGCGCTAACTCTATTTTTTGCGGCTAGTTTTTGTTTTGCGTTAACAAAAGTTGCCTGTGTGGGCGATAGTATTACTGCGGGAAGCGGGATTAAAAATCCCGCCAAAGATTCCTATCCTGCGGTTTTGGGAGCGCTCTTGGGTGGAGAGTACGAAGTTAAAAACTTCGGCGTAAGCGGGCGAACGCTCTTAAATAGCGGAGACTTTCCGTATATGAAGGAGAAGAAGTATGCTCAATCCCTCGAGTTTGCGCCCGACATCGTAATCATAAAGCTTGGCACGAACGATTCAAAGCCGCAGAATTGGAAGCACAAGGCGGAGTTTGAGGCGGACTTTAAAAAGCTTGTGAAAAGTTACCGAGACTTGCCTTCGAAGCCCAAGATTATAATAGCAACGCAAATGTATGTCGCAAAGAGCGCTTGGGGAATCACAAATAAGGTCGTGGAAGACGAGGTTATGCCGCTTACTTTAAAGCTTGCAAAGAAACTCGGCTTGCCCGTGATAGACTTTTACGCGGCCTTTGACGGCAGGGCGGATTTGCTTTGCGACGGAGTTCACCCAAATGAAGCCGGCGCGCGAAAAATGGCCGAAATTTGCCGAGATAAAATCTTGGGAAAGTGAGCGGGGCTGGAACTGAGTTTTCAAAGGCTTGCGCCCTTTGGGCGCGGCCTTTTTTGCGTTAAGACTTTCACTGAGATTATTTGTCCGGGCATTTTTATGTAAAAGGTGTGAGGAGCTTATTTTTGCGCTACTTTTAATGGCGGCCTTTAACCGGCTTTGCGTGGCGAGTCGTCAAAAAAAGTCGATTTCTTATTCGGGAGCATTCATTTCTGCGCGACGTTTGCCCGCCGCAAATTTAAGTGGAATATTCCACTCTTAGAATGAACTTCGCCTTTTAAATAAAGAGCGGGTGCGGCGCATTTTACCCATAGATATTTAGCTACTTTGCGCATTTTACTTTGCCCGCAAAAATTCAATTTGTCGGGAGCTTCTCCGACTTTGTGTTGCTTAAATTTTTTCGTTTTGCGCGGGTTCTTGCAGGGAATTTTTCTCAAAAAAAATGCCCTGCGCGGTCAAGCCGCGCAAGGCATCGAAAAATATTAGGTCTATAAATTAAACGTTCTGTGCAATCATTGCGTCGGCAACCTTCTTGAAGCCCGCAATGTTTGCGCCGTTAACGAGGTTTCCGGGTGTGCCAAATTCTGCAGCGGCTTCGGAGGCATTCTTAAAGATTGCCTTCATTATACCGTGCAACCTTGCGTCAACTTCCTCGCTAGTCCAGCTCAAGCGGATAGCGTTTTGCGACATTTCCAAGCCTGATGTTGCTACGCCGCCAGCGTTTGCAGCCTTTGCAGGTCCGTAGAGAATCTTGCTTTCGACATAGAGCTTGATGGCTTCGTTTGTGGAGGGCATATTTGCACCTTCAGAAACGCAGATGCAGCCGTTGGCCAACAGAGCCTTTGCGTCGTCGAGGTTAATTTCGTTCTGAGTTGCCGAGGGCATTGCAACGTCGGCCTTTACTGCGCCCCACGGACGCTTGCCTTCGAGGTACTTTGCGCTCTTGAACTTCTTTGCGTATTCGGCGATTCTGCCGCGCTTGTTGTTCTTCAAATCCATTACATAGGCCAACTTTTCGGCGTCAATGCCGTCTTCGTCTATGATTGTGCCGTTTGAGTCGGAAAGCGATATTGCCTTTGCGCCGAGGTGGTTTAGCTTTTCGACGGTGTACTGAGCAACATTGCCCGAGCCCGAAACCAATACGCGCTTGCCTTCGAGAGAGTCGCCCTTGGCGTTGAACATTTCCTGTGCAAAGTAAACATTGCCGTAACCGGTAGCTTCAGGGCGAATTAGCGAGCCGCCCCAAGAGAGACCCTTGCCCGTCAAAACGCTGTCGTAGGAGTTTCTAACGCGCTTGTACTGGCCGAATAGGAAACCTATTTCGCGGCCGCCAACACCGATATCGCCTGCGGGAACGTCCGTATTTGGACCGATGTGGCGTGCGAGCTCTGTCATAAAGCTGCGGCAGAATGAGCGGACTTCATTGTCGCTCTTGCCCTTGGGGTCGAAGTTTGAACCGCCCTTGCCGCCGCCCATGGGCAGGGTTGTGAGCGAATTTTTAAATACCTGTTCAAAGCCCAAGAACTTGAGTATGCTCAAGTTTACAGAGGGGTGGAAGCGCAAGCCGCCCTTGTAGGGGCCTATGGCGCTATTAAACTGCACGCGGTAGCCCTGATTTATCTGGAGCTCGCCCTTGTCGTCGAACCAGGGAACCTGGAACATTATGATTCTCTCAGGAACTACCATTCTTTCGAGAATTTTGTTTTCCTCATACTTCTTGTCGCTTTCTAGGACAAGGCTCAGTGAGGAGAGTACTTCTTCTACAGCCTGTAGGAATTCCTTTTCCCAGGGCTGCTTTTTGTTTAAGTCTTCCAAGACTCTTGCTACGTAGCTATTCATTTTTTTTCGTTTTATATTTGGTTTTAATAGAAATTTGTCTGTTACACGCTCTAAATTAGACACTTGACCTTTGCGAATAACGGGGGTCAATATTTTGACACTATGTCCTTTGAGTCAAAAATTTTTTTCGCAAAGATTCAAAATTGTATCAAAAAGTTACAATTTTGTAGTAAAAATGCAAAATTGTGGCGACTTTGCCGAGTCATCTATATTTTTGAGGCTTGACTGATTCTCAAAAATGTCAAAATAGTCAAGCAGTTTGAAGCGTATTTGAAATTGGGATTCTAAGGAGAAACTTGACATGCCGCACAAGGGTTTAATTTACACAATTGCAATAGTAGCCTGCCTAGCTTTTTTTATTTCGCTAATAGCTTACAGCGTAAATACTAAGGTGCCTACGTCATTTAGCTTAGACAGCTACCCAAGCGGAGCCAAGGTGTATTTGAAAGGCGAGTTGCTTGGTAAAACGCCCCTTACTCTCGATGAAAGTTTCTTTAGAAAGCATGATGTAAATATCGATAAGGCAAATATATTCAGATTGTTTACGCCCACGCCAAAGGGCATAGAGATCATTCAAAAAAAGGGCGCAAAAGGCGCGATAAGAGACCGCAGCCCACTTCTTCTTACCTTTGAAATACCTACAAAAAAAGGTGCAATCCCGGCTCGTTTTAGCAAGGCAAATTCTCCGGGAGCCGATTACAGCGCAGCGCAGCTGCGCGCCTTTGTATCTCACGATATGTCAAACAGAATGATAGTTTCTTTCGACTTGGATAAGCTGGCGCCCATAGATGAAATTACAAAATCGCAGGCCTCAATAGTGCTTTTCGTTCCCGCAAATAGGGACGTTCCACTATCGCATATGAGTGAATATAAAACATTTAAGCGCGTAAGTACCCCGCCGGAAAAGTAGCGGCATAAAAACTTACAATTTTGTAACTTTTTTTGCATTGGACTTTTGACGGGGCAGTCTAAATAAGTTGCGCCGCGTGAGTTTTAAGCCTGCGCCAAATTTTACCTCGCAACACGAGTGCAAGTTGCCAGAGCAGCGAATTTCCGGCGGAAAAACTCAAGTGTAGCGCTAATTGGCACTTTTACTTTTGCGGCTCTTGCAGGCGCTCCACTTTGCACTCTATTATTCTCCGCGCGCTAACCTGTTCGACAGTTACGCGCAAATTTTGCTCCGACAGCAATATGCGCTCGCCCTTTTCGGGGAATCTGCCCAGAACCCAAGTTATTAGACCGCCGAAAGTTGAGACCTCGTCATTTTCAAAATCGACTTCAAGGGCATCTTCGACATTGTGTATTGCTGCCATTCCTGAAATTTGAAATGTATTTTTGCCGGAGCGCCTTATGGAGTCTGATGGGTCTTCAAACTCCTCCTTAATTTGCCCGACAATCTCTTCAACAATCTCGTTTAGCGTTATAATTCCTATTATCCCGCCAAATTCGTCTTCAACAAAGGCCATGTGGAGTTCGTGACGGCGGAGTTTTGAGAGAGTATCAATTATGGCTTCGCTGTGGCGGACGCGCAGTATGCCGCGCTTTAGTTTCATAAGGTCCATGGTTTCGCCGCTTCTGAGAGCCTTAAAAATATCTTTTATGTGGATTATCCCCAAGCAGTTATCTAAATTTCCGTCGCACAGCGGATAGCGCGTATGCCCAAACTTTAGCGCCTTTTGCAGGTTTTCCTCAAGCGGGGCGTTTACGTCAAAATACTGCACTGATGAGCGCGGTATCATAACGTCGCTAATTTCAAGTTCGTTTAGGCGTATGGAGTTTCTGACTATTTTGCGGGCGTAGGGCGTAAGCTCGTCCGATTCCTCCTCCTCGGAGCGCAGTTTTACCAAAACGTCTATATGGTCGAAGGATATGCCCTCCTTTAGCACGGTTTTTCCAAAGAGTTTTGAGCTTATTTTGCGGGCTATAAATTCAAAGGGAAAAGCCAGCACAAACAAGAGCAGGTAGGGCTTTGAGTAGCGCCTCAGAGCCTTCATCGGGAATTTCGTGGCAAAAGAGGCAAATGGCAAGTCGCAGAGCGCGTACTCCACAAAAAACGCAACTAAAAAGGCGAGCGCAAGCAAAAGTGCGCACCTTAAAGGCGACAAGTGCCAGGAGGCGAAGCCAAAAATGGAAACGAACACAAAAAATATGCCCGAAGCCATTAGCGCAATAAAAAATCTGATTCCGAGTGTGACGAAGGTGCCGAGCCTCTTAGACTTGTTTAACAGGCGCTTTTCAAGCTTAGAGAGCTTTTCGGTGCTTGCGGACTTTGAGGGCTCAAACCTCAGAGCCGCAACAGCGTAGGAAATAGACACCAATACGGCATTTGCGCAAAAGGCAAATACGCTTACGCCCAATCCCAGAATCAGACTTGTTAGAGGCTGAAGCATTAGACAAGCTTTTTAAACTCTTCAATGAAGCGCTCGTTTTGCTCCGGCAGGCCTATGGTAATTCTGAGCCAATCCGGCAGTCCGTAGCCGACATTCGGGCGAACTATCACGCCGACTCTCTGTAGCGCGTCGAACTTCTTTAGCGCGTCCTTTACCTTTACCATTATGAAGTTTCCGCCCTCAGAGATGTATTCGGCGCCGAGTTCGTCAAAGGCTTTTTCGAGCATCTTGCGGCCCTGCTTATTTAGCTCTTTGCTCTTTTCGTAAAATTCGGTGTCGTCGAGAGCGGCCATGGCGCCTATTTGCGCGAGCGTATTCATATTAAAGGGCTCGCGCACGCGGTTTATGAGGCCTGCGAGCTCTTCGCACATATAGCCGTAGCCGGCGCGCAAGCCGGCAAGGCCGTAGATTTTTGAGAAGGTCTTAAGGCCTATTACGGGTCTGCCTTCGGCTATTAGGCTTCTTATATCGACGGGGTCGTCTTGAAAGTCGCTGTAAGCTTCGTCGTAGCAGAATACGACGCCTTCGGGCAGCGAGCGCACAAAGTCAAAAATTTCGCCTTTGCTTGCGACGGTTCCGGTGGGGTTATTCGGATTTGCCACAAATACTATCTTTGTCTTTTCGTCCACTGCATCGCGCAGCATATCAAAGTCGTAGCGCAAGTTTGGCATGGCAACTTCGCGGCACTCAGCACCCATTAGCAGGGTCGATAGCTTGTAAACGATGAAGGATTGCGCACCCATTACGGCGTTGTCGCCCGGGTTTAAGAGCGCGTGGGCTACGAGTTCTATAACTTCGTTTGAGCCGTTTCCGAAAACCAGTTGCGTAGTTTTTAGACCCATGCGCTTTGCTATTTTATGACCCAATTCGTAGCAGCCGCCGTCGGGGTAGTAGTTTAGTCCGCCGAGGTGTTTTGCAACTTCTGCTATTGCCTTTGGCGATGGGCCGAGCGGATTTTCGTTCGACGCCATCTTCAAAATTCCGTCGGGGTCGAGCCCAAACTCGCGCGCGACGTACTCTATTGGCTTGCCAGCCTGATACACAGGCTGCTTCAAAACTGATGGTCTTACAATGTCTTCGATTTTCATATTTAGGCATTTCATTATTAGCCTAATTTTATTATTTGCAAGTTTAGATAAAATACATCATCTTTTTTGCTATGCAGATAATTTGTTTAGGTGCAACGGGGCTTGTCGGTTCCAATTTTGTAAAAGAGGCGCTGAGGCGCGGGCATAAAGTTACGGCGATATCGCAGAATGCGCCCTATCCGCAGACGGCGGGAGTTGAGTCGCTAACTATGGACTTGACGGACAATGCAAAGCTAGAGCGCCTATTCTTAGACAGATTCCCCGAGTATGTCGTAAATTGCGCGGCGATTTCAAGCCCGGCGGTGGTCGATAAAAATCCTGAGCTTGCGCACAAAGTAAACGCGCTTTTGCCTGAGAGGCTTGCGATGCTCGCAAATCACGTTGGCTCGAGGCTTATACACCTTTCGACCGACGCCGTGTTCGACGGAACCAGCGCGCCCTACAAAAATACCGATATGCCTTGCCCATCGTCGCTATATGGTCAGACTAAGCTTATGGCGGAAAAGGCCGTGTTAAAGTACGCCGCTTCGCAGAGCGTAGTTTTGAGAATATCCCACGTTTGCGGGCGGGGCTTAAAGCAGAACCGCTCATTCGACGAAAAGCTCTTTCTGGCGATGGCAAGCGGAAAGAAGTGCGAAGTCTTGGAAAATGAAATCAAGGCCTTCCAGCCCGTAAGCAGGGTGGCGGAGCTTTTGGTTGAACTTTGCGAGAGGCCGAATATTTCCGGAATATACCACTATGCGGGCTTGGACTCCATGTCGCGCTTCGAGGCCGCGAGGCGCATTTGCGAGCACTTCGGCTTGGATAGCGAGGAGTTTCTTACGCCAATTAGGCTTGAGCGCGATGCGGATTTTACTTTGGATATCTCCGCCCTTTCCGATAGAGTAAGGACGCCCGCAGTGAATTTTTCTGAAATTCTTCAAGAGATAAAAGTGCCCGACTCCTGCCTTGAGTGGTACGAAAAAAAGACGGGCAGAAGGCAAATAAAGCGCTTCAAGCTTTAGAAAGGCAAATGAAATGATGAGATTTATAAGGAGCTTAGTTCCGGGCTGCTTTGCAAGTTGTAGCGGTTGCGGCTGTTTAATCGTACTTCTCGTGGGTCTTACAATTTACAGCGCAGTGTCGGTTTCTCTGCGCGAGATTGAGGCTGCCGATACGCCCAGAATGCTCGTTATAAATTTGTCCGAGCCCGTGGTAAACTTTGCGACAAACCGCGAGAAATTCTCTCTATCCGCCCAAGACAGGCTATCAATAAGTGTCTGGGATTTTGAGCGCAAAATCTTAAAGGCGGCAGCCGATCCCAATATCTATGGAATTGCGCTCGTAGGTTCTTTTACAAGCGCCTCTCTCTCCCAAATTGCGGAGGCCAGAAATTTGTTGGCGGATTTTAAAAAGAGCGGAAAGCCCGTTTACGCCTACTTGGAAAATCCGGGGCTTGCGGAATACTATTTGGCGAGTGTTGCGAGCGAAGTTTACATGAATCCCTACGGGGTTTTGGAATTTAAGGGAATTTCTATAAATTCCGCCTACTTTGCAAATGCGTTAAAGAAGTACGGCATTGATGCGCAGGTGATAAAGGCGGGCAAGTACAAGAGCTTTGGCGAGATTTTTACATCCGATAAAATGTCGCCCGAAAACCGCGAGATACTATCCGGCATAGCGGGCGATATTTGGTCTTGGATGCTTGAAAAAATAGGGGCTTCGCGCGACTTAAGCGCGGATTCTCTCAAGCAAATATCGGAAACAAACCCGCTTCTTGAGGCGGGGGAGGCGCTCAATAAAAATATGGTAGATGCGCTTATGTACCGCAGCGACTTTGTGTCGAAAATGAGCGAGTGCGTCGGGCGCGACAAGGCTTTGGACTCTTTTAATCAAATCTCGCTTTTAAATTACGGTAACACTTTTAAAGTGAGCTTTGGCAATATTAAAAGCGATAGCATTGCGCTTGTCTATTTAAGCGGCGAGATTGTAGATTCCGAGGTCTTTGTGCGCGGCAAGGTTGCCAGCCGCCCCTACTGCAAACTCTTGCGCGACTTAGCTAAGGACGATTCCGTAAAGGGCGTTGTGCTCAGGATAGACTCTCCCGGCGGCAGCGCCTACGCAAGCGAGGAAATCCGCCACGAAGTCGAGCTGCTTGCCGCCAAAAAGCCGGTTGTCGCCTCAATGGGCGCAACTGCCGCAAGCGGCGCCTACTGGATTGCCTGTGCTGCCGACAAAATTTTTGCCCAGCAAAATACCATAACGGGCTCAATAGGCGTCTTTGCCGTTAAGTTTTCGGGCAAGACTCTGGCAAATAATTTTGGAATAACATTCGACGGGGTCAAGACCTCGCCAATGGCGGATATAGACAGCCTCACTCGCCCATTGAACGAGTCGGAAATCGCAGTCTTGCAAAAGTCTGTGGATTCCATGTACGACAAGTTTATAAAGACTGTCTCCAAGGGGCGCAATCTCCCAGAAAGCGAAGTTCTAAAGCTTGCCGAGGGCAAGATATACTTGGCGGGTTCAGCGACTAAGACCGGACTTTTTGACGAAATAGGAGGGCTTACGGACGCTTTAAAGTCTTGCACAAAGGCGGATTCGCAAAGCATGCTTTTGAATCTCGACGTAATTCAGTATCCTTACGCAATGACTCTAGAAGAGTTTATAATGAGCTTTTCGGAGGGGGCGGAGCCCTTTGCAAATGTTAGGAAATTTATATTTGAGCGCTTTGCTCCAAGTCAGCTGGAAACGCTGCTTGATGGCGGCGAGATGCGGGCGCAGATGCCGCTAATTCTCGAAATAAAGTAGCGAAAGCTCAGCTTGAAATTGGCGCGGGTTGGACTAAGCCCGCGCTTTTTATGCGGGGAAAGCTTTGCAAATTGATGCGCAAGGCTTTTTTATTGCGCGATTTTGCTTTGCGCATTGCCCTAGTTTGCGCGCTTAGTTTTTTTCTTTTGAAGCTTTTCGCATTGCTCTTTGTGCGCTTGGGCCTTGCAAAATAAGCGGCTTTTGAATTGCTTGCGTAGCCTTAGAGGGGAAGTAGCGCCGCTTATTGAGTTAGATGGCAAATTTTTTGCGGCGCAGAATTTCTAGGCTATTTACTTGCCTTCTTTTACGCTTTTAAAATCGAGCTTCAAATTCCTTATGGAGCCCGCGTCGGTCACGTTTGTGTAGCCCTCGCCTTCAAGTATGCACTTTGCCTTTTTTGAATTTATGCCGCGGTTGCAGTAAACTACTATGTTTTGCGACTTATTTGCAAATTCCCCTGCGGCTCTTTCCCTAAGGCTTGCTATTGGAATGTTGCGCGCGCTTTCTATGTGCTCTACCTTAAATTCCTCGGGTGTGCGCACGTCTATAATTACGGCGCTTGAGCGGTCAAAATTTATCCTTCTTGGCGCTTCTTCCGTAATTGAATTGCAGGCGCAGAGTACTAGGGCTGAAATTGTGGCTATTAGAATTTTTTTTAGCATATTTTGAAGACTTTCGCTTTTAGGGTTTTCGTTTTTTATTTGATTTTTAAAGGTGTGAAGAATTTGAGTTTTTTAGGGTTTGGGTTTTACGTCAGGTCGTAGGGGTCTATGTCCAGAAGCTCCTGAACTTCCTTGTCGAAGCTGAAAGTTTCGCGCAGTTTTGCGATTCTTGAGCTCACTGCCGAGATCGACTTACAGAAGTACCAGATTTGCCACCTGTAGTAGTCTTCCATGCGCTCTATGGGGGCGGGAATGGGGCCTCGCACCTGGCAGATGTCGCCAAAGCTCTCCTGGGCAAGCTGCGCCCATTTTTCAGTGTAGTATTCGAGCTTTGAGAGGCTTTTGCTTTTAAATATGTGGCGAATTAGCTTTGTTGCGGGCGGGTAGTGGTAGGCTATTCTGTTTGCGAGCTCCTCTTCCAAAAAGGCCTCCATATCGGCATTCTTTGCGTACTGAATGGGGGCGGCTTCGGGGTGGCGGGTCTGGATTAAAACCTCGCCGCTTTCGTCGCCCCTGCCGGCTCTGCCCGCCACTTGAACTAGGAGCTGATAGGTGTGTTCCGCCGACCTAAAGTCGGGCATATTTAGCGAGATGTCTGCATTTAAAACTCCCACGAGCGTTACGCGCGGGAAGTCCAAGCCCTTGGCTATCATTTGGGTTCCTATTAAGATATCGAGCTTGCCTCGCCTAAAGTCCGCCAAAATTTTGCGGTAGTCGTTGCGCTTTTTCATTGTGTCGGCATCCATTCTGCCTATGCGCGCATAGGGGAAAAGGGCCTTTAGAGTCTCTTCAATTTTTTGCGTTCCAAAGCTCTTCCACTTTGCGTTTTTTGAGCCGCAGTTCGGGCAGGCCTCGGGGGCGCGGCGCTCGTAGCCGCAGATGTGGCACTTTACGATGTTTTGCGCCTTGTGCCAAGTGAGGCTTATCGAGCAGTGGGGGCACTCGGCTACTTCCCCGCAATCGGGGCACTCATACACCTTTGAGTATCCGCGCCTGTTTAAAAATAGAATCACCTGCTGGCCGCGCTCTAGCTTTTCGTGAATTTTATCGACAAGCATATTTGAAAGCGCGTTTTTTTCGTACTTCATGTCTATTAGAAGTATCTTTGGCAGGCTTGCGCCGTCTATGCGAGAGGTAATTTTGCTGAGCGAATACTTGCCGATTTTTGCGTTATAGAGCGATTCGAGCGATGGAGTTGCCGAGCCCAATACGCAGCAGGTGTTCGAGATGTGGCACCTTAATACTGCCATGTCACGGCCGTTGTAGCGCGGGTTTTTATCCTGCTTGTAGGCGCCGTCGTGCTCCTCGTCAACTATGATTAAGTCGGGGTTTTCTATTGGCGCAAACACGCAGGAGCGCGCGCCTACCACGACTCTCGCCCGCCCGCTTGCAAGCGCGCGCCACGCATCTAAGCGCTGGCCGTCGCTTAAGCCGCTATGCCACACGACAAGCTCCGTATTGCAGTCGCCCAGTCGCGAGCGCAGCCTGCCCACTGTTTGCGGTGTAAGCGAAATTTCGGGCACTAAGAATATGCAAGAGCCCCCATCTTCCAGCACCTTGCGCATGGCCTGCATATAGACTTCCGTCTTGCCCGAGCCCGTTACGCCGTAGAGCAAATTTGTGTGGAATTTTTTTGAGCTTACCGCATTTAAGATGTTGTCGAGCGCCTGTTTTTGCTCGGGGTTTAATGTATGCGCCTCAGAGCTTACAAGCTCGGCGCTTGAGATGTCGTCCTCGTATGAGAGTCTGTTTTGCTCCTTTAGAGATTCGGAAAAAATCCCCTTGGAAATTAGCGCACTCGCCGTGCTATCCGAGGCATGGGCAAGCCTTATGAGGGCGGCTCTCAGCATTGGGCCATTGTTTTCAAGAAGTGTCTCGTAGAGCTTTGCCTGGTTTGGGGCCCGCTTTTTAAGGGCTGTTAATTCGGCCTCGCTTAAGACTCTTTCAATCTTGATTTCCTTTAGGGCAAGCGGATTTTTGCCCTCGCGCACGACGGCTGGAATCATGGATTCCATGACGGATTGAAGCGAGCAGCAGTAGTAGTCGCGCATCCAGAGGGCAAGCTTTATTAAATCCGGCGAAAGAGCGCGCTGCTTTTGCACTAAGTCTATTATGTGCTTTAACTTAAAGCCTTGAGTCTCACTTGGCTTGGAAAGCTCTAAGACTATTGCAATCGCCGTAGTGTTTCTGAGCGGCACGCGGACCATTGAGCCCACCTGCACTTGCCCCTCGAGAGCTTGCGGCACAAGGTAGCTTAGAAAGTTTCCAAAACCGCTAAAGAGCGCGACGCTTGCCTGTAGATTTTCAGCCATTGTTAAAAACAGATTGACCGAAGGGGGGCTTAGTGTCAATTTTCTTGCCATATGAAGCCTATAATTTTTGAGCCCTATGAAAAGAGCGCAAAGCCTGAGCTAAGCGAATTGCAAAATGAAATCTTGCGCCTGAAAAAAGAGCGAAACGCCGTAATATTGGCGCACAATTACGTCGATGACGATATACAGCGCGTAGCCGACTTTGTCGGCGATAGCCTTGGGCTTTCATTTTGCGCGCGCGACACAAGCGCAGACGTCATAGTCTTTTGCGGCGTGGACTTCATGGCAGAGACTGCAAAAATATTAAATCCCGAAAAGACGGTTCTACTGCCCGACGCCACAAGCGGTTGCTCTCTCGAGGAATCCTGCCCGCCCGAAAAGCTCGCCGAATTAAAGGCAAAGCACCCGGGGGCCTTTGTGGTTTCCTACATAAATTGCAGCGCTGGGGTGAAGGCTTTGAGCGATTTAATCTGCACAAGCGGCAATGCCGTTGAACTCGTAAAAAAGATACCCGAGGGCAGGGAAATTATCTTTGCGCCCGACAAATACTTGGGCTCTTGGGTTGAGGAAAAGACGGGCCGCAAACTCATCTTGTGGGACGGCTGCTGCAAGGCGCACGAGCAGTATAGCCCCGAGCCTCTCTCGGAGGTAAAGAGGGCCTTTAACGCGCCCTTAGTTTGCCATCCCGAATGCCCCAAGGCGGTGCGCGATGTCTGCGACTTTGTGTGCAGCACTGAAAAGATGATAAGCTGGGCGCGCGAGCAAAAGTCGGACACAATAATAGTTGCGACGATTTTCCAGATGCTCCACCGCCTGCGCCGCGAGGTTCCGGAAAAGACTTTTATCGCCGCGCCCCTAGCGGGTGAAGATTGCCTGCGCTGCAAGCACATGGACAAAAATACGCTCGAAAAGTTGCGCAACTGCCTGCGCGATATGTCGCCTGAAATTAAGGTGGATAGCGAGCTTGCAAAGCGTGCCAAAGCGCCGGTTGACTTGATGCTTGAGTGGAGCAAGTAGCTTCATCTTTAGCGTTGGATACAATTAACATTTTTAAATTTATAAGGCTTGTGCGCGGCTTTTGCCGAGGCTGCGGCATGGGCGTCGGGTTTAGACTCTATGGATTTCGTACACTTACATTTGCATACAGACCACAGCTTCTTGGACGGCTGCAGCCGCATAGATAAGCTCATGGCTCGCGTTCAGGAACTTGGAATGCCAGCGGTTGCTATGACCGACCACGGCAATATGTGCGGAGCCTACGACTTTTATACGGCAGCCAAGCAGCGCGGCATAAAGCCCCTTTGCGGCTGCGAGGTCTATTTGGTTTACGACCACAATATGGCAGACCACCCCAAGCGAAATGTTGAGCGCACCGACGATATAGGCGACATAGAAAATAATCCTGAGATGCTTAAGCCCGAAAATTTCCCGCGCTATCAGATATTCCACAAGACTCTCATAGCAAAGGATTACGAAGGCTTTATAAACCTTGCAAAAATCTCTTCAGAGGCCTACTACCGCGGAATGTACTACCGCCCGCGCGTAGATTTGGAGACGCTTGCTCAGCACTCAAAGGGGATAATCGCCCTAAGCGGCTGTCTAAACGGCGTTGCATCTCAGTACCTGCTTTATGGCGACTACGAAAAGGCGCGCGAGGCCACCGCAAAGTTCTTGGACATATTCGGGCGCGACAATTACTTTATAGAGGTGCAAAACCACTTTATGCCCGCGCAGAAGAAAATTATACCTGGGCTAATGAAGCTTGCCAAGGAGTTCAATTTGCGCGCGGTTGCCACAAACGACAGCCACTACATCTATAAGTCCGACGCAGAGGCGCACGATGCCATGCTTTGCATACAAACGGGCAAGGTGTTGAGCGACGAAAAGCGCATGCGCTATCCGAATAACGAGTTTTACCTAAAGACTCGCGAGGAGATGGCAGTCGCCCTGGGCGAACTTGAGGGGGTTTTGGACAACACGCTAGCCGTGGCCGAGATGGTCGATTTAAAGATGCCCGAAAAGGCTAACCACTACCCAAAGTACGAGGCTCCGGCCGACATAGTTTTCGACAAGGACGAGGTCAATTTTAACCGCATACTAGACCTCTACGTTGCAAAGAAAAACGAAGTCTTGGCGCAAAACGGCAAGGAGGCGAACTTTTCGCTGAGCGATGACGATAGAAAGCGTCTAATGAAAAACGGGCTCTTTTTGTTCGACCTTTGCAAGAAGGGGCTTACGGAGCGCTACGGCGTGGACTACGACAATCCGAGCGCCTACGTTCCCAAAGAGGGCGAGCCGCCTGACAGAGCCAAGTTTTTGTGCGATAAACTCGACTACGAGCTTTCAATCATAGTTGGCGCGGGCTTTGTCGATTACTTTTTAATAGTTTACGACTTCATAAATTGGGCGCGCAGAAACCAGATTCCGGTGGGGCCGGGCAGAGGAAGCGGAGCGGGCTGCATGATAGCCTACATGCTGCACATAACCGACATAGAGCCCATACGCTTTGGGCTGCTCTTTGAGAGAATGCTATCTTTGGAGCGCGTGTCGCCGCCCGACTTTGACGTGGACTTCTGCCAACAGCGCCGCGGCGAGGTTATAGATTACGTCCGCCAAAAGTACGGCAAAGACAGGGTCGCAAACATCATAACTTTTGGAACGCTGGGCGCCAAAGTCGTAATACGCGACTTAGCGAGAGTAAATTCAATGCCCTTTAACGAGGCCGACGCCTTCGCAAAAAAAATCCCCGACGACTTAAAAATTACGCTCGACAAGGCCTACGAAAAGTCGGCGGAGCTGCGCGACTACATAAATTCAAACCCTCAGGCAAAGCACATTTTCGAGCAGGCAAAAATTCTGGAGGGCATGATACGCCAGACTGGCAAGCACGCCTGTGGAATCATAATTGGCGACAGGGCGCTGGACGACTTGGTGCCCATGATGATTCAGGAAGGCTCGCTCACAACGCAGTTTCCTAAGTATCCGGACGAGGAGCTCGGGCTTTTGAAGGCCGACTTTCTTGGGCTAAAGACGCTCGATGTGATAGGCGCCGCCCAAGACAACGTAAGGCGCACGCGCAGCAATCCGAGTTTCGATATTGAAAAAATTTCGCTTGAAGATGCCAATACCTTTAGGCTCTTAAATAGCGGTATAACAACGGGCGTATTCCAGCTTGAAAGCGAGGGAATGCAAAACCTTTGCAGGCGCATAGGCTTAAGCGTATTTGAGGAGATTATCGCGCTTATCGCTCTTTACAGGCCGGGGCCAATGCAGTTTATAGACCAGTTTATCGAGGGCAAGAAGGACGCCTCGAAAATACAGGTTCCGCACCCGCTTTTGAAGGACTTGGTTCAGGAGACCTACGGCGTTTTGGTCTATCAGGAGCAGGTCATGATGGCGGCGCGCATAATTTCGGGCTACACGCTTGGCGAAGCTGACATTCTAAGGCGCGCCATGGGCAAGAAAAAGCCAGAGGTTATGGCAAAGCAAAAGGCGGTGTTTATAAGAAAGGCAAAAGAGGTAAACAACATAGACGAAAGCGAGGCCGAGCGAATTTTTGCCGTTCTTGAAAAATTTGCGCAGTACGGATTTAACAAGTCGCACTCCGCAGCCTACGCCATGCTAAGTTACAGAACCGCCTACCTTAAGGCCAACTATCCCGTTGAATTTATGGCGGCTGTGCTTTCGAGCGAACTTGGCAATCTCGACAAGGTTTCAAAATTTATCGAGGAGTGCGAGAGCATAAATATCAAGGTTTTGGGACCCGATATAAATATATCGCGCGAAGGTTTTACGCCTATAATTGAAAAGAATTGGAAGCCCGGCAAAGACTTTATGTTCGAGGATTCGGCGGGCTCCATACGCTTTGGGCTTGCAGCCGTCCGCGGCATAGGCGATAGCGCGGCGCGTCAAATAACGGAGGAGCGCGACAAAAACGGAGCATTTAAGAGCGTGCTAGACTTTGCAGAG
>OLIW01000986.1_pt1 | contig 28136 bp, 22 predicted proteins | sample 1601321 | NCBI WGS metagenome assembly OLIW01 (sample SAMEA2452114, study PRJEB22498) | human gut metagenome
CAGGCGCATGGCGTCCGTCGGGATGGTGTCTCTCCAGTAGAAGCTGTTGAGGCTGGGCATAGGAGACGTAGGCAATATAGTAATGCGCGACCGCCGCCTGCTCAGCCAGGACGGACTAATGGTGGTCTGTGTGACCTTTGATTCCAAGACGGGCGAATTAATATCGGGTCCTGACATTATTTCCCGCGGTTTTGTATATGTGCGCGAATCAGACCAGCTTATAGAGGAAGCCAAAAAAGTTGTGCTGGATTATATTGCGGGCTGCGAACCGTCCCGGCACAGCGACTGGGGCCTGATAAAAAACGGGCTGCGCTCCAAGCTGAAGGATTTTCTTTACACCAAAACCAAGCGCACCCCAATGATACTGCCTATTTTAATTGAGGTATAATTTGTAGGAGCGGCCCGCATAAGGGCCTGGGGAATTTTTAAAAAAGGAGCGGCCTGCCTACGGGCAGGCACCAGAATCTAAGAATGAAGCAACTGCTGCAAAAATGCCGGGAAAAAATAATCTCGGCCTGCAAACATATCAAGCGCTTTTGCGTAGAGCTTAGAAACAGAATCAAAGCCTTCAAGGCTAAAGACGTCAAGGACAGCCGCCTTAAAAGAGCCTGGCGGAGCTGGCTGCGCCCCACTTCCCTCTGCGCCATCAGCCTTATCATAGTCATAATTACCGTCAGCATTGTGGCCGGCGGCATATCCGGCTTTTTCTTTGAGGCCGTGAACCCGCATGACGACAGTCCCATACTGCTGACCATTAATTCAGGCGCTTCCATGGCGCGGGTAGCTTCTCAGCTCAAGGAGCTGGGGCTTATAAAATCTACCTGGGGCATAAAGCTGCTGGCCGATTTTACCAACCGCTCCAGCAAGGTCAAGGCGGGCGAATACATATTGGATAAAACCATGAGCGTTGAGGAGATACTCGACCTTATCACCCAGCCCAAGCCTATGAGCCGAACAGTAACCATAACCCTTTACGAGGGAGACACTATAGAAGATTTCGCCGCGGCGCTGGTAGACCGCGGAGTGCTGGCCGACGACGAGGAATTCCTTAATATAGCGCGCACCGGCGAGGGCCTGGATACGCAGGATTATTATTTCCTGCAGGAACTGCTGGACAGGGAAAATGTCGAATATATGCTGGAGGGCTTCCTTTTCCCCGACACCTACGAATTCTACGTCGAGACCTCGGCTATGACGGTAATAGAAAGGATGCTGAACCGTTTTTCGGACATTTACAGGCCCGAATACTCCCTCAGGGCGGAGGAGCTGGGCATGACCATGAACGAAGTCATATCCCTGGCCGCCATTATTGAAAAGGAAGGGCGCACCTCCGATTTTGCAAGCATTTCGGCCGTACTGCACAACCGTCTGGACGCAGATATGTATCTTCAGTCAGACGTTACCGTGCAGTATGTTCTGGGGGTCAGCCGTCTGGTGCTCACGCAGGATGAACTGGACGTGGATTCCCCCTATAACCTCTATAAAAACAAGGGGCTTACCCCCGGCCCAATATGCGCTCCCAGCCGCAGCGCCATAGAAGCTGCCCTTTATCCGGATGAAGAGATACTGGACGGAAATTATCTCTATTTTACCCTTACCGACCCGGCTACCGGGGTTATACACTACTCAAAGACTCTGGAAGAGCATAACCGGGTAGTGGCGGAATACAGGGACCTCTGGGAACAGTACGATCAGGAGCACGGGAGCTGATAAAATGGTTACCTCCCGAAGGACAACTCAGTATCTAAGGGCGCTGCTTAATAAAGAGAGCGCTGTGCAGCGCAGCGAGGAGCACCCCTCTCTGCCTCCTGAGAGCGCGCAGCTTATCAGACTGCTTGCTCGCCTTAAGCAGCCCGAAAGAATACTGGAAATAGGTACAAATATAGGGGGCTCAGGAATAGAGCTTCTTTCAGCCGCGTGTGGAGCGCGGCTTTATACTATTGAATGCGACGAACTCAAGGCGGACGAGGCTAAAAAAAATTTTGCTGCGGCGGGCCTAGCGGACAGAGTAGAAATATACCTGGGCAAAGCGGAAGAAATCCTGCCCTATATTACGGGAAGCTATCAATTAATACTGCTGGACGGTCCGAAGGGACAGTATTCTGCTTTTGCTTCCATGCTTATACCGCTGCTGGAAACGGGCGGACTGCTCATATGCGATAACGTGCTGTTCCGCGGAATGGTAACCGGCGACCGCCGTATTAAAAGCCGGAAGCGGACGCTGGTTAAAAAACTGGATATGTTCCTGCGAGCTTTAAGCGCCGACTCTTCCCTTATGACCTCTATAGTCCCCATAGGGGACGGGATCAGCATAAGTCTGAAGCTGTAAGACGCAAATTATTGGCCAAAGATATCCGGGCATAAGCTCCCTGAACGCATTTTTTAGGAACCTGTTTTTATCGCATATGCGTACCGAAACAAGTTAAAATCCCCCATTTTCCGCTGTCCATGTACCTGCAAAAAAGCCGTCTAAACCCTATGCTCCCTATGAAAGCCGCCCAGCCGCAAAAGGCATTTACCCTGCCCGGCGGCAAAAAATCCATTAGGCTTTGGCGGACTGTTCTCCAGGCTGTTCCCCTTTTGTCTGTAAAATATAATCAAGCAGCCAGACAATGAAACAAATATTGTTTATTGCTGAAATAACAAAAACTATTAAATATAGGGGGTAGTATAAATGAAAAAACGACTGCTGATAATAGTTTTATTTATTTTCATAATTGTTCTTTCTGCGGGATGCGGAAAAGTCAGCGTTGAAAACAGCACGCTGCTAAAAAAAGGGACTATAGAGCAAATTACCGTCCATTCCTTGCCCGAATACTACAATTACTGTTTCTCTGCTAAATCGGACATACAGGCTGTCACAGACTATCTGCTTAATTTGACTCTGTCCTCGGATTTTGAAGAAAATCCTAATGATTATGCCGGAATGACGTGGGTAATTACTTTAAAATATGATGATGGCAGCGAAACGGTTATTTATCATTTTGGCAACAGGTTTATCCGCTCTGGCGAAAGTTCCTGGTACCAAATGCAATATGAGGAGGCCAGCCAGTTTGACGCACTGATGAACGAATTAGGCTGAACAGCCAATGAAGGCTCGCGGCCGAGGATGCATAAAGACAGTGCGGTTAATACGCTAAGGTTCATTGCTTTATCAGCGCCCTGCGAGTCAGGGCCGTCAGCAGGCAGGGCGGAGCGCTAACGCACTAATCTTCCTCTGCGGCCTAAGGTCGGGCAAATCCGCCTGCTTCAAAGGCAGAGGGAAAAGCATGGATAGGCTCTGCGCCGGATGAAGATAACTACAGAAAGCATACAAATCGCACAGCTAAAGGCGCATTATCACATTTAGGCTGACGCCATTAACATTCTTATATTCTTTACCCTGAAAGGAGCAATATTATGGAGCTTTTATCCCCTGCTGGAAATATGGAGCGGCTGGAAACCGCCTTTTATTTCGGTGCGGACGCAGTATATTTATCCGGCCGCGCCTTCGGACTGCGCGCTTATGCAGGCAACTTTGATGACCAGCAGCTTGAACAGGCGGTTCAGCGCGCGCACGAGCTGGGCAAAAAGGTATATATAGCGGCCAATATCTTTATGCGCGAAGAGGACATATCCTCCTTTAAAAATTATATTGCTCTGCTGGGCAGAATAAAAGCGGACGGAGTAATCATTTCAGATTTGGGCGCGGCGGGACTGGTGAAAGATATCTGTCCCGAACTGCCATTACATATCAGCACGCAGTTCAGCGCCATGAACCATCTTACTGTCTCAGCGCTGCATAAAATGGGCGCCTCCCGAATTATCCTTGCACGCGAACTCTCCATGGATGAAATAAAAAGGATAAAAGACAGCATTCCTGATGATGTCGAATTAGAAGCGTTTGTGCATGGAGCTATGTGCATGGCCTATTCCGGCCGCTGTCTTTTAAGCAGCTTTTTAACAGGCCGGCAGGCTAACCGCGGAGAATGCACTCAGCCCTGCCGCTGGGAATATTCCCTTGTAGAAAAGCAGCGGCCGGGCGAGTATATGCCTATAATGGAAGATGAGCACGGAACATATATCCTAAACAGCCGGGACCTCTGCATGATAGAACATTTAGCCGAGCTGAATAAGGCTGGAGTGGATTCCATAAAAATCGAGGGACGCATGAAAACCTCATATTATACCGCCGTTGTAACCAATGCTTACTGCCGTGCACTGAATTTGCTAAAGCAGGGCCGCGAATTCGACCCCGCACTTAAAGAAGAGCTTCTAAAGGCATCCAACCGAGATTTCACTACCGGATTTTATTACGGCAACCCGCTAAACGACGGCCAGAGGCCGCAAAGTGGCAAATGCGTTCAAGATTATGAATTTTCAGCATTATGTCTAGGCTGGGATGGTGCCAATGCAATTCTGGAACAACGAAACAAAATAAACAAGGGTGATACCCTGGAAATACTTTCCCCAAACGATTATTCAGCCAGTTCCATTAGAGTTAGTCAAATTACTGATTTGGATGGCAATGAAATGGAATGCGCTAACCGAGTGCAACAGATTATAAAAATTCCCTGCCCACTGCCTCTCAGCAAAAACGACATTCTGAGAAAATGTATAAAGAGCGTACGCTAGATATACGCTTACCTAAAAAACCAGGCGGCCGCCTTTGCACCGCGGCGGACAAGGAATAAAAGTCCCGGCGGCCGCGGCGCGCGGGCGGGATTATATTTGCCGCGGGCATGTGCCCGCGGCAAGGGCGCCGTAATGAATGAATAGGAAGCATATAACTGGTTTAAAGAAGTAATAAAATAGGAATGGAATACTGGGGCGCCCTCCTTAAAAGGGCGGGGCGCGCCTTTTTAACCCCTTTTAAATTAGAGATAGGCAAAGGAGTAAATAATAATGCTTACACATAAAGGCACACAAAAAATTAACAACACCCACTTTTTGCTGCGGCCGTTTTCCCCTGACGACGCACCGGACATGTATAAAAACTGGGCCAGTGATGAACGGGTATGCCGTTATCTAACATGGACTCCTCATACATCTCCCGAATTTACACGGCAGCTTTTAGAACTATGGTGCAAAGAATATGCAAATCCAAGCATATATAATTGGGCTATAGTATTGAATGGCAGCGCTATTGGCAATATTAGTGTAGTACAGATAAATGAAAAAAGCGAACGGGCTGATCTAGGCTATTGTCTGGGCCACGCTTTCTGGAATCAGGGAATTATGACCCAAGTGGTCCGCAATGTAATTGACTATCTCTTTAGCGAAATTAATTTCCACCGCATAGGAATCGCGCATGCAGTTAAAAATCCTGCGTCGGGCAGAGTTGCTCGAAAATGCGGCATGATATATGAAGGAACCCAGCGAGAATATCATAAAAACTCCGCAGGAGAATATCTGGATTTATCGAATTACGGCATTTTAAAAAGCGATTGGGAGAAAACACAGCATCAATGACACTATAAAACGGCTCAAAGAAATAAGCTTTTGAGCCGTTTGCACATCTGTTGCCCGATGATTTAGGGGGCGCGCCCCGCCCTTTAAAGGAGGGCGCATATTATTTTTCCTTCTCTATTTAATTATTATTATATCCAACTCTTTATATTTCTAAGTATTAAGCAGGCGCCCTTTCCGCAGGCATAAGCCTGCGGAAAATATAACCCCGCCCGCGCGCCGCGGCCGCCGAAACTTTAAGGATATCCGCAGGGATAATAAGGCGGCCGCCTAAAAACCGATTTTAACCAACACAATACGCAACCGCCTCGCATATGCATCCTCTTTACCGAACTCCTATCCAGGTCCGAGGCACACTGCCCTCTATCAGCTGGGAAAGCTTATACCGAGCATTGCCTATAATAACCTGCGTACCATTTTTAAGGGGCTGTGTTATATACTGCAATTTAGCCCATGCTCCGTTAGCTCCAGCGCGCGAGGCGCCTATACAATGCTTCTGAGCTTCTTTAACTGCCTCCAAGGTTTCATTTATATTTGCGCCCGCAATTTCATGTATAAGGGTGGATTCATCTGCCGGATCTGCATATATCCCCTCTGTGGTAGTAAGTATTACAAGCAGGCGCGCCTTAGCAATATCCGCTATCACCGAAGCCGTTTCGTCATTATCCACACACTCTACAACATGTCCGCCGCTCTTTTTCAATCCGGCAAGTTCATAATTTCGATTTTCCTTTGCACTAACAGCGTCATTATAATTAACTATGGGAACAGCGCTTTGAAAGGCTGCCCGTTTGAGCAGTCCCAAGATATATTCGCGCTTCTGCGGGTCGTTAAAATGCTGATGTTCTACCAAAAGCTGGCGCACTCCATACTGCTGAGGTATAAAGCGGCGATAATTTTCCATTAATATTACCTGTCCCTGCGCAGCATAGTCCGTCTTGCGTGTATCATCATCCTCTGCCAGCTCATATCCCGCCCGTTTGATAAAATCCAGCCTGCCTATCTCAGCGGCACCCGAACTAACCCATATATAACCCGGCCTTAGCTGAGCTCCCAGCCGAGAAAATATATTATAGTCTATATCCATATCCTCCTTGCGTATAAGGGCCATGGAACCTATTTTCCCTACCAGTTCAAAATCAAAGACCATTTTTCTATCTCCCCTATATATAAAAGCATAATATGCGCAGCTAATTAATATTGCCGCCGCAGATATTATATCAGCCTTTATCAACACAAGCAAATTGTTTTTGCCTTTAAATATCCCGCAAAAGCGAAGCTGTAAAACAGGTCTTTTCCGCTTGATTATAACGCGGAAACCGTTTATAATATGGTTATGGATATACGCCCCGGCGACCGCGGCGCGCGGGCGGGGTTATATTTGCCGCGGGCACACGCCCGCGGCAAGGGCGCCATAATAAAAGTAATAGGATATGAATAATCAGCGGCCAATATTAGGGCTGGAAGGAATATTAAAATATTGTGCGCCCTCCTTAAAAGGGCGGGGCGCGCCCCTTAAGCCCTTCTGTCGGCAGCTTTAAAGCAATAAAGTAATTTTGGAGGTATGCTATGCTCAGCAAAGAATGGTCTAAATTTAAAAGCGGAAGTGATATCCGCGGGGTTGCGCTCGAAGGGGTAAAGGATATGCCCATCGACCTTACCGACGAAGTAGTCGAACGGATGGCCGCCGGCTTTGGCGTATGGCTGGTAGAAAAACTGGATAAGCCGGCCGAACGGCTTAAAATATCAGTAGGTCATGATTCCCGGCTGTCCGGTCCACGCATGAAAGCAGCCGTTCTGCGTGCTCTTACGCGCGCCGGCTTTACCTGCTACGATTTTTCCCTTATGAGTACGCCCGGCATGTTTATGTCCTGTGTCAACCCAGAGCTTTCCTGCGACGGTGCTATTCAGCTTACCGCTAGTCATCATCCCTTTAACCGAAACGGTTTAAAGTTTTTCACCAAAGACGGCGGTCTGGAAGGCAGCGACATCGCCCAGATTCTTACCTATGCTCAAGATAACGCTTCCCTTCCTGAAAAAGAAGGCAAAGTAATACAGTATGATTTTCTCTCGGTGTATGCGGCAGGATTGGTCGAGACAGTACGCAAGGGCGTTAATTCAAAAACCAATTACGAAAAGCCCCTGACCGGATTTAAGGTGGTTGTAGACGCAGGCAACGGAGCGGGCGGCTTTTATGCCCAAAAGGTGCTTGAGCCCTTAGGCGCCGATACAACAGGCAGCCAGTTCCTGGAGCCGGACGGCTCTTTTCCCAACCATATCCCTAATCCTGAAAACGAAGAAGCCATGCACGCAATAACCCGCGCTGTTCTTAACAGCAAAGCTGATATAGGTCTGATATTTGATACAGACGTGGATCGGGCCGGAGCCGTGGATTCTTCCGGCCGTGAAATTAACCGCAACCGCCTGATTGCTCTTATTTCTGCTATTCTGCTTGAGGAAACTCCCGGCGCTACCATTGTCACAGACTCCATAACCTCAAGTGGCCTCAAGCTTTTTATTGAAAACAGGCTGGGCGGAAAGCACCATCGCTTCAAAAGAGGATACAAGAATGTCATCAATGAAGCGATACGGCTTAACAATGAAGGAATATACTGCCCTCTGGCCATTGAAACCAGCGGCCACGCCGCTTTAAAGGAAAATTATTTCCTGGATGACGGCGCTTATCTGGTTACTAAGCTGCTTATAAAGATGGCTCAGTTAAAAGAGGAAGGCAAAAAGCTGGATAATCTTCTGGACGGCCTTGCCGAGCCTGTTGAAAGCAAAGAAATCCGCATGAACCTGCTTTTGGAGGACTTTAAGCCATACGGCCAGCAGGTTATAGACGAGATTGCCGCATTTGCCGAAAAAGAGCCGGGATGGCTTCCTGCCCCGGACAATTACGAAGGCATCCGCGTTTCATTTGACAAAAACGGCGGAGACGGCTGGTTCCTGCTCAGGCTGTCCCTGCACGACCCATTAATGCCTCTTAATATAGAATCAGACAGCGCCGGAGGCGTGAAAATCATTGCGCGAAAACTATACGAGGTTCTAAAGAAGTATGATAAATTAGATACCGTGCCGCTGAAAAATTTTATTGACAGCGCGGACTGATTTATTGCCTAACAACATCGGCGAAGCCTTAAAGGCTTCGCCTTATTTGATTGAATACCTTTTTTAAAAAATCCCATAATATAACTGAAATTATGAAAAAGAGGCGCAGAATATGAAAAAGCTAAGCAAAATAATAAGAATACTGACCATAGCCCCTATCATAGCCGCGGTAATGCTGACAATCATATATTTAACAAGGCCTGAACAAATAGGCGGCGCCATAAATTTCATTATGTCCTTGCTATTTTTAACCGTACTGCCCGCCATTTCTTATCCCCTACAGCCCATTATGCCCTATTTTAAGCATCAGGGCCGGGAAGGTCAGCGCAATTTAGCCATAATTGCCGCCAATATAGGCTATATTGCCGGAATAATATATGCTTTTGCAGCCCAGACCCCTCAGGAGCTGCTTATAATTTTTCTCACGTATTTTCTTTCGGGACTGCTTATAGTGCTGTTCAACAAAGCTTTGAAAATACGGGCGAGCGGGCACGCCTGCGGAATAGCCGGCCCCATAGCCATCCTCATATATTTTGTCAGCCCGTGGGCACTGCTGGGAATAGTTGTGCTGGCGGCGGCCTGGTGGGCCAGCTTAGCCATGAAGAGGCACACAAGCAAAGAGCTTGTAACAGGCTCGCTGCTCTCCATAGCCTCACTATTTATATCTGTCCTGACTGTTCGTCTGATTGAAGGCTGATAAAATCCACAGGAAGTATATTGGGCAGAGGAAAAGCTGCCAGGGAGCGGGGCGCCGCCGCGGCGTTCGCGGCCGAATGGCCGCGCAGCCGGGCCTTCGGCCCGGCCAGGGCAGGCTCAAAGAGCCTGCCCAACGCCGCGGCGGCGCCCCGCTCCCTGGCTTTTCCTCTGCCCAATTAAACCTGCCAATAAATTAATAAAAGGCGGCTCAATATTATTGAGCCGCCTTATTCCGTACAAATCTGCATATGGTCTCTATATGATATGTTGACGGGAATAAATCCACGCATGCAATTCTTTCTGCTTTATAACCGTGTTCCTGAAACATTGCAATATCCCTAGCCAGGCTGATGGGCTTGCATGAAATATATACCAGCCTATCCGCCCCAAAGGCGATAATCTTCTCCAAAGCCTTGGGGTGCACGCCCTCTCTGGGCGGATCCAATATAATAAGGTCGGGAATTTCCTTCAAATCATCTATTATCTTAAGGACGTCACCCGCCCAGAATGCACAGTTATTCAGTCCGTTCAGTTCAGCGTTTTCCCTGGCAGCTTCTACTGCCTCTGGTACAATTTCCACCCCTACCACCCGTTTAGCCACAGGCGCAAGAATCTGAGCTATGGTACCCGTACCGCTGTATAAATCAAACACAGTTTTATCCTTTGTATCCCCTATATATTCCCGCGCTTTCTCATAAAGCAGTTCTGCCCCCAGAGAGTTGGTCTGAAAAAAGGAAAAGGGAGTAATTTTGAATTTTAAACCCAGCAGTTCCTCATAAAAATAATCCTGCCCGTACAAAATTTCAGTTCCCTCATCCTTTACCGCATCCGCCAGGCCGTCGTTTATCGTATGCAGAACACCCTTGATTTTGCCGTCTAATTTAAGCGCCAGCAATTTATCCGTCCAGTCCCGCAGCATAGCCGACGCCCCTTGTGAATCAATATAATTACCTTCCGCCCTGCCCGAAGCGGTAATAATATCAATCAGGATTTCACCGGTTTTGGCTGCCTTGCGCACTAAAAGATGCCTGAACCAGCCGGTATGCTTTAAACGGTGATAATAAGGCAGACCGCTTTGGCGCGCGCATTCCAGCGTACAGGCCAGGATATTCCGGAAATCCTCATCCACGATCCGGCAGTTTACAACGCTGACTATATCATAAAAGCCTTCCCTTTTATGCATGCCCAGAGTCATAGGTCCGTCCTTATACTGGTCCCCGAAAGTAAACTCCATTTTATTGCGGTAGCCTTCCTGCCTTGGGCTGGGAATTATGCCTTCCCAGATATAATCTCCGTTTATGGCGCTGTCCATTATCTCCCGGATTTGTCCCGCCTTGAGCTCCAGCTGCTTCTCATAAGGAAGATTTTGATATGTACAGCCCCCGCAAATATCAGAATGCAGGCAAGGCGGCTCTATTTCGCACGGCGCTTTCCGGCACACCTCCAAAAGCCTGCCCTGCGCCTTTCCCTTGCGGACCCTTTGCACAGCGGCGCGCACCTGCTGACCAGGCAGAACATTTTTCAAGACAAGATATTTTTCCTCGCCCGGAATTTCCACTATACCCTCATTGGGAAACTTTATTCTTTTCACTAAGCCCTCAACTGTCTGTCCTTTTTTCATATATGCTCCTTAATATTATATAAACTGCCCGAAATGCAGAGGCCGGGCTGATACCAGCGGCCTAAAACGCGCTGCCCGGCAGGATGTTTTTGTTTTTTTAAATTGCCCGGCAAAAACAGAAAGCCGCATGGGGGCGGCTCTTGACAGGCGCCCAAGGCGCCTGCCCGGCCGGGCTGCCGCCCGGCTCCGCGGCCGGAACGGCCGCCAAGAGCCGCCCCCTTGCGGCTTTCTTGTTTCTGCCGGGCAGTTAAATCAAGCCAATTCACGCACCTCGCTGGTATCAAGGTTCATCATATACTGCCTTACCGTTGAACCCTCCACCCTGAAGAACATCCAGTTTTCAGCGATATTGATATCTATGCACAGGGATATATCCACCACCAGAGTCTTTTCCGAGCCGTCCGTGCGCGCACGGTATATCCTTTGATTATCATCAGCGTCAGTAAAATACAGCCAGCCGTCCGAATAATTCAGCCGGCGTGCCTTTACATCAAAAGCCCGCTGATTTTCACTGCCGTCCAGCCGCATTTTATAAATATAGTTCTGCTGTCCTCTGTTGACATAATATATCCAATCATCCACAATGCATATATAATCGGACGGACTGGAATTAAGCTTTGTTACCTCCGCCCCCTCATCATTGAAATCCGCTCTGTAGATAACCTCGCCCGAACGGGACTCAATATGGTATATGCTGTTGTCATGCCAGAAATAGCCCCATGCGGCGTTAGATGTAAGGCGCTGCACTTCCGTCCCGTCTGTTTTCATACGGTACATGCGGGAATAATACCGGAAGTTCCTGAAATATATCCAGTCGCCTACCACCGTTAAGCAGTTGGAATGATAGCTGTTGAGCTTGGTGCGCTCCGAGCCGTCAGTACGCACCTTATAAACATTATTGTCCAAATCTTCCTTGCAGTAATATATCCAGCCCTCGCTGACCGTCAAGCAGGCCGTCTTATCCGAGCATACCTCCTGCATTTCAGTGCCGTCCAGCCGCATTTTATAAATTGAGTAATTTTCCGCGTCGTTAATAAAGTAAATCCAGTCATCCTCCATCGCTACCATACCCTGATTGTTCATATTGCCGTCTTTATTGCTTACAGGTATATAGCCCGGCTTATCCTCCGAAAGCACAGGGCCGTTTAACGAGAGTATAAGCGGGTCCAGGGTCTGGCGGTGCAGCAGGGAAACGTCCTCCGTCTTATATATGCTGCTGAAGGAGGCGCCTTCAAACAATTCTATATACAGGCAGTCTTCCTGAGCGCCCACACTTCCGGCATAGCCTAAAAGATATCCCTCCTCAAAAGAATATCTTGCCTCAAGCGCTTCCCGCGCAGGCGTAATATCCTGCATATGCAGAAGAATCATGGTCATATCCATCTCATAGCTGTAAACAGCCACCATATTCATATCCTCAGTTGTGCCGCAGTATATGATTTCCCCGCCGATAGGCGAATATATAGGCTGTCCCGCTTCCATGCGTATGGTCATCCCTGCGCTGAAACGGCTTTCCTCCTGCTCCTGATAGGTTTCAAGCAGCGAAGCATTGCCCAGAGTATAGTCCTCTTTGACCCAGTTTGTTAAGCTTTGGGCCAGATATTTATACTGTTCGTTTATTCCGTCCGATAAAGGATAGTATATTATGCCCGGAACATATTCATAAAACGCATAAGCTGTAAGCTGGTTTCCGTCCACCGCCGCAACCGCTATATTGCGGCAGGCTCCTCCGTCAAATTGTTCCCCGTTGACAATGGGCGTCCAGTCGGATACGTCCTGTCCGACGCTCAATTCAGGGCGGGAATCAAATATCTTATATCTGAATTCATATTCATTCACAGTTTCAAACGTCAGAATGCTGCCTTCTCCCGAATAATGCACGCGCACGCCGCTCAATTCTCCCGGCCTAGTATTTTGAGAGGGCATGTGGGTAACAGCACCGTCCGTGGCGACTGTCTCTACCGGCCCATCTGTAGACGTTGCCGAAAAAGGCTTTTCTAAAGGGAGTATGCTGGTCATGCAGCCTGTAAGAGTAAGAACAAAGGCAAGGCTTATCAGCACCAGTGTACGTTTGAAATTCATGAATATTGTCTCCTTTCATCACTGCGGGAAAAGCTTATAAAACTCAGCCAATAACGCCTTTTGCGTTCCTCCGGCGGCATTTTCAGTTTTTTAAACTCCCAACGGCTTTCCAGGCCACGGAATACGGAAACTTAAATTTTATGCCAGATGCAATTTTTTCACCAAGGGCGATATCAGCCAGGCAGGCACAACTCCCACTACAGCCTGAATCAGATTGAAGAGAGAGCTGACTCCGGCCGCGGCAAGCTGTTCCGTGAGGGCCCATTCATACAGGAAATAGCCCGCCACCATTACCAGCGCGCCCGCTGCCATGCCCACAAGGCGCAGCCCAAAAGATTCGGGCTTGCGGCTCACTATTAAATAGCATATCAGAGCCATTAATGCTTTTATAACCAGTGTCGCCGGAGCGTAAACTCCCGCGCCTGCAATAAAATCGGCTATAAAACCGCCCAGGCCGCCCACAACGGCCGCATACGGCCCAACCAGCACCACTGAAAGAAATATAATTATATCCCCCGGATGAACGTAAGCGCCCTGCATATTGGGCACCGGGAAAGACATAAAAGCAGTAGCGCATATGGTGAGCGCCATCAATACGGCGGTAGTGCATAATTTTTTAATTGAGATTTTCATTTTTTGCCCTCCAAATATATTCCCCTATAAAATCCCCCGGCGCTTAAAGCTCAGCGCTGCCCGCCGTGCGCGGGAAGGGCAGTACGTCACGGATATTCTGGACACCGGTAAGGTACATTATCAGCCTCTCAAAGCCAAGACCGTAGCCTGAATGGGTAACGCCTCCGAACCTGCGCAGGTCGGTATACCACTTATAGCTCTGAATATCCATATTAAGCTCCTGCATGCGTGCGATAAGCAGATTGTAATCTGTTTCGCGCTCAGAACCGCCTATTATTTCTCCTATGCCGGGAACCAGAAGGTCCATAGCGGCAACAGTTTTCCCGTCGGGGTTCTGTTTCATATAAAAGGCCTTGATATCCTTGGGATAATCAATAATGAATACCGGGCAGCCGAAAACCTCCTCGGTTATATAGCGTTCGTGCTCAGTAGCTATATCCTCCCCCCATTCGACCGGATAATTAAACTTCCTTCCCGATTTCTTAAGCAGTTCTATAGCCTCAGTATAAGTTATCCGCTTAAAATGAGGAGTATTGACTACATTTTTCAGCCTGTCCAGCAGGCCGCTGTCTACAAACTTATTGAAAAACTCCAATTCATCAGGCGCCTGCTCCATGCAGTAATTTATTACATATTTAATCATAGCTTCAGCCGTAAGCATGTCTCCCTCTATATCGCAGAAAGCCATTTCGGGCTCTATCATCCAAAATTCCGCCGCATGGCGCGTAGTATTGCTGTTTTCCGCCCTGAACGTGGGGCCGAAGGTGTAGATATTTTTAAAGGCCAGGGCATAGGCCTCGCCCATAAGCTGGCCGCTGACCGTAAGGCCCACTCTGTGCCCGAAGAAATCCTGGGAATAGTCCACACTGCCTTCGGCATCTTTGGGAATATTATCCATAGGCAGAGTAGTAACCTGGAACATCTCCCCCGCTCCCTCGCAGTCACTTCCGGTAATTATGGGAGTATGGACATATACAAATCCGTTCATATTAAAAAACTGATGGATAGCAAAAGCCGCCAGAGAGCGTATGCGGAATACAGCCGAGAGCGTGTTGGTTCTTTGCCTTAGATGAGGCAGGGTGCGCAGAAATTCCATAGTATGCCGCTTTTTCTGAAGAGGATAGTCGGGAGCGCATTCTCCCTCCACCCTTACCTGCTCAGCCTGTATTTCAAAGGGCTGGCGCGCCTGCGGAGTAATTTTCAGCGTACCGGTGACGCTCACGGCGCTGCCCACTCCCAATTTTACGCATTCATCGTAATTGTCCAATGCATCCCTCACCAATACAGCCTGGATATTTTTAAAGCAGCCTCCGTCATTCAGCTCCATGAAGCCGAATTGCTTGCTGTCCCTTACAGTGCGCACCCAGCCCCTGACGGTTATCTGCTTGTCCGCATAATCCTCCGGACTGGCAAAAAGCTCTTTTACCGATACGTTCATTGCATTCTCCCCTTTTTATATAAGCCCCATTCATTAACAATAACGGCCTAATATATATTATTTTTCCGCGCCCCCGGAATTGCTGTGCAGGCGCAGAATGATAAAAACTACATATGTATCTTATACTCAGACGCATATGCTCTGAGATATTATATCATTATTAAGGAAAAAGTACACTTGAATTTTGTGTTAATAGTTATTTTACGGCATTTATCGGTTTTATGGCCCTAAAAATCAGATAATAGCCCATGAAACATTATGAAAATATATTAATAAAACCTATTGATTTTTCAAAAATGTATGATAGAATATTGCTAAAATTATAATTATGGAGAAGAGATATGAAAAAGCTATTCATTGTCCTAATGGCTCTGGTCGTTTTGGGCACCTGCGTATCCTGCGGGGAAAACCCTTCCGAAACGGCCGGACCAACTGAAGGAGCGCTCACACCCGGAGCCTCCCTGGAACAGACATCTGAACCGACTGAAACACTCCAGAATACCTCAAGCGCCACACCCGCGCCCACACCTACGCCCAATGAACCTGAATATCTGGGCTATAATGCGAACAATATCGTGGGAGTGGACAGATACGGACGTACTTTTGACGTCATAGGGGGAGAACGGGACAACAAGCAGGTAGGAATATTTTTCTGGCTGTGGCTGGGCGTAGAGAGCCACGGAGGCGGCTACGGACGGTTCGCCGGAGTATACGACGCCACAAAAATTGTAGAAGAATACGGTTTGGAAACCATGTTTATGCAAGAGAACCCAGTAGACGAGGACGGGAATCCCATCAGTCCAAACGGGCAGGCGCACTGGTGGGGAGAACCTCTTTGGGGCTATTACCGTTCAGACGATGAATATGTGATACGCAAGCAAATGGAGCTTTTAACCATTGCGGGTATAGACTTTATCTATTTTGACACAACCAACGCCATAACCTACAGGCCGTCCTACATACCCATTCTGAAGGTAATAGACGAAATGCTCAAGGAGGGCTGGGACGCACCCAAGGTAGTATTCTACACGCATTCCCGCTCCATGCAGACCGCGCGCAGCCTGTATAACGAGCTTTATTCGCGGGAGCTTTATCCCGACACCTGGTACCGGGTAGACGGAAAGCCGTTAATAATCGCTTATACTGACCCAAAGGACGATTTAGCCGAAGCGCAGGGCCGCGGAGACACCAGCTACAAACCGCAGGAGTTCTCCCAGGAGATACTGGACTTTTTCACCTTCAAGCGTCCGCAGTGGCCGTCAGACCCGATATATCCGGATGGCTTCCCTTGGGTGGAATGGAAGTATCCTCAGCCTAAACACGGTGACGTAATGAATGTAACCGTAGCGGCGCATCCCAATGTGCCCATGTCCCTGAACCTGATCAATGATCTGGTGGGAGGCAACTGGAAGAATTGGGGCCGCGGATACAATCCCTTAACAGGCGTTAATGAATCCGACAAGGCAGAAGAAGGTCAGCTTTTCCAATACTTCTGGGATGAAGCTATTGCCGAAGACCCGGATATAATAAGCGTAGGCGGCTGGAACGAATGGGTAGCATATAAGCAGTGGTATATGAACCACTACATGCTGTGCGACGCAGCGTCTATGGAATTTTCACGCGATATAGAAATGATGAAGGGCGGCTACGAGGATTCCTTCTATATGCAGCTGATACAGAATATACGGGCATATAAGGGGACGGCCTCTGAAGCCACAGCCTTCAGCAAGAGCATAGATATAACCGGAGAGTTATCGCAATGGGACGACGTTACCAACGTATACCGCGCCATAGGCACGACAAATTACGGACGTAATTCCACAGACTGCGCCGGACAGGAGCAGTATGTTATGGAAGCGCCCAGAAATAATCTGCAGGAGATACGCGTAACGCACGATGATGAAAACCTGTATTTTTACATACGGGCTGAAGAAGCCATAACCGGCAGCGGCAGCAACTGGATGAACATATTTATAGGCACTGGTTCTCCCTCCCTTAAAGGGTGGAACGGTTATGAATATGTAATCAACCGCAATGTATCGGACAGCACGGGCAGCATAGAAAAGCTTAACGAAGATTATACCGGTCAAAACGTAGGCGAAGCCAGACTGGTGCAGACCGGGGAATATCTGCTGGTAGAGGTTCCCCGCGAAGCAGTAGGCATGGCGGACAGCGCGGAATTTTATTTCAAAGTAGCTGACGATGTAGAGAACACCGACGATATTATGGATTATTATGTAACAGGCAAGAGCCTGCCCATGGGCCGTCTGAGCTACAAATACAACGGCTAAGCTCTGCACAAATGAGCCTTTATCAGCACTGACGCAGCAAACCCATTAAGCGGGAAGCGCCGCGGCGTTAGGGCAGGCGTTCCGCCTGCCCCTTGGGGGCATTTAATTTTATTTTTATTGCTGTGCGCTGACAAGCTGCGCATATATTCCGCCCAGCTTTATTAATTCTTCGTGTGTACCTTGCTCGCATATGCGTCCTTCGGACAGCACCAGTATTCTGTCTGCTTTCTTAACGGTGGACAACCTGTGAGCTATTATAAGCATGGTTCTGCTGCCCGCTAAAGAATTGAGAGCGTTTTGTATCTCGGTTTCGGTTTCGTTGTCTACGCTGGCAGTAGCTTCGTCTAGAATCAGTACGGGACTGTTCCGCAAGACAGCGCGCGCAATGGATAGACGCTGTTTCTGTCCGCCTGAAAGCCGAACTCCGCGCTCTCCTATATAAGTTTCATAGCCTTCGGGCATTTTTGTTATAAAGTCATGAGCGCATGCGATTTTGGCAGCTTGGATTATTTCTTCATCGGTGGCATCCTGCTTGCCGTAAGCTATGTTTTCCTTTATTGAACCGTTAAAGAGAAAAACATCCTGCATAACTGAACTTATCTGTTCCCTGAGACTTTGCAGGGTAACATAGCGAATATCGTGCGAATCCAGTAATATGCGGCCCTCAATGGGTTCATAAAACCGGGCCAGCAAAGAAGCGGCGGTGGTTTTTCCTACTCCTGTGGGCCCGACCAGCGCCACCATTTCTCCTGGTTTTATCTCAAAGCTTATATCATTTAATACCGGCTGGTCAGGTTCATAATAGAAGGTTACATGTTCAAAGGTAACTCTGCCTTCGCAGCGGGGCAACGTATAGGCGTTTGGTGCATCGGTTATATCAGAGGGAGTGTCCAGAATGGCAAATACTCGTTCCGCGCCTGCCTGTGCCTGCTGCAAATCCTCAATGGTACGCGCAAAAGTGGAAATCGGCTGATAGAATAGGGAAAGATACAGCAGAAATGCTACTATATCTTCAACAGGCATTCCGCTGCCAATAGTCATCAATCCGCCGAAAACTACCACTACGACTGTTCCCATGCTGGTGAAAAATTCGACAAAGGGATGGAATACAGAGCTTTTTTTCATGGCGGACAGGGTTTTGGATACATGGGCAAAGGTATAAAAGCGTATGTTTTCCGCTTCACGCTTCTGTTGGTTAAATCCCTGAATTTCCCGCATACCGCTTAAACTATCCTGGAGCTGCGCGCTTAAATCTCCTGCTTTGGCGTGCGATTCCCTGAATTCGGGCCGTATGCGCTTAACAAAAAATACGCTCGCGCCAATTATAAAGGGAATGGGGATTAGGGTAAAGAGGGTGAGCAGAGGGTTAATGCTGCATAAAATAACAGCTACGCCGCAGATAAGTATCACGTTTGTTATTACGTCGGGTATGGCATGCGCCAGCAGCAGCTCGAAGTTAGCCGTATCGTTGATGACACGGCTCATTAATTGGCCAGTTTGGGTATCGTGATAAAAATTCATAGAAAGAGTTTCCATATGCTTAAAAAGGTCTACCCGCACTTCACCGGTCAGATTCCAGGCAGCTTTGTGGCCTATATAATTTTTTACAAACTGCAGTATCGCGCGCAGCAAATAGGTGCCTGTTAAAGTCAGAGCGATAATGATTATTACGTCTCTTTTCTGTGCCGTTTCTCCGTTTGATACTATTCCGGTAAGCTCTCTTAGCAAATAAGGGCCTACCATATTCAAAGCCGCGTATATAATCGTGGCTGCAACCGTGATAATGAGCATTATCCTGTATTTCTTGGCATAGCCAAAGAGCCGGAACAGTACTTTCATTATTATATCATCCTCTTTTTATACGTCTTTAAGCCTTGCTTTTACGGCGCAGCATTGTCAAAGCAATAAGCATCAGTATCGGGAAAACTGTGGCTGCCAGCATGCCTGTCTGCAGGCCCTCGGCGGCACCGTTTGAAATAAAACCAACCAGCGCCGGCCCCATAACGCAGCCTATATCCCCGGCCATGGCCAGCAGGCCGAATATGGAAGTGCCGTGCGTATTTTCACGCGCGCACAGGCTTATCGTGCCCGGCCACATAAGGCCAACGGCCAGCCCGCAGATTGCGCATCCCGCCAGCGCCAGCGCCGGCCAGGGGGATAACCCTGCTATTAAATAGCCTATCACGCATAAGCCGGCGCTTAAAGCCAAAGCGTTTCTTATATTAAGACGTTTCCCTGCAAACCCGAAAAACAGGCGGGCGGCGCCCATGCATGCGGCAAACAAGCATGGCCCGAAGATATCTCCGGCTGCTTTTGAGAGCTTAAGACCGCTCTCGGCAAATAGGGAAGCCCATTGGCTTATGGCCAGTTCGGCGGCTCCCGCGCAGAACATAAGCACTATAAACAGCCATATTCCCTTGTCGCGCAGCACGTTTAAAACCGAAGCGTGTTTTTCTTCCCCCGGCACGTTTACGGGTACTAGCATAAAGAAAAAAGCATTGGCAAACGGAACGGCAGCCCAGATTAACGGTAAATATCTCCAGGACATGCCGGAGGACAGCAAAGCAGTGGTTATTAAAACAACAGCCATCTGTCCCCAGCAGTAAAAAGAATGCAATAGACTCATGGAAGCCGCCTTTTTTTCGCTTGGCAGGCTGTCCACTATGGGGCTTATTACTACTTCAATAAGTCCTCCGCCTATAGCGCTCAGAATTACCGAAATGCAGAGCCCCGCGTAAGGAGAAATTATAAAGGGAAGTATGCCCATGCCTGCCAGTCCGGCGGCGCCGAAAAAATGTGCTGCAACAGCCGCCCTTTTACAGCCTATTCGGCCAATGAATTTAGCTGTAAATACGTCAACAAGCATTTGTATGGCAAAATTAATGGATATAAGCAGGGTAATCGCTTCCATGCTGATATTGAACTGGTTCCTGAAGGTGACAAACAGCAGCGGAGGCAGATTATTTACGGCTGCCTGCACGATATATCCGGTATAGCAGGCCGCCGAGGTATGGCGGTATGTAAAACGCATGGCAGTTCTCCGATAGATTAATAAGTAGTAAATGAGGGCATTGCCCGCTATTATAAGCGCTGTCAGGAGGGAGGCCGAAGGGATTTAATATTAAGCGCAATGTTTTTCAAGGCTGCTTTAAGAAAAAATTTCCGCAAAATGCGCGCGGCGTTTGCGGCCGTTCCGGCCGCCTGGCCGTTCGGCCAGGGCATGCGCGCAAAACGGCGCTTGCTAAACGCCGCGCGCAAGCGGCATCCGGCTAATTAATGAGCGCCTGCGCGTCCTTTAAAAGCATTTCCATTATATTTTGACAGTTTTCCCTGTCAGAGCCGCGCGCGCCGATATACAGTTTCAGCTTTGGCTCTGTCCCTGAAGGACGGGCGCAGAACCAGCAGTTTTGTTCCAGCTCGCAGTATAATACATTGCTCTTTGGCAGGGTCAGCTTTTCTTTACGGTCGCCAATAATGCGCACAGAGCGGTCATAATCGCGCAGAGCCAGTACCTTCAGCCCGCCTATATGCTCAGGGGGCGCCTGGGTCAATTTGCTCATTATATCTTTTATTTGCTGCATGCCCTGGATTCCTTCAAATGTAAAGGAGAGCGTTCGCTCGGAATAATAGCCGTATTTTTTGTATAGGCATTCTAAACCTTCAAGCAGATTCATGCCTTGGGAAGCATAATCGCAGGCGGTTTCGGCCAGCAGCATGCATGCCACAACGGCGTCCTTATCCCGTGCATGCGTGCCCTCCAGATAGCCAAAGCTCTCTTCAAAGCCAAATATGAATGTATGCTCATTTGTAGCTTCATATTCTTTTATCTTTTCACCGATGAATTTGAAGCCGGTCAGCACTTCTATTAGCTCAACATTATAGCTTTGGGCTATTGCGCGGGCCAGCTCGGTTGAAACAATGGTTTTTATAACCGCGCCGTTTTTAGGAAGCAGTCCGCGGTTCTTAAGGGAGCGCAGCCTGTATTCCAGCATTAGGCAGCCCAGCTGATTGCCTGTCAGGGGAATAAATTCGCCTTTTTCGTTCTTTACTGCCGCACCCATGCGGTCACAGTCTGGGTCTGTGCCTATAACCAGCTCAGCGCCTGTTTCTTTAGCCAGCTTTATGCCCATTTGGAGAGCTTCCGCGTTTTCCGGATTAGGAGTAATTACGGTAGGAAAGCTTCCGTCCGGTATACATTGCTCAGGAACCAACTCAATATTTTTAAAGCCCAGCGCGTTAAACATGTTTTTAACGCTGGAGAGACCTGAGCCGTGCAGGGGAGTATATATCAGCTTCAGCTTATCGGACTGCTTATTTATAATTTCCATATCTGCTAAAGGCAGTATGGCCGCTAAATAGGCGTCATCTACCTCTTTGCCCGCTAATACAATCATGCCTTGGGACAAGGCCTGCTCCATATCCGCACAGGGGATGCTGAAATAATCCAATTTATCTATTTCGTTCAGCACTCTGGCGGCGGCTTCGGGAGCCAGCTGCGCGCCGTCCTCGCCGTACACTTTGTACCCGTTATATTCCTTAGGATTATGGCTGGCGGTTATCATTACGCCGGCAAAAGCCTTAAAATATCTTACGCCAAAGGAGAGCAGGGGAACAGGCCTGAGCGCATCGTACAATATGGCCCTTACTTCCGCCTGGGCCAGCACGCGGGCCGTAAGAGAAGCAAATTCCGCGCTTTTAAGGCGGGAATCAAAGGATATCACCACGCCCCTTGAAGCGGCCTCAGGTCCGCAGCTTTTTATATATTCGGCTAAACCCAGGGTGGCGCGGGAGACCGTCCTGTAATTCATGCCGTTTGTACCCGCCCGGATTATTCCGCGCATGCCCGCCGTGCCAAATTCCAGGTCTGTATAAAAGCGCTCTTTTATTTGGTCCTCTGTAAGCCCTTTAAGTTCGAGGCGCTCGTCGTTGTCACCGAAATCCAGCCAGCGTTTGTATTCCGTCATATAATCGCTCATATCAACTGCTCCTTTGATGTTATTTTAAAATAAAAGCATGTAAAATCAAGTAATCTGAAACAGAAGTATTATATCAGCAAAGACGCGCTTTTGCAAATTCAAATGCTGCCGGATATGCGTTTAAGCCTGAAAATTTTCTGATGTTTCGCGGGAAAATAGTTTAACCTGGCCAATGTGCAGAAATATTCGCATAGAATTGGATAATAGAATTAGATAGAGTTCGGTTTGCCGCAAATGGCTTTTTGATTTTGCCCGGTTAGCATTCTAACGGTATTTCGGCTTTATACCGGTTTGCAGAGTTGAAAAATTGTCCTCCTCGCGGTCAAAGTGAAGCTCTGCTAACGGCTGCGGAGCGCCTGGAACGCAGCCGTACATATATCTCAGGAGCTTTTTATGCATGTACTGAAAAGCGGATGAAACAGGCGCTCTGAGCCCAATACGGTATTGTACTTTAATTGCTATAGTCTACCCTAAATTGACAAGGGCATATACGGTCGGGACAGGGCTGTTTCCGTGTCGTGCTGTGTTGCTTTTCGCTCCGTGTGAACGTACACCCATTGACGATGACGCAGAAAATGCCGAAATCAGACCGCTGGAGGCGTGTATACCCTTGTCAATTTAGGGTAGGATATTAGGATATGAAACAGCAAAAAATGCCGCCGGCAAATATTTGCAGGCGGCTTAAATATTATAACAGCTTAAGCGTATATAAAAAATTTTATTTTATTCTGTATACAGGTCCCCGTCTGTCCTGATAGGCTACGTCCACGGGCAGATCGCAGCCTTCGTCCGAGAGACGGCTGGAAACTGTGCCGTATGCGATTTCAGGCCGGTTATTCTCCTGAGAAAGGTGCGCCAGCACTACCTGCTGCAATTCGCAGCTTAATAAATGGCTCAACGCTTCTCCGCAGGCGTCGTTGCTTAAATGGCCGTTGTTGCCCATAATCCGCCGCTTCAGCGGGGGCGGGTACGGCCCGTTGAGCAGCATGTCCATATCGTGGTTAGCCTCCAGCACCAATATATGCGAATGTCTGAACTGCTCAAGCATTTGCTTGCTTATATGGCCGATATCAGTGGCTATTGTCAGCTTGCGTATGCCCGAATACAGGGAAAATCCCACGCTTTCGGCGCAGTCGTGCGGCGTTTTGAAGGGAGTTATATCCAAATCGTTTATATAAAAATTTTCCCCTGTTTTAAAATACCTTATGTACCGCTCAATACGCGGATACTTTTTAATTATGCAGGCCGCCGTTTTTTCGTTTGCATAAACGGGTATTTCAAAGTTTTTGCAGAGCACGTCCAGCGCGGCTATGTGGTCAATGTGCTCATGGGTTATTAATATTCCGTCCAGCCTTTGGGGAGAGATATCCAGGCAGGCAAGCTGTGTTTTTATACTTTTGGCGCTTCCTCCGGCGTCAATCAGTACCGCGGTTCTTTTGGTAGCCGCAAAGTGGCAGTTGCCCTTGGAGCCGCTGGACAGAGGGCAGTATGTAAGCATTTCAGCCTCCTTTGGCCAGTGTGTAAATATAGTCGGCCGCTTTGGCCATATCCTCAAGGGACAGCCTTTCTCCGCGGATATCGGGAGGCAGTCCCAGAGCTTTTAATAATTCTTCCGCCTGGGTGCGCTCAAGGTTAAAGGCGGTGGTGAGGTTGTTCAAAAAGGTTTTGCGTCTCATGGCGAAGGCGCATTTTATAACCTTAAAAAGCAGCTGGGTATCTTGAACCTGCACAGGCGGCGCTTCCCGTTTTATTAGGGTAATTACCTGGGATTCCACCTTGGGCGGGGGATAGAAGCTGCCGGGGCTGAGCCGGCTCTTTAAGGCGGGAAGGGTATAATACTGCACGGCGCAGCTCAGCGCGCCGTATTGCGGTGTTCCCGGCAGGGCCGCCATGCGCAGGGCGACCTCGCGCTGCACAAGCACCGTTATGCTCTTATAGGGCAGGCCGCTTTCAAGCAGTCGCATTATAATGGGGGTGGTGATGTAATAGGGAATGTTAGCCACCACCTTAAAGCCGGGGCAAAGATTTTCTTTATATAAAGCGTTAATATCCAGCTTCAGGAAATCCCCGTATATGACCGATACGTTTCGGCATCCGCTTAGGGTGGTTTCCAGTACGGGCTTAAGCGCGCGGTCTATCTCTATTGCGGTTACATTTGCGCACCGGGCGGACATAAGACGAGTTAAGGTACCGGCGCCTGGTCCTATCTCAAGTACGCAGTCGTCCTGCTCCAGCTGAGCGTCCTTAACAATCTTTTCCAGTATTTTTTTATCGGACAGGAAATTCTGACCCAGGCTTTTGGAGAATTTAAAGCCATGCTGGGTCAGTATTTCCTTAAGAGATTGTTCCTTTGGCATTAAATAAGGCTTTTATCAGTTTCCTTTCTGCGCCGCGGATTAAATGCGCGGCGCTGTGTCGGATCGCGTGGCTGCCGCTTAATTTCGTGTGCCGGTATGGAAGTTAATATAAATCCGGCTTTTAGGGTATTTAAACCGTACCAAATTTTTAGAAAATTCTGCGCGGCGCGTTTATGCACGGCTGGCAGAGGCTTTTAAAATTTATCCTTCAATATTTTCCAGCGCCCTGGCGCCCTTCTTATTAAGCAGGGCCAGGGAAATTACGGCCAAAAGCAGGGATATTGCAATTATGCCCGCAAGCATTACCGTTGGCGAGATATTATACAAGAAAAATGCCGCTATGCCAAGGATTATTATCAGTGCAAATTCCACTATCACGGCCATGCCGGCGTTAAGGCTCTGTTTTATGGCCTGAGTGGGATTCTGCCAGCCAAGGTTTGGGTGGCAGCAGTCAAAGAGCAGGCATATAGCTGCGGATGCCGTGCAGAGCAAAACTGCAATAATGAGCGCTATAAGAGTTTCAATTATTGCGCCTCCCATTAAAACGGCGACGATAACGGCGGGGATTATAAGGCTTGCATAGGATATGCTTAGGCTGGCCAGCAGCTTGGCCCGCACTATCTTGGCCGCAGGCACTGGTACAACCTTTAAAATCCAGATGCTTTTTCCTTCCCGCGTGACCATTGTGGCGCCCCCGGTATTAAGTCCTCCGCAGAAGAACAGCACGGCGCTTAGTATAACCGAGCAGAGGGCAATATGCGAAAAGTTTGTCGGGTCATAGCCCAGTTCGTCCATAAATACATTCATATCCATAGAGCCGCCCAGCCATATTACAAGCAGCATTATGGGCAGCACTAATGCGCCGCTTAAGGAGTTCATAGCGTATATGGGCGTTTTGAGTATACTCTTCCACTCCTTTTTGAATATGGCCTTAACGGGGGAAGAAGCATCGGATAATTTACGGGCGCGGACTTTGCGGGCAGGCGCTTCAGTCAGGGTAAGCGCGCTCTTGATGTATACTTTCCTGCCCAGCAGGAAAATAATAATTCCCAGCAGTATTATGACGGCCGCCAAAAGCAGCAGTGCGTAAAAACGCTCGGCGCCCGAAGCGGTTATGACGCTGCCCATCCATCCCGCGGGAGGAAAGGCGGCGCAGATCCTCTCAAGCGCGCTCACGTTGCTTGACAGCAAATCGCTGAAGAAATTTTCGGGCAGTTCGTCGGGCATAAAGCTGTAAAAGGAGGATTGCAGAACAATCACGGCTGCAACCAGTACCAGAGACATTATCATAACCATAGTGTCCCGGTTTTTCATTTTGGCGGCCAGCCGCATAACCAGCATTGCCAGAAGAGTGCTGACAAACATAGGTATGACGGGCGCGGCAAGCACCATAAGCAGCCCAAGGGGATATGCGGCGGGGTCATAAGCTTTTAAGCCGTAAATAACGCAGGGCGGCAGGATGAAAAAGGCTGAAAGCAGCAGCTGGCCCAGGTACGCATGGGTGAATTTCACGCTGAAAACCGTGCCCTGGGAAACGGGCAGAGTAGCCAGAAATTCGTTATCCTTTGCCATAAACAGCTTGGACAGCACTGAAAAGGTGCCGAAGAGTATGGAAACTACACAGTAGACCATAAATACGAGGGAAAGCAGTATGCCGGGCATCCCGTTTCCCATTAATACGGCGGCGCCCATTACGGCGTCAGCCAGGAATATATAGGTAAAAAGAAATATAATCAGTACTATGAGTACGGCAAAATATGCCCACAGCATGCGGCGGGCGGCTTTATCCCCGCCTTTAAAAGCGCTACGGATAGAAGCTAACAGGCTGTTGGCCTTTAATTCCAGCTTAAGCAGGGTGTTAAATTTATTCATCAGTCTGGCCTCCCCGTTAAGCATCCTTTGCCGTGCGCTCAAGGAATATGCTCTCAAGAGTTTCTCCGCTGCTTGAGCGCAGTTCGTCCAAAGTGCCTACGGCTATGAGCTTTCCCTTATCCACTATGCCTATCCGGTCGCACAGCCTTTCAGCTACTTCCAGAACGTGGGTTGAGAAAAAGACAGTGTTGCCTGCGGCGCAGTGAGCGCGCATCTGCTCTTTAAGCAGCATGGCCGAGCGCGGATCAAGGCCCACAAGAGGCTCGTCCAGAATCCAGAGCGCGGGGTCATGCAGGAGCGCGCCCGTTATCACCAGTTTTTGCTTCATGCCGTGCGAATAGGATTTAATCTGGCTGTCCACGGCCTTATCCAGTTCAAATTGCTTAAGAAACTGCTCCATGCGCTCCTGGCGCTTAAGCATAGGCACGTCATACATATCAGCCATAAAGCTAAGGTACTCCCGGCCGGTAAGCATTTCGTATATATCGTGGTTATCAGGCACATATCCCATGGACATTTTGGCGGCTATTGGGTCGCTCTTCAGAGAATGCCCGTTAATTTCTATTTCGCCTTCATCCGGGATGAGAATGCCCGTTATCATTTTTATGGTCGTGGTTTTGCCCGCTCCGTTAGGGCCGATAAAGCCGAAAATCTCGCCGTTTTTAATTTCAAGGTTGAGCGAATCTACGGCCTTTTTGGTACCCTTTGCGTAACTCTTGGAAAGATTGCTTATTTTAAGCATTTTGCACCTCCGTGCCCCCTGGGGCGTTTATATTAATATTTTGTTTGCTCGCTTTATGAATGCTGCGGCTAAAGGCTGAGAATATCTCTTACTGCCTGGCCGGCCAGCATAAGTCCGGCTGCGGGCGGCGTAAAAGATATGCTGCCAATAACTCCTCTTTTTTCTGGCTTTATGGGTTCTTCGGTGGAATAGACCACTTTTAAGGAGTCTATCCCTCTTTTTTTCAGTTCTCTGCGCATGACCCGGCAAAGAGGGCATACGCTGGTTGAATAGATGTCGGCAATTTTAAACAGTTCGGGGTTCAGCCTGCCCCCGCAGCCCATGGCGCTGATTATGGGTATGCCTCGTTGTTTTGCGCATTGAATCAGGGAGAGCTTGGCGCTGACCATATCAATGGCGTCTATTATATAATGAGTTCTGCCCAAAAGAGAATCAAAATCTCCGTCCTTATAGAATTGATTAAAGGCGTGAATTATAGCGCCTGGGTTGATGCTTTGAGCCATTTGGCGCATAATCTCCGCTTTAGGCTTGCCTATTGTGCTTTCAAAGGCTATAAGCTGACGGTTTATATTGCTGGGGGAAACACAATCCCCGTCTATAAAGGTCAGTTCGCCTATGCCGGCCCGGACGAGCGCCTGTGCTGAAGAACTGCCTACACCTCCGAGGCCTACTACGGCAACATGCACGTTTTTTAGTTTTTTCAGCCCATTTTCGCCTATAAGCAATTCTGTGCGGCTGAAACGCTCTTTTTCTTCTTCCATAAGGCTCCCATCGATGTTTATGCGTTGAGGCTTAACCGGACAGGGATGCATAAGGGGCGGCGCCGTTTGCGGCCTGAAGGCCGCCGGCCGGGCCTGCGGCCCGGCCAG
>OLIW01000999.1_pt1 | contig 27863 bp, 27 predicted proteins | sample 1601321 | NCBI WGS metagenome assembly OLIW01 (sample SAMEA2452114, study PRJEB22498) | human gut metagenome
GCAGCGCCTACGGCCGGACTGCATTTTACGCCCGAACTGCTGGAAGTTATTAAAGGCATGGGGGTTAAAATTGTACCCGTATTGCTGCATGTGGGCTTAGGCACTTTCAGGCCGGTAAAAGTTGCAGACGTATCGCAGCATAAAATGCACAGCGAATATTACAGCGTCAGCGCTCAGGCGGCCCAAAGCATAAATGAGGCTAAAGCCGCGGGAGGCCGGATTTTTTCAGTAGGCACCACCAGCACGCGGGTGCTGGAAACCGCATGCGGGGAGGACGGCCTTATAAAAGCTCAATCGGGCTGGACGGATATTTTTATTTATCCCGGATATAAATTTAAATGCGTTGACTGCTTAATAACTAATTTCCATCTTCCTCAGTCTACTCTTTTAATGCTGGTCAGCGCGCTTTGTTCCAGAGAGAAAATACTGGAGATATATGAGGAAGCCAAAAGAGAAAAATACCGTTTTTTCAGTTTCGGCGATGCAATGCTTATATTGTAAATTATTATGATTAACGTCAAAAGCTGCGGAGGAGCAATAATTTCTGCGGCTTTTATATTTATCAAGGCGTTTCAATCAGATATAACTGCGCCTAAGGCGCATTAAGTGTCCCGCCGTTTGCTTTATCAGCCTTAAAGTACGCTTATACTTCTTAGGCTTCTTCTTTTACAGGCAGAAAAACCTCCTTTACCTGCGGCATTTATAGAAGGATGCAAGGTGCGCGGTTATATAAAAATTAAATTTTAAATACCTATAATTGAAATCTATAAATTATTTTATAAAAATTAATTTATAGTATTGACAAACTGTCTTTTATGGGTTATCATATAGTCATAAAATAAATTTCAGGAGGTTATGATATATGAGCCATATTGAAAAATCAATTAAGAACCGGCTGAAAACTCTGGAAACACAGCCGAAAAAGCAGATTGTCATTTCGCTGAAACAAGAATGCATGGACAAGCTGGAGGCAGTCGCCCGAACAATTTCCAAGCAGTCGGGAAGAAGCACCTCCAGGAACATGATTATCGAGGACGCTGTAGAAGCCTATATTGAGGAAGCTATACAGATTTTTGAAGAAGAGGGCATCAAAATGGAAACAGAAAGCCCGGATAATGAATTCTTTGACACGGTTGTTTTTCCGGCGCATGAGGAAGGTTTCAGAAATGTGTTTTTAGATGAAAACAAATGGTATTATGTCCGTATTCGGGAAGACAGGCTTCCCAGCCTCAAATATATCGCTATTTATGTAAGCTCGCCCGTTTCAAAAATTACCCATTACGCAAAGATAAAATATTTTGAGTTTGATGAAAACATGCAAAAATATATTATCCATTTGGACGGGCAGGCAATAGAACTGGAAAACCCAGTACCCTTGGGCGGAATATCGGCAGCTTCAACACGAGCCCCCAAATATACTACGCTGCGCAAGCTGCTGACCGCAGACCAATTTAAGGATCTTTAATTACATACTTATAAAATAAATGGCAAGCTCTCAATCAGAGGGTATACGGCAGTTCCTGATAGAGGGCTTGCTTTTAATCATATATCAATACAATTAAATTCATTTATTTTGCCGTCCAAATTATTTTATACTATATATCGGCTTAAGCGCGCACGGCTGCAAAGACAGTTTTCTGCCGCATTACTCTCGCCGCATATGCTAATGTATAAATAATGGAAAACTCACTGCCGCATAAGCAAAACAGGCTGCTGCGGTTAATATGTCTTATAGGCTTGCTGCTGCTTACCAGGGCAGATAACAGAGGCTCTGCAAATTATCGCGTATAACGCCGAAAATAAGCTAAAGGACGAATGCGGCGGGTAATGCGGTCAATAAAAGACAGGGTGTATTGCTGAATACAAAAGCATATCCGCGCTTTACAATTATTTTACCTGCTTCTGCGCTTCATTTTACAATATGATTGTATACTTGCTTTAATAAAACGCTATATTATTGCAAAAGATAAATATATATTATATAAATCGCCCGTGGGAGGTATAGCTTATGTGGGCTGTTATTGACATTGGCTCAAATACAATAAGGCTGGTTATATATACGCTGGAGGACGGAAAGCCCCGCTCCATGCTGAATAAAAAATATGCGGCAGGGCTGGCAGGCTATATTGACCAATCCAACTGCATAAGCCAGCAGGGCATTAACATACTGCTGGAAGTGCTTTCAGATATAAGCGTTATTTTAAGCCATATAAAAACCGAATGCGTGCTTCCCTTCGGGACGGCGGCTCTGCGGAACAGCGCAAACGGCCTGGATGCTGCGGCCCTCATTAAAGAGCGCTGCGGCCTGGATGTACGCATACTTTCGGGCAGGGAAGAAGCGATGTTTGACTATTACGGCGCGCTTGAGAACGGCATAGGGGAAAGCGGCCTGCTGGTGGACGTAGGCGGAGGAAGCACCGAACTTACCTTTTTTAAAGACAAACAGGTGTTAAGCGCCGTATCCATCCCGGTTGGCTCCCTTAACCTCTATCAAAAATGGGTGGACAGACTGCTGCCTACCAAAAAAGAGGCCAAGCGCATAAAAGAGGACGTTCGTTCATTTTTGCAGAATTTAAACCTGCCCCAGGGAGAACTGATAACCCAGCCTATTTACAGCGTAGGCGGTACGGCCCGCGCTGCGCTTAAGCTTATGAAAGAGTGCTTTAATCTGGACGGAGAAGGCTTCAGCCGCTCTCAGCTTAAGCGTTTTCTTGCCAATATAGAGGACGGCCGCAGAGAGATGCTGAGCAGCATAATCCGCTCGGCGCCCGACAGAATCCATACTATTGTACCCGGCCTGCTGATTTTCCAGACTGTTGCAAAATATTTTGGCTCAGAAAATTTTGTAACTATAAGCTATGGGGTAAGAGAGGGATATTTGATGCATTGTCTGTCCGAAAGGGGAAATAATTGTGAATAGCCTGTATCAAAAGGGATTTACGCAGAACCGCGAGCTGTCCTGGCTGAAATTTAACCAAAGGGTTTTGTACGAGGGTATGGACGAATCTGTGCCTCTGCTCGAAAGACTGAAATTCATAGCTATTTTCACCAGCAATCTGGACGAGTTTTTCATGATACGGGTAGGCAGCCTTTTTGATATGGCAGCCTTAAAAGACAAGTTTATAGATAATAAATCAGGTTTAACACCGGCTGAACAGCTTAAAAAGATTTTTGAAGCTGTTCGCCCGCTGTATAAAAAGAGGGAAAAAATATTTGACGAAGTAGAAAAACAGCTTCGCGTACATGGCATTTACAATCTGGAATTTAACGAACTGGAAAAAAATGAAAAGAAGATAGTCCGTCAGTATTACCAGGCCTCCATTCGGCCGGTGCTGTCACCGCAGATTGTGGATACTCATCACCCCTTTCCGCATCTTGCCAACAATGTTATTCATATTGGAGTTGTGCTCCAGCATAAAAACAGGGAAATATTCGGCGTAATACCCATGCCGGCGTCTCTGCCGGCCGTGTTTTATCTTCCCGGCAGCGAGACCCGCTATATAAGGCTGGAAAGCATTGTTCTGGAATTTGTTGAGCAGATGTTTTTGCCGTATACAGTAAAGGAAAAAGTGATTTTCTGCGTTACACGCAATGCCGACGTCAATCCGGACGATGAGGTGTTTGCAGATGAATCAGATTTCAGGAAACGCATGAAAAAAGTGCTTAACCAGCGGAAGCGCTTATCGCCCGTGCGGCTTGAGCTGTCCGCGCCCGTAAGCGTGTCTTTTTCAGCTTATTTTATGGATAAATTGGGTATATCCGGGGCGCAGATTTACATAACCCGCGCCCCTATAAAAATGAATTATGTTTACGGGCTGGTTTCAAAGGTTTCAAAGGTCAAGCAGAATATCCTGACTTATCCGGAGTATACCCCGGTCTGGCCCGATACCATCAACAGATATCAGAGCGTATTAAGGCAGGCCGAGAAAAAGGACATTCTGCTGTCTTATCCTTTTGAGAGCATGGAGCCCTTTCTGCGCCTTATAAAGGAAGCGGCCTGGGATGAACAGGTTATATCCATAAAGATTACTATTTACCGCCTTGCCAGCCACGCAAAGCTGGTTGACTATCTTTGCGCAGCGGCTGAAAACGGCAAGGAAGTAACAGTGCTCATAGAACTGCGCGCGCGTTTTGACGAGCAGAATAATATAGATTGGTCCGAACGCCTGGAGGAGGCCGGCTGCAATGTAACCTACGGCTTTGACTTCTATAAGGTGCATTCCAAAGTTTGCCTTATAACCATGATGGGGAAGAACGGCATACACTATATAACGCAGGTGGGAACGGGGAATTATAATGAGAACACTGCAAAAATGTACACCGATTTATCCCTTATCACCGCCAACAGGCAAATTGGGCAGGATGCCGCTGAATTTTTCAAAAATATGGCTATAGCAAATCTGCATGGGGAATACAATCATCTGCTGGTTGCGCCCGTTTCGTTAAAATCTTCGCTGCTTGAACTTATAGACAAGGAAATGTTAAAAGGGGAAGAGGGCAGAATTTTTATAAAGATAAATTCTCTTACTGATGCTGAAATCATTGATAAACTTTCCCAGGCTTCATGCGCGGGCGTTAAAATACAAATGGTAGTACGGGGAATATGCTGCCTGCTTCCCGGCATTCCGGGCAAAACCGAAAATATTCAGGTAAGCAGCATAGTGGGGCGCTATCTGGAGCATTCGCGCATATATGTATTTGGAACGGGAGCAGAGGAGAAGATGTATATATCCTCGGCCGATTTTATGACCCGCAACACTCAAAGGCGGGTGGAAGTAGCGTGCCCGATATACGACGCCCAGATAAGGGAAAGCATACATAAATTAATAGACGCGGTATTGTCTGATACGGTAAAGGCAAGAATACTTTTCCCTGACGGTTCATACGCCAAAAAGGAGAAATTTGCCGCGCCTTTGGACAGCCAGCAGTATCTGATGCTTCAGGCCCAAAAGAATGCCGCGGATGTTTCCGAAGAGGTTAAGAGCCTTTCCGGGCCCCTAAAATTCTTAAAAAAGCTCTTTAAAAAATAGCCGGCGCATTGCCGGAAGGCAATATCCTGCCTTCCAGCGCAAGGCTTTATAAATTAATTCGGATCCGACTGGATTTTTCAGAGGGGCTTTTCTGTTACTGCATATTTCAATAAAATTTGAGATGTTTAAATGCGGTATTTATTTTAGCATATAAAAATAAATCCGGCCGGTTTTTGCCGGTCGGATAATTTCCCAAAGGTATAAAAGCTCTGGGCGTTAAATGGTGCGCTGTACTTTGCCCGAACGAAGACATCTGGTGCATACAGTCACACGACGCTTCTGCCCGTTGATTATAGCGCTGACCTTCTGGACGTTGGGAGCCCAATAGGTACGCGTATGCCTGTTGGAATGGCTTACCTTATTCCCCGACATAACGCCCTTTTTGCAAATTTCACAATATTTAGCCATGTTGCACACCTCCTTTGGGTATGTTAAACTTACGTTTATATCTTTAAACAGCGTTAATACTATACCATTAATCACGTTTTTGTGCAAGGGTTTTTTGGTATGAACCTTCAAAAGTTTAATATAATATAAATATAAAGCGGTTTTACAGGCTTATTCCGTATTTGCTTGCAATTATTTAAGTTTTGCAGTAAAATAACATAAGCAATTATTTATATTTGATTCTGGAGGAAGCGAAGATGGCTATAAAAACTTCTAACGAGCTGGGCAGCATAGCTATTGCGGATACCGTTTTGGCTACAATAGCGGGTCTGGCGGCCATGCAGTGCGCCGGTATTGTCGGAATGGCGTCGCAGGGAGCCGCAGAAGGTATTGCCGAGCTGCTTAAAATTGAAAGTCTTACCAAGGGTGTAAAAGTAATTTCGGACGGTGAAAATGTACAGGTGGACATAAATGTTATCGTGGAGTACGGCGTTTCTATGGTAGCGGTAGCAGATAATGTTATAAGCACCGTCAAATACAGCATCGAATCCATGACCGGCCTTATAGTGGACGGCGTAAACGTGTACATTAAGGGGGTTCGCGTCTAATACGCGGCTGATTGGAGGAGAAAGGCTTTGAAAGAGAATAAAATTGACGGCGCTTCATTAAAGGAGTGCTTTCTTGCTGCAGCCGCTACGCTGGAAAATAATAAAAAGCAGCTGAACGACCTTAATGTTTTTCCGGTACCCGACGGAGACACCGGTACCAATATGTCTTTAACAATGAAATCGGTAGTAAAGGAAGTTCAAAGTGTTACAGACATTACCGTAAAAAATATTTCTGCGGCGGCGGCTAAGGGCGCGCTTAAGGGTGCGCGCGGGAACAGCGGCGTTATATTGTCTCAGCTTTACAGGGGCTTTGCCGTGCCTTTGGAAAAATGCGAGCTTATAGACAGCAATACTCTGGCCGCAGCGCTGCGCAGCGGTGTGGATATGGCCTACAAGGCGGTTATGAAGCCTAAAGAGGGCACTATTCTTACCGTAGCGCGCGTTATAGCAGAAACCTGCGTAAACGCGGCAAGAGCAGGCAAGGATATATATGAGCTGACTGATATAATGGTAAGCAGCGGAAAGGCGATACTGAACAAAACGCCCGAAATGCTTCCCGTGCTTAAAAAAGCCGGAGTTGTGGATGCGGGCGGCCAGGGCCTGCTGTTTATCTATACTGCATATCAAAAGGTAATAAACGGCGAATATATTCCTGATGAAATCATAACTGCCGAGAGCTTTGAAGGCTCGCAGGCGTCAGGCGGGGATGAGTGGCCGGCTGAAAACGATTTAGAGAATATAACCTTTGCATACTGCACTGAATTTTTTATTGAAAACCTCTTTGATTTTGTAACTGAAAAGGACATTGATAAATTGAGGAGAATGCTGGGCAATATCGGCGATTCGCTCGTAGTTGTAGGGGATACAAACCTGGTAAAGGTACACGTCCACACCAATACTCCGGGCAAGGCCTTGCAGTATGCGCTCCAATTAGGCGAGCTTAACGGAATTAAAATAGAAAACATGGTCATACAGCACAGGGAGCTTATGGCTGCGCGGCAGGCGGAGGAACAGCTTCCCCTGGGCATTGTAGCTGTTGCCGCCGGTAAAGGCCTGGAGGATATTTTTAAAGACATAGGCGCTGCCGGCATCATACCCGGCGGCCAGACCATGAATCCCAGCACTGAGGATATTTTAAACGCTGTGCAGAAGGTTAATGCCAAGTCGGTTATAATCCTGCCCAATAATTCTAATATTATTTTGGCAGCGCAGCAGGTTAATGAATTGACGGATAAGGAAATTTACGTTGTGCCCACCAAGAGCATTCCCCAGGGTATAGTGGCCATGCTGGCTTATAATCCAGAGCGCGAAGCAAAGGATAATTACGAGGATATGTGCGCGGCTATAGACAGCGTTAAAACCGGTCAGGTAACATATGCGGTGCGGGATACCGAAATGGAGGATAAAATCATTAAAGAGGGAGATATCCTGGGGCTTTATAACGGCAAGATAGCCGCTTCGGGCAAGGATATTGACCAAACCGCCTTTGATTTAGTGCAGGATATGTACGATGAAAAGGAAAATGATTTGATAACCATTTACTATGGCCAGGATGTTTCTGCTGAGCAGGCGCAGCAGCTCCAGGAGCGTCTGGAGGAGCATTTTGAAGACGCGGACGTCGAACTGCATAACGGCGGTCAGCCCCTGTATTACTACATTCTTTCGGTAGAGTAATATTTTTAAATTCAGGACAAAAATCATGCGCTCTTCTGCACAGGCGGAAGGGCGTATTTTTATGCATTTTATAATATTTGCAATTTTAAAGTTGCCTCTCTTTTTTCTTTATTGAATCTTTTTCAATTTCCCGCCGAGTTCCCGAAGGCTTGAACATATTCAGTATTCGGGGAATATAGTACAATAAGGGATTTGCATCCCAATACAACAGGAGGGAATTTTATGAGTACACAGCAGTTAAACCTGGCTCAGACTGAGATGGGGGAAATTGTAACAATATCCGGCCTGCTTTCGGATGGCCCAATGAGACGCAGGCTTCAGGACATAGGCTTTACAGCCGGAACAAGCGTGCAGCGCCTTCAAAGCGGACCATCAGGCGACCCGACGGCATTTTATGTAAAGGGAACGGTTATTGCGCTTAGAAAAGAAGACAGCGCGCGCATATTGGTAGAAAAAATTTGAAATCTCATAGCGGGGCGGCTGACGCCGGCGGCCCCGTATCAGATATATCGCTTTCGGAGGTTGTATGGATGAAAAAAGGTAATAAACTGCTGCGCAAAGGAGAAGAAGGGAAAAATGCCCGGATTATTGCTCTGGCGGGCAATCCCAACGTAGGAAAAAGCACTATTTTTAACGCGCTTACCGGAATGAGGCAGCATACTGGGAACTGGCCGGGCAAAACCGTAGCAAGCGCGCAGGGAGAATACGAATTTGAGGGGGAGCTTTATAATTTAGTGGATTTGCCCGGAACATATTCCCTTATGCCTCATTCTGCGGAAGAAGAAATTGCCAGGGACTTTATATGCGCAGGAGGGGCGTGGGGAACGGTGGTAGTTTGTGACGCGACCTGTCTTGAGCGCAATTTAAACCTGGTCATACAGACTTTAGAAATTACAGGCAGAACAGTTGTATGCATTAATCTCATGGACGAAGCCAAAAAGAAGGGCATAATGCCCGACTTTAAAAAGCTGTCCGAGCTGCTGGGAGTGCAGGTGGTGGGAACGAGCGCGCGCAGTCTTAAGGGGCTTAAGGAATTAAAAAAGGCTGTACAGAATCTTAACGAGGATACATATTCGCATTCACTAATTGTAGAATACCCTCCGGAAATAGAAGAGGCCGCAGGGCAGGTTGAGACTGTGCTTAAGAATGAGCTGCCTCCTTTTGTCAGCCCTCGCTGGATGGCATTAAGATTGCTGGAAGGCGACCAAGGCGTTCTCAGATTAATTAATAATGGACACGAACTTAAGGCGGAGAGCGTAGAAATAATCAGGATCCAGCGAGAAAAACTGGCGCGGGCCGGCATAGACGCTGAAAGGCTTAAGGATATCATTGCGCTTAGCGTAGCTGAAAAAGCGGATAAAACAGCCAAAGAGAGCGTCAGCTATGTTAAAGCCGATTATAACCGCAGGGACAGAAAGCTGGATAAAATATTAACGGGAAAATGGACCGGGATTCCCTTTATGCTTGCGTTATTGGCGGCGATATTTTATATAACAATCACCGGAGCAAATTACCCGTCCCAGCTCCTGGCCGACGGGTTATTCTGGATACAGGACAGATTAACTGATTTCTGCGTATATATCGGTATGCCCGCATGGCTGCACGGGGCTCTTGTGCTGGGCATATACAGGGTGCTTGCGTGGGTAATATCGGTAATGCTGCCGCCTATGGCTATTTTCTTTCCCCTTTTTACCCTGCTGGAGGATTTTGGATATCTTCCCAGAGTAGCGTTTAATCTGGACAGCAGTTTTAAGAAATGCGGCGCCTGCGGGAAACAGTCCCTCACTATGTGCATGGGTCTGGGCTGCAACGCCGTGGGAGTAACAGGCTGCCGCATAATAGATTCTCCCAGGGAAAGGCTCATAGCCATAATTACCAATAGCTTTGTGCCGTGCAACGGACGCTTCCCGACCATTATAGCTATAATAAGCATGTTCTTTGTGGGCTCGGCAGCCGGCCTGACTCAAACGCTGCTTTCTACTTTAATTTTAACCGGGGTAATAGTTGCAGGCGTGGCTATGACCCTTATTATGAGCAAGCTTTTATCCCGCACTTTATTAAAAGGGGAACCCTCCTCCTTTACTCTTGAGCTGCCTCCTTACCGCAGGCCGCAGATAGGGAAGGTCATAGTCCGCTCAATATTGGACAGAACCCTTTTTGTGCTGGGCAGGGCTGCTGCGGTTGCCGCTCCGGCGGGCTTGATTATATGGATTATGGCCAATGTCACAGTGAGCGGCGCTACCCTTCTGTCCCACTGTGCCGGCTTCCTGGAGCCTTTTGCCCATCTTATCGGGCTGGACGGCGTTATATTGATGGCTTTTATCTTAGGATGGCCCGCCAATGAGATAGTAGTGCCCATAATCATTATGGCGTATATGGCAGCCGGTTCTATAACAGATTATACCAGCCTTGCTTCCCTTAAAAGCCTGCTTGTGGATAATGGCTGGACATGGCTTACGGCAATCTGCACCATTATCTTTTCCCTGATGCATTGGCCCTGCTCTACTACCTGCATTACTATAAAGAGGGAGACCGGGCGTCTTAAGTGGACCGCAGCGGCGTTTCTGCTTCCTACGGCCGCCGGCTGCGTCATATGCTTTATCGTAGCTTCTGTTTCACGGCTGCTGGGCCTGGCTCCGTGAAAACATGGAGTCGGCCGCGCCGGGGCGGGGCAAAGGCAATTATATTGAATAAATGGGTGCATAATTATTAATTTTTCATAAATAATAGCCCTTAAAGCCCCTAAAAAGCATAAAGGCTGCACGGATTTGATTGTGTTATTTCAAGCTTTTTGATATAATAACCGATATACCGGAGAAATGAATTTTTGAGGTGGGTATAATATGGATGGCTTTGATTTTAAGGGTATGCTGAGCCTTAAGGTTAGCTATGGGAAAAAGATAGTCACCGTTGCATATTATGCGGCGCTGATAGTTGTTGTTTTTGCCATGCTTGCCAATATTGTGGGCGGATTTGTAATGTGTTTTTCAGGAGACGCCGGCGCTGCCGATATCCTTTCGGGCATATGGAAAATTATAACCGCTCCTTTCCTGCTGGTTTTTGAGATAATAATAATACGCTTGCTGGCTGAATTAGTCAATGCCATATTTGATATCAGAGATAAATAATGTTCGGCTACGTCAGGACTGCCAGCGAGGAATTAAAAGTAAAAGAGTTTAACAGATATAAAGCTTACTACTGCGGCGTATGCCGGGGGATGAGCCGGTATACCTTTATAGGCCGCGTCTTGTTAAACTATGATTTGGCGTTTTATGCTCTTTTGATTGATTCTGAAGCTAAGGCGGAAATAAAAGTAAAGCGGTGCAAATGGAATTTAAAGAAAAAGCCCTATGCCTGCGGAGAGGCGCTTGACTATGCAGCGGCTCTCAATCTGCTTTTAAGCTGCGGAAAGCTCCGGGACGATATTGCGGACGGACAGAAATCCCGCGCCGCCGCACTTGCGTTCTTTAAACGGGCCGAACGCAATGCGTCAAAAAACGCTCCAAGGGCAGGGGAGATAATAGATAACGGCTTGCAGGCGTTATCCAGCCTGGAAAAGGCCGGATGCAGCAGGCTGGATGAAATTGCTCACCAATTCGCAGATTTATGCGGGCTGCTGGCCTCAGAATCGCCCTTTGTCAGCACTGACGAGCTGCGCCGGATAGTGTATCAGATTTCATATAATACTGCCAGATGGGTATATATAATAGACGCCTACGACGATATGGACAAGGATAAAAAGCGGGGCAACTATAATCCAATAACGGCAGAGAGTCTCCGAAGGGGAATATCAGAAGAAGAAATTCCCGATTGGATACGAGAGACGCTTTTTCAGTCTCTTTATTCCGCTTCGCGTGCCTGCGCCCTGCTGCCGCAAAGCCCCAACACTCCAATAATAAGCAATATTATAGATTACGGTATGTATGATAAAACTTTAGCAATATTAAAGACGAGGGAAGAGAAAAATGGATCCGTATAAGGTTCTGGGAGTAAATGAAAACGCTACTGACGCAGAAATAAAAGCCGCTTATCATGCGGCCGTAAGGAAATATCATCCTGACCAGTATAAGGATAATCCCTTATCCGATCTGGCCGAAAGCAAAATGAAAGAAATAAATGAAGCGTATGATATGATTCAAAAAATGCGCTCTCAGAATAAAGGATATTCTTCGGGTTCGTCCGGCTCGTCATACTATTCGGGTTCATCATACTCCGGCTCAGCTAATCCTGATTTTGCTTCAGTGCGCGCCAAAATCAATGCAGGGGATATAAATGGGGCCGAACGCATACTTAAAAGCATGAGCGAGCGTCCCGCAGAATGGTACTATCTCATGGGAATGATTTACAGCCGGCGGGGATGGCATAACGAAGCCGTCCAGCATTTTGCGCAGGCATGCAGGATGGATCCTCAAAATGGGGAATATGCTCAGGCACTGAGAGAATATTCTTCCCGTTCAGGTTACTATCAGCGCGGAGCTTCTTCGGGACGTGAATGCACCGGCTGCGATTTATGCACCGGCCTCTGCGTTGCGGATACCTGCTGTGAATGTATGGGAGGAGACCTTATCTCCTGCTGCTGATATATAAAATGATAAACTGCTTTATCTGCCGGGCAGTTCTCCTGCTGAAAATGAGTGCAAGAATATGAAAAAATCTGTTTATATCGCCCGCGGAGGGCTTATAACCGCTCTTACCGTTATACTTATATATGCCTCGTATATTTTACCCGGAGGCAAGCTGGCGGCTTTTGTAGCTGTTTCCTTTCTGCCCCTTATCTTGCTCAAGGACAGGGCAGTTCTGGCCTCTATAGCCTGCTACATTGCATGTACGCTGCTCATTTTCCTTTTAATACCCAATCCGGCCTATTGTCTGTCCTACGGCCTGTTTTTCGGATTATATCCGCTTATGCGCCATTGGTTTGAGCACATCCGGCGCAGAACGGTATATTTCGCACTATTGGCGCTTTACTGCGAAGGCGCAGGGCTTGCGCTATATTTTGCCGCGCGGGCGCTGTTTGGCGAAGGCGCCGTTTCCGTCCTGCCTTTTGCAGCTTTGGCCGCAATAGCGCAGGCGGCAATAGCAGTTTTTATCTGGCTGTACGAATATTGCGCCCATGCTTTCATTTCCTTTGCAGCGCGATTTAAAATATTCAAAAATCAATAGCAAATAGCGTCAGCATATAAAGGATAATACGCTCCAGGCCTGTAAATTCGCTTGTTTTTACGGTACAGACGCCAATCTGACCTTTTGGGGCCGCATCCTTTGTATACTAACGCTGAATATTTAATATTTTATTTTTTCTACGGTATAGCCCCGCTGCTCCAGCAGTGATACTATGCCTTTTTCTCCGCCCATATGGGCTGCTCCCACTACATAAAAAACATTTTTGCCTTCATCCATGTACTGCTGCGCCGTATCCGCCATTTTGATATTGCGCTTTTGGCCTAATTCATAATAGTATTCATAATAAAGGCCGCCTTCTTCTTCGCCGTAGAGCTGTACCAGTTCTGCATATGAATAATCCATACCGCCCATTAAGGCCGAATCATTGCCGCTGCGCCAGTTCTGATACATCAATTTCATGGCAAGCCCCTGGGCTGTGGGGTCGGTCAGGCTTTGTTCAAATAGCAGAACTTGCAGCGGCATTGAGTAATTAAGCTGCATGTCCATCTGCTCCTGCACGCTCTCTATTTCCAGTATAGGCTTTCCTTCTTCCTTGGCCGTGTTAATAAAATACCTGTCAATGCCTTTTTCTGAATCCAGCTGCGCCAGCTCAAGCGGGATTTCACTCATCAGCGAAGTCCAAAAAACCGGCTTAAAATAATCATAATACTCGTTGTACAGTCCGTATTCCTCAAGCAGCTGTACGGCCGAATTATAATTTTCCTCGCCCACATAATCATATATATACGTTCCGGGCTCGCACATCATTTCCGCAGCCATTTGGGTAATGGCGGCAGTATCCGATTCATAAGCCACTATATCACATTCCACGGCCAAATATTCACTGCTGTTATAGGCGTCTGAAATTTCCTGGGGCAGAGGATAAGTGTCGTCATCCCCGATATGTATTGAGCCGAACAGATATAATATTGCTCCGTTTTCCGCCTGCACACGATAAAGCGTAGGCGCATATGCAGATTGGGAAGCGCATCCGCTGAAGAATGCGCACAGCATTAGCAATATTAAAAATAATACCGTTATTCTTTTAACCCTTACGGTCATTTTTATTTCCCCCATAAATATGTTTTATTGTGAATAAAATTAAATTGCGCTTTAAATAGATTTATAAAGTATCAAAAAGAATCCTGTTCGTGTTCAGCATTAGCATGGGCAGCGGAGGACTGCTTTTTTTCCGGCTTTCTTATGTTAAGGCGCTTGTACAAAAGGTCATAAATAATGACCGAGCTGAAATGCGCTATAATAACACAGCATATGACGTCAAAAATAGAATTTATTATATTGAGAGAATAGGTAAATGTAGCAATAAAATCAAACTGAGGCTGACTATTGATTAAGTATAAGTAATCGCCGCAGAAATTAGCCGCACTGCCTAAAACAATATAGATAATAAGCATAATCAATCTGTTTGGAGCATTTTTCCTGTCCATAAGCCAAAATCCCAGCGCAGCGAGCAGGCCCATAGGTATGCCTGCAAGGGAAGGCATAATGCCCAGACGGCAGAGAGGTATAAATGTTAAAGCCGCAACTGCGCAGAACGCCGCAGCAGTCAGATAGGCAAATATAGCGCGCGGAACCGGCCTTTTGGACAGCCGGCCCGCCGCGCACTGCTCATGCGCCGCGCACAGCGCTCCCTCCACAATAAACCCCTTTTGAGCGCCGTCCTCTCCGCAGAAAACACACATATCAGATTGCAGGTTGATATCCTTTAAAAAGCCGGCTATATATTCCAGCAGACGCATGCATAATGACGCCGCTTCGTCATTTTGGGCACAGCAGAAGGATATATAATAGAACATGCCGTCCCATTCATGAGAAAACATTTCAGAAGGCGTTTGATCCGGGAGTGTTTCGCCGTTTTCCGAAACGCTTTGAGGAATTATAATTCTGCGGGCTTTAGCAGAATGGTTTTCAGGGGAGGATTGGTCCGAAGAGGCTTCGGCTTCTTTTCCAGGCTGCCTTTCATTTTGGTTTGAGCTGTTCCTTACAATTACTATTTCCTCATTAATATCCTCTTGTTCGTTTGAATGGCTGTCCAGCAGGCTGGGATTATCGCTGAAAAAAGCGTTTATTTTATCTGAGAGGGAATATATAAACCCGCTTTTTTTCTTATTAAACGGAAATTTAATTTCAATATTATTTTCCGCTGCTTCCAGAGTAAATGGATAATCCTGCACATAAAGGCGGCACACGCCGTTTTTAAACTGTTCGGATGCAATATTTGCAAAGCTCTCCTGAAAACTCATTATTTCCTTCATCCCAAAAATTAAGTTTATAATATTATAATAATTGTTGCCTAAAAAATCAAGACAAATTACCGCAATAAACAATTAAAACGCATTTTCAGATAAATATTAATGCATTGTTCATATTTAAATAAAAACAATTTCTCACAATCAGCTTCAATATGCATTATTTTAGGGAATCAAAGCGTCATAATAAATTTTGCATATCTGAATAAGTGTGGTATAATACAGGCAGGAGGAGACCATTATGTACAATGCCGGTTTAATACTTGAGGGCGGAGGCATGCGCGGAGTGTATACTACGGGCGTGCTTGATTTTTTTCTGGATAAGCAAATTGAATTTACATCCTGCTACGGCGTTTCAGCGGGAGCCTGCCATGCGTGCAGTTATCTGTCTAAGCAGAGAGGGCGCTCTTTCAGTACTAACGTGGATTTTTTAAAGGATAAGAGATATTGCAGCGTTCACAGCCTTGTTACTACCGGAGATTTGTTCGGCGCCGATATGCTGTATGACATAATACCTAATCAGCTTATACCTTACGATTATCAGACATTTGATAATAATAAATGCAGATTTTATGCTGTGGCCACAAACTGCAGGACAGGCGAAGCGGAATATTTCCCTGTTAAGGAAATGCATAAAGATATAATAGCCGTGCGCGCAAGCAGTTCACTTCCGCTGCTCGCAAGAAGAGTGGTCATAAATGACGAAGAATATCTTGACGGAGGCATAGCTGATTCCATACCATTAAAGAAATCCATTCAGGACGGCAACGTAAAGAACGTGCTGGTGCTAACAAGGGACGCATCCTACAGAAAAAAGCCCAATAGGCTGGCGAGAATAATACGTCTTAAATTCACTGATTGCCCAGAGCTTATCAAAAAGCTGGAAAACAGGCACGAAAGATACAATGAAACGCTGGATTTCATACAGCAGGAGCAGGAAAAGGGCAGAGCGTTTGTAATAAGGCCGCGCAAAGCTGTGCATATAGGCCTGGTGGAAAAGGACAGGCGCAAATTAGAGGCTCTGTATAATGAAGGATACAACGATGCTAAAGACGCGTACCCCGAACTGATGAAATTCTTAGAGCAAAGCTAGAACTATTGCTATCTGTAAGGGTAATAAATAGCTGTGTTAAAAAACGGGCAGTTTGTTAAAGTTTTAACAAACTGCCCGCTGCAAAATACAAATTATCCGGAAGCATGACAAATTGAGCGCCGAATCGGATATATACGCTTTTTTATTGCTATAATAAATTTGTTAAAAATTAAACAACTTTATAAACTTTGCTGTACAGCAGAGTTTTTATGTTGTTGAATTCCTCTTGGGTTACAGACCTCCCCAAGGTCATAATTTTCATATTTACCGCATTGCGGTTCTTTGCCAACGCAGGCATTGTATACGGATATTCATTCAGGAAAAAATTATTGCGCCTGTAAAACTCAATCCGGCGGGCAGCCATTTGATTTTCAGGCAATTCTACCTCCAGCACAATCATTTTACCCAATTTATCTGCTAATTCATTCAAAATTTTAGAACCCAGTCCGCCGTTTCTGTATTGGGGGTTCACCGCGAAATGCTCAATAAAAGCCGCGGTATTAAAATCCCAAACAGCTATAAACGCCTTTATTTGGCCGCCGGCGTCATCCCTAAGTACAAAAATCTGATATTCCGGGACATCCAGCAAAGCTTTCTGCTCTTGATATGTTCTGTATTCATCCTCCGGGAAACTCGTCTTCATTATATCAAATACCTGGTCAAATTCCCTGGGCATTAATTTTTCTATCATTTTATACCTCTGAAAAATAAAATATTTGGGTTCAGTTATTTAAAATGCGATTACCCTCAGTTTACAAGAAACTACACGCCTCAAAACTGGATAATTTCTTCATTTTCAGCGTTATCCTAAATGGGCGTACTCCCCGGTACGCTTCTTTCGTCTGCCTTGAAAATGAAGAAATTCTCCCCGTTTGAGGTCTCGGAGTCAGAAGACAAAAAATTTGTGCCGGGTAAAGCGCGCAGAAACGGCATGTACCTGGCGTATATGGAGCCAAAGCGGCGCAGCAGGACGCATATTTTAGGTCTTCTGACCGTATAGTTTCTTGTAAGCTGAGGGTACCCTCAGTTTACAAGGAACTACACGCCTCAAAACTGGATAATTTCTTCATTTTCAGCGTTATCCTAAATGGGCGTACTCCCCGGTACGCTTCTTTCGTCTGCCTTGAAAATGAAGAAATTCTCCCCGTTTGAGGTCTCGGAGTCAGAAGACAAAAAATTTGTGCCGGGTAAAGCGCGCAGAAACGGCATGTACCTGGCGTATATGGAGCCAAAGCAGCGCAGCAGGACGCATATTTTAGGTCTTCTGAGCGTCTTAATTGCAAACTAAAGGTGTATAGGCTGGCAAGATAATTATATCAGCCCAATTTATCCCCGTTGCGCACTTTTTTATCCGGCGATATGAGCACAACTCCGTCCCGGCTGTATATCCCCAGTATCAGTACCTCTGACATAAAATCCGCAATCTGCTTGGGCGGAAAGTTAATTACCGCCAGAACCTGCTTGCCTATTAAATCCTGAATTGTGTAAAGCTGAGTTATTTGAGCGGAGGATTTCTTTATGCCTATTTCTCCGCCTAAATCTACCTCCAGCTGATATGCCGGCCTTTTCGCCTTTTCAAATTTTTTAGCGCTCACAATAGTTCCGGCCCGGATATCCAATTTTAAAAAATCCTCAAATGTCGCCATATTTTTATATCCTGCCATATTATTAACGGGGAGGTATATTCCGGCCTGATAGTTTTACTTATGGCCAAAGCGTCGGCTTAAGCCATGCGGCCCGAATAAAGCAGTTTTCCGTTATATAATTAAAGCGCCTTTTACAGGCGCTTTAAAGAGCATATGTCCGTTAAGAAATCAGGCCAGCTTGGAAGCAAGCTGCGATTTTTTGCGGTTAGCGGCATTTTTATGGATCACGCCCTTAGCCGCGGCCTTATCTATTGTGCTTGATACCTGGGGCAGCATAGAAGCGGCAAGCTCTTTATCTCCTGACGCAACGGCGGCGTCATACTTTTTGATAGCCGTTTTAAGCGCGGACTTGATGGAACGATTGCGCAGATTTTTCTTATTGTTCACCAAGATCCGTTTCTTCGCCGATTTGATGTTAGCCATAGATTCACCCCCTCTGCTGCGTTGACTAATACATGTTAGCATAAATATTTATTTAACGCAATAGTTTTTTTGCATAATTAAAATTATATTTGGCCAAAATGCGATTAATAGATTAATTTATGCGTAAACGGAGTGATTGCAGATGTCTTTGAGGACTGATTTAGCTAACGAGGCTTTTGAGCATCATACTTCACGGGGCGGGGCAGCCGACGGCATAAAATCCGAAAGCCGGGCGATAAACAAGGATATTAAAGTAACAAGAGTGGAAATCCTGACTGACGAAGCCGCGCAGAAACTGGGCAAGCAAAAGGGGGTATATATAACAATAACCGCCGAATATATTTCCAACAGGGATGCCGAGCACCACAGCCTTATAGGCAGGGCGGTGTGCGAACAGCTTAAGGAACTGCTTCCCCGGCCTGAAAAGGGAAGGACGGTGCTGGTAGCCGGCCTGGGCAACTCAAGGATGACTCCAGACGCTCTGGGGCCAAAAACTGTTAATAAGCTTATGATTACAAGGCATCTGCTCCAGATGATACCTGATCAAGTGGACAGCCGCGTAAACTCGGTCTGCGCAATAGCTCCCGGCGTACTGGGAGTTACCGGCATTGAAAGCTCAGATATAATTTCCGCATTGTGCGAAAAAATAAAGCCGCAGTATATAATCGCCATTGATTCTCTTGCGGCTGCCAGCGCCCAGAGAATAAAGGACACAATCCAGATGAGCAATACGGGAATAGCGCCTGGCGCGGGAGTGGGGAACAAGCGCTGCGGAATAAACCGGGAGACCCTGGGAATCCCGGTTTATGCTCTGGGCATTCCTATGGTAGTCTACGCCTCTTCTGTGCTGGAGGATTTTCTGGAGCAGAATAATGACGGGAGGATGCGCCTTTCGGCTGAGGACTATATAAACGAAAATATTAAAGAGCTTATAGTTACGCCCAAAGAAATTGACGTAATAATAGACGACTGCTCACGCATGCTGGCCGACGGCCTGAATCTGGCCCTGCACGACGGGGTTAATATGGAAGAAATCAGAGATTTTATGTACTGAGTAATATACCTTGCAGCCGGGGCATAAAAATATCTATGTAACTTACCTGAGAAAAGAGGGATATTTTTATGCTGGGGAATAAAATATTTTCATTTTTTAAAGCCGCCGTAAAAGTTACGGTAACAATATCTGTCGTGCTGTTTTTGGTAAATAGGCCCGCTTCAAGCGTATCGTTAAGTTCCCAGGAGGATTATTATGCCCAGCCTCAGAGCACTTTTTCAAAGGTGCTGGACAGGCTGGGCGCTTTTGCGGGCCGGGTTATTTTCGGCGTGGACGTCTCCTCTCCCGTTTCCATAGTTAAGGGCAGCTTTCCTGATGCGGAGCTGTCCCTCTGGGCGCCGGAGGACGATATAATATTCGGCGGAGATGAAATTTCCGACGACCTTAAAATGGAGGTTGAGCAAATAACCGAGGGACTGAAGCTGGAGCCGCTGGATCTGAAGGATGAAAAAAGCAACATTAAGATACTGATATATCACACTCACAATGACGAATCCTTCAAAAAGCAGGCTGACGACGTATATAAAGAAACAAGCGAAGGCCGTACATACGACCAGGAATACAGCATTGTCAAGGTAGGCGAAGTTTTGACAGAGCAGCTTACCAATATGGGCTATACGGTTATCCACGACAAGACCGACCATATTTCCGCGGGATTTTATACCGCTTATGAGCGTTCGCTGAAGACAATAAAAAAGCATTTGGAGGAGGACGGCGAATTTGATTTGGTTATCGACCTCCACCGAGACGCTTACAATACCGTCAAGAAGCCCGTGAACACTGCCGAAGTAAACGGACGGGACGCCGCAAGGATAATGTTTGTAATAGGTACGGCTGAGGGAACCGAAGGGAATAGATTTGACATTAAGCCAAACTGGCAATATAATTTAAAAATAGCGCAGACCCTTACCGATTATTTAAACGGCATGAACGACTATTTATGCAAAGACGTAAATATGAAAACCAACAGATACAATCAGCATTTATGCGATGGTTCCGTGTTAATCGAGATGGGCAATCATTACAACACCCTGGAAGAAGTAATGTATTCCGCTGAACTGTTGGCCGAGGCCATAGATATGATGTTTTCAGCAGAAGTTTGAAAGGATGGATACAAATGATTAACAAAAGCATAGGCTTTTTTGATTCTGGAGTAGGAGGGCTGAGCGTGCTTAAAGAAGCATGCGCTCTTATGCCTGAAGAAAACTATATTTATTACGGAGATTCGGCTAACGCTCCCTATGGAGAAAAAAGCCGGGAGGAGATTTTCGAACTTACCATGCGGGGCATAGGCTATCTTATGTCCAACGATATAAAGGCCCTGGTTATAGCGTGCAATACCGCTACCAGCGCCGTTATAGACGAACTGCGCAAGGAAGTGGATATTCCCGTTATAGGCATGGAGCCTGCCATAAAGCCGGCGCTGGCGGCTGTAGAAGGCAAGGTGCTGATGATGGCCACTCCCGCCACAATACGTTTGGAACGGTACAATAATCTTTTAGAGCGCTTTAATGCGCGCGAACGGGTTGTAAATTTAGCCTGCAACAAGCTGGCCGGAATGATCGAGCATAACGTATTAAGCCACAGCAACGAATTGGAGGATTATCTTGCCGGGCTTCTAGCGCCGTATAAAAACACAGGCATACAGGCGATAGTGCTGGGCTGCACGCATTATGTATTTATAAAAGAGGACATAAAGGAAGCGTTCGGTGAGGATGTGCTTATTTTTGACGGCAACCACGGAACCGTGAACCGGCTTAAGAGCGTACTTGAGGAAAAGGGAATAAAGCGCCCTTCGGACGCAGGCAAAGGCGCGGTTATCCTCAACTCTTCAAGCGACGACCAATTCAGCATGAAAACCTATTCAAAGCTGTTTTACGGAAAATAATTATGCCTGAATATATAATCTGGGATTGGAACGGCACCCTTATGGACGACAGCGCGGCCTCCCTCCGGGCAATGAATAAAGTCCTGGAAAAATACGGGCTGGAGCGTCTAAGCAATAAGAGGTATATGGATATATTTACTTTTCCGGTTGTAGACTATTACAAGCTGGCCGGATTTGATTTATCGGCCGTCCGGTTTGAAGAATTAAGCGCCGCCTATGTAGAGGAATACAGCAAACTGGTTCAGAATTGCGCGCTTACTGACGGCGCGCTTAGGGTGCTGTCATATCTGCGCGAAAAAGGGATGGAGCAGATACTGCTTTCAGCCTCTGAAACGGGCGCGCTGCTAAGGCAGACCGAGGCTCTGGGCGTGCGTACATATTTCAGCCGCATAATAGGCGCGGATAATATCCACGCTTTCGGCAAAACTCAGCTTGCTGTAAATTTTATCAGAGAAAACTCATTGAGGAGCGAAAACGGCATCCTGATAGGGGATACTCTGCATGATTATGAAACGGCGCGCAGCGTTGGCTGCGCCTGCATCCTCTATTTTTCCGGGCACCAAAGCATGGACAGGCTGAAAAAATGCGGAGCGCCCGTCATTGAGAACTTACGGGAGATTGAAAAATTGCTTTAAAACCTCCCTTGGATTTTATTCCATCATATGGTATAATAATATACGCGGTAAATATTATTGCTGAGGTTCTGTCCGCTCGCGTCGGCAAGCTGGCAGGAACAGGGTAATGGTTAGGATGGATACTATGGATAAATTCGCTGCAAAAGGCGCTGCCGGCATTAAAACACTGATTAATGCTTTTTTACAGCGCGGTTTGGAGCAGAAACTTATAATAATATGCGTCGCCAGCATATTTTTGACCGCTTATGCAGCCGGGGTTGTATGCGGGGTTACGGCGCTGATATTTCTTTTGCGAAAAAGAACCAGGGATGCGTTTATACATTCGCCCGGTTTTTTATATGCGTGCATATTCTGCGGCGTGGGTGTAATTGGCTCGCTGCTCACGCAGAACTGGCTGGGGCTTTTGGGTACGGTTTTTGTAATGTTCCCCATGCTGGTGGTTTATATAACGGCCGCTTCCTTTATGGATAAAAGCCTGATACAAATTTGCTTTAGAATACTGTGCATATTAAGCATAGCGGTTGTTTTTATCGGAATTATCCAGCTGTTAATAAAGGGTACCAATTATCGGCCCGAAGCAACTTTTCACAATCCCAACCTTTTGGCCAACGCGCTTTCTTTAGTATTGATAACGGCTGTGGCGGCGTTTGTGGCCGTATACGATAAAAAATACAGCGTGCTTTATGCCGCAGCCGTGACCTTCTGCGTTGCCGGCGTGCTTTTTACCCAATGCCGCACGGCTATCCCCAGCATAGCCGCCGCGGGCCTGATTGTGCTGCTGGTTATGAAAAAATACAAGCTGGCCGTAATTTATTCGGGCGGCTGTGCGGCTGTATTGCTGGTAGCTCTTTTCAACATTGAACATATTCCCAGGCTGCTTAATGTCGAGGAAAACTGGCATGAGCGCATGGATATCATAACCGTAGCGCTCGAAGGTTTTTTGGAAAGACCGATTTTCGGCGGAGGACCCTTTTATTTCAGAATTTACGGGGAAGGACTTATGTCCCGCAACTATCTGCACGCCCATAATCTATTTGTCAATTTTCTGCTGGATTTCGGCGTGGCCGGAACAGGTTCCATGCTTATAATGTTCGGCGAGCAGCTCAAGGACGTATTTGTATCCTTTAAAAAGAGAAAAAGGGCCTGTGTAGAAATTTCCGCTGTGGCCGGCTGCCTTATTTATACTATTGCACACGGCATGCTGGACGTTACAGCCTTTAACGTTCAGACGGGCCAGCTGCTGCTGTTCATAATTGCAGCGGGAATTGCCGCCGTGCATTTTGAAAGCCCTTCCCGGAACAACAAAAAAAGCGAGACGGTTTATTTAACAGAAAAAGAGAAATAATATTTAAAAGGCATCCGCACAAATCTGGAGGTTTTGTCATGATACTAACAGTATGCGCCAATCCCTGCATAGATAAAACCATAACAATAAACGGCATTGTTATGGGGCAGTATAATAAAATTATAGACAGTATGATTAATCCGAGCGGCAAGGGCATAAATGTAGGCGTAACCCTTACCCGTTTGGGAGGGCAGGCGTTTTGCACCGGCTTTAATTATGAAAGCAACGGAAGCATCCTCACCCAATGGCTGGATAAGGAAAAAACACCTTGTGAATTTGTATATTCGCCCGGAGAAATACGCACTAACATAAAAGTCATAGATATTGAAAGCGGGGTTATGACTGAATTTAATGAAAGCGGCCGGTTCGCCAGCGAGGAAAAAAAGCAAGAGCTGGAAATGCTGGTGGAGCGTTGGGCGGCTCAATGTGATATGGCCGTATTTTCAGGCAGTCTGCCTCCGGGCTGCGAACATTCCTATTACGCCAAGCTCATGGATAAATGCTCCGGCATTAAATGCGTGCTGGACGCAAGCGGCTCTGCGTTTGAGGCCGGCCTGGAATTACAGCCGTACATGGTCAAGCCCAACAGCTACGAGTTGTCCCTCTATGCCAAAAAGGAGCTTTCAACGCCCCGCGAGCATTTGCAGGCTGCTCTGGAATTAGTGCGCAGAGGGGTTAATATTGTATGCGTATCTATGGGGCAAAACGGCGCCTTAATTACCGACGGCCTAAAGGCCTTTTATGCTCCGCCCGTGCAGGTGCGGGTTAAATCGGCGGTAGGCGCAGGGGACGCAATGGTAGCCGGCTGCGTTAAGGGTATAAGCGACGGGCTGGATATGGAAAGATTTTTTATTCAGGGTGTGGCTGCCGCAACGGCATGCGTGCTGGCTGAAGGCACAACCCCTCTGCGCGAGGATTTCGAGCATATGCTGCCCAGGGTAGAGATTGAAGAAATGGAGATTTAATAGAAAATGAATGCTCATAAAGCAGGCTTTGCAGCCATTATCGGCCGGCCCAACGTAGGCAAATCAACCCTTTTAAACAGATTGCTTGGGCAAAAGGTGGCTATTGTTACTCCCCGGAGCCAAACCACCCGCAATCTTATAAAAGGGATTCTGACTGAGCCGGAATATCAGATAGTATTTTTGGACACGCCGGGTATACATAAGCCTAAGAATAAACTGGGCGAATATATGATGAAGGAGCAGAAAGGTTCTGTTGACGGCGTGGACTGCGTTATAGCAATGCTGGCCGCAGACGAATTTTTCGGGCCTTTGGACAGGGAAATGCTGACCGGATTGTCCAATATGAGCTGCCCGGTTTTCCTGGTTATTAATAAGACTGATTCGGCAGGGAAAGAGGAAATTGACGCGCTTAAGGCTAAAGCGCTGGAATGCGCCGGCATAACTGACGTTTTTGAAATAAGCGCGCTTAACGGCGATAATATTGGCGCCCTTTTGGAAGCTGTAGTCAGCGTTATGCCCGAAGGCCCGGCGTTCTTTCCGGACGATATAGTAAGCGATTATCCCGAAAAATTCCTGGCCTCTGAAGTAATAAGAGAAAAAATGCTTATGCTTCTAAAAGAGGAAGTGCCTCACGGAACGGGCGTGGAAATAGAGAAAATGCAGCAGCGCTCCAACGGCACAACCTATATTCTGGCCAATATTTTATGTGAGAGAGATTCGCATAAGGGTATTATAATAGGCAAAAACGGCTCCATGCTGAAGAAAATAGGGGCCGAAGCCAGGCTGGAATTAGAGGAGCTGCTCCAGTGCCCAATTTATTTGGAATTGTTTGTAAAGGTGCAAAAGGACTGGCGCAATTCTCAAAGCGTATTAAAGCAGCTGGGCTATTCGGGCAAATAATTTACGCGCTTTAACGCTGCCGTTACCATAATTTATAAGCTTATATTCCTTCATTTATAGCGCAAACTATAATTAAAGGAGGGGAGCACGATGGATAAGCAGCTGGACGAGGCGCTTTGGAAGCTTTTTATCAAGACGGGGGACCCGCTCTATTTAAATACCCGCGCGGCTTTAAGAGAAAGAACGGATAAAAAGAAATGAACAGTCCCTTTAAGCGGAAGGCTGATCGCCTTAATATGAAATAGAGTTTGAAGTTAACGGCTGCCGGTGCCTAAACACACCGGCAGAAGGAAAGGAATGCTTGGGCGAAATGGGCGAATTAAAGACCGAGGGCATAGTTTTAAGGTATGCGGACTATAAGGATGCCGACCGCATGCTTACTCTGCTTACTCCTGATTACGGCCTTATAAGCGTTTCGGCCAGGGGAGTGCGCCGGCAGAACGCCAAGCTCCGCTTTGCCGCGGAGCTTTTTACATACGGCAGCTATATGCTTAACGATAAAAACAGCCGGTATGCTTTAATGGGCTGCGTTTTAAAGGACAGCTTTTATTCCCTGCGGGAGGATATTGATAAAATGTGCGCGGCTTCGGCTATGGTGGAGATAATTAACTATGCCGGGACACAGCAGCCGCAGCCTGAACTGTTTGAGCTGCTGAGGGGCTGTCTTTTTACTCTCTGCTCCGGTACTCCGCCTAAAGCGCTGCTGGCTCTTTTTATCGCCAGGCTTTTAAAAATAAGCGGATATCTGCCCGAAATTGAATACTGTATTTCCTGCGGCAGCAAGGCCGAATATTTTATACCGGGAGAGGGGGGGATATGCCGCAAATGCGCCCAAAAAACGGGTACGGCCGGCTTAATCATGCTGGAAAGCCAAACTCCTGATTTCATTGACGGCTGCGTTTGTTCAGAAAACGAAACTTTTCTATGCGAAGCAGAAAAAAAGACAACGGATAACGCTTTTATGCTGCTTGTGCGCCATATGCAGATATGCTTTGATTGTCAGTTTAAAAGCGTCGGTTATTTTCTGCCGCAGCTTTAATTTGCACGCCGCGCTTGCTCTGTTTTTTCCCGTCTGCCCGGCATATGCCTGTTTAACCAAAGCTTCTGTATTTTATATCATGCAAAAAACCGTCGGAAAAATTTCTGTAATCCCAGATATGAAAGAGTAATTATTTTTATAAAAACAGACGGCATCATATATGCGCGCCCGTCCTTTATCCGGCTGAAAATTTAAAAATTTTATTAATTTTGCAGGATATTATTCATTATCTTATTTTTTTGCGCCTTTAAAGCGCAAAATATAGTTGTGTTTTTTTGTTAATTGTATTATTATACTTTAGGTGCTTTGAGGAGTGCCGGCCTCCTTGCATTTATACGCTTACGGCCGGTATAATTTTTGCCATAAAGCAGCAAGCTGCTTTTAGATTTTAATTAGGAGGAATACTGTTAATGAGCAAAAAGTATGTTTACCTTTTCAGCGAGGGAGACGCAAGCATGCGCAATCTCCTGGGCGGCAAAGGCGCAAACCTTGCCGAGATGACAGGGCTGGGGCTTCCCGTGCCCCAGGGCTTCACTGTTACAACCGAAGCCTGCACTAAATATTATGAGGACGGCAAGCGTATTTCGGACGATATTGTAGCCCAGATTGAAGAAGCGCTGGCTAAAACTGAAGAAATCTGCGGAAAGAAATTCGGGGACGTAAACAATCCTTTCCTGGTTTCAGTTCGTTCGGGCGCGCGCGCTTCCATGCCCGGCATGATGGATACCATCCTTAACCTGGGTCTGAATGACCAGACTGTTGTAGGCCTGGCCAAGCTTACCAATAACGAGCGCTTTGCTTATGACAGCTACCGCAGGTTCATAACAATGTTCTCTGACGTGGTTATGGAAATTGACCGCATGAAGTTTGAGAACGTGCTGGACAGGGTTAAAGAGGAGAAGGGCTATAAATTTGATACCGACCTTACCGCTGACGACCTTAAGAGCATTTGTGAAGAATACAAGGCCATTTATCTTGAAAACAAGGGACAAGCTTTCCCGCAGGAGCCCAAAGAGCAGATGCTTGAGGCCGTCAAGGCTGTGTTCCGCTCCTGGGATAATCCCCGCGCCATTGTTTACCGCCGCATGAACGATATCCCCGGCGACTGGGGAACGGCCGTAAACGTACAGGCTATGGTATTCGGCAATATGGGAAATGATTCAGGTACAGGCGTTGCCTTTACCCGCAATCCTTCCACCGGCGAGCGCAAGCTTTACGGCGAATATCTTATGAACGCCCAGGGCGAGGACGTAGTTGCGGGTATCCGCACTCCTCAGCCCATAAGCGAGCTTAAGAACACCAATGAGGCTGTTTACAACCAGTTTGCTCAGATAGCCGAAACTCTTGAAAAGCATTACCGCGATATGCAGGATATGGAATTTACCATTGAAAAAGGCAAGCTCTACATGCTGCAGACCCGTAACGGCAAGCGTACCGCACAGGCCGCTCTGCAGATCGCATGCGACCTGGTGGACGAGGGCATGATCACCGAGCAGGAGGCTGTCCTGCGCGTGGAGCCCAAGCAGCTGGATACCCTGCTGCATCCCCAGTTCGATGCCGCTGCCCTGAAGGCTGCCGAAGTCGTCGGCAAGGGCCTGGCAGCTTCTCCCGGTTCCGCCTGCGGCCAGATCGTCTTTACCGCTGAGGAAGCAGAGGAGATGGTCAAGTCCGGCAAGATGAAGAAGGTTGTTCTGGTTCGTCTGGAGACCTCTCCCGAGGACATCGAGGGCATGAAGGCCGCTC
>OLIW01001004.1_pt1 | contig 27814 bp, 25 predicted proteins | sample 1601321 | NCBI WGS metagenome assembly OLIW01 (sample SAMEA2452114, study PRJEB22498) | human gut metagenome
AATTATGTGTCAAGAAAATAATACCACAAAAAGTAGAAAAGGTAAACACCTAGAATATAGTAAAAGACAATCAATAGAAAGATGGTTTAATAGAGATAAACGTACAAAAGTTGAAATGGCAGACCTTTTAGATAGAACAGAAAAGGCAATAAGGAATGAAATAAAAAGAGGATTAGTAAAAAATTTAACAACAGAATTAGTTGAAATATGGGTATATAGTGCAGATGTAGCACAACAAAAATATGAATATTATTTAAAAGCAAAAGGACCGAAATTAAAAATAGATAATGATTATGAATTAAAAGAATATGTTGAAAAATCTATAAAAGAAGATAAAAAGTCACCAGAAGTAATAGCAAAAGAGATAAAAACAATGAATTTTAAAACAAAAATGTGTGCAAGAACAATAAGAAATAATATATATACAGGAGATATTTATGATATAAAATCAAGGGATATGATTTACAACAAAGAATATAAAGAAAAGAATAAAGATAAAACAATATGTGAAAAAGTAGCACCAGAAAAAAGTATAGATTATAGAGCAGAAGAAGTTAATAGAAGGGAAATATATGGACATTGGGAAGGAGATTTAGTGATAGGAAGTAAAAAAAGAGGAGCAGTATTATTTACTTTAACAGAAAGAAAAACTAGAGAAGAAATAATTATAAAGATACCGGGGAAAAAAGCAGAATATGTAGCGAAAGCATTAGATTTAATAGAAAGAAAATATAAGAATAAATTTTATAATAAATTTAAAACAATAACTTTTGATAATGGTGGAGAATTTAGGGATTGGAAGGCGTTAGAGAAATCTTATGATAATCGAAGGAAAAAGGGTAGAACACAAATATATTATGCCCATCCATATCGTTCAGGAGAGCGAGGAAGCAATGAAAATGCAAATAGATTAATAAGAAGGTTTATCCCAAAAGGAATTGATATAGCACCAATATCAGAAGAATATATCCAAAAGATAGAAGATTGGATAAATAATTATCCAAGAGCTATGTTTAATTATAAAAGTACCAACGAAATCTGTGCATAATAAACCGGAAATTTATTATTGCCATTTATATATATGAAAATTTTACTACAGACTCTTTATATTTTAATTTTTGTGTGATATTATTACCCATAAGAGAGTACCTCCGATACCGTTTATTTGTGGTTATTTAAACAATATCATTTTTGGTACTCTCTTTCAATATTTTATTTTCAATGTTGCTGTGACATATCTATTTTAAACCTATAATTCTGTAATATTTTTAAATTAGTGCTTTTAAGGGTTTCAAATTAACTTATATTTTATCATTTTCAATTTTATATGCTAATTCTAAAGCGAGTATTGGCACCTTAGTTTTTTTGTCAAAATTAGCCAATTGAGTTATACTTCTTTCTTCCCATTCTACAGAGTCTAGATTATCTCCTGCATAATAAAAAGTAAAATAATCTAAATTTTTATACTTACAAACTGCTGCTATTGAAGCACCTTCCATTTCTACACAAACTGCTCCTTTTCCTTGAAACATTTGAATTTTTTCTTTAGTTTCCCTATAAAAAGCATCAGTTGTCCAAGTGGCTCCCTCTTTGTAATCGAATTTATACTCTTTTAATATATTTTTAAATAAGTTTTTATATTTATTGTCTAAATTAATATATTCTGAATCTGGTAAATAATGATAACTTGTTCCTTCATCTCTATAAGCTCTATTGGGAATTATTATAGAACAATCTTCAATAGTTTTATCTAAAACTCCACAATTTCCAAAAATAATAAATGTATCAACACCATTAACATTTAAATCTTCAATATCATTACTTATCCAAGGACCACTAATTCCAGCCATAAACAATGTTATTTTCATATTTTTGTATTTCAATATATAAACTGGTCGTTTTTCTGTCAATTCTCCAACTTTTTCACATTTGATTTTTTTTACAATATCCTTTAATAAATACTCTGAAAAAACACCAACAGCTATATGTGGTAGTTCTATACTAGAGTCACGAATTCCAGTAAGATTTTTTATACCTTGTGGTTTTATAAACCCCTCCTCATTGCTATAAAATATCATATTTTTTTCTCCTTCTATTAATTAAAAATCTTTATATTATTTTCATTAGTTAGTATATCATAAAATTATTAATTGTAAATCTCTAATTAGTCTTTTTTTTATAGAATATAACCCATTATCTTTTCAATTTATTTTTAAAATGCTTTCTTATATATAATATGCTATTTTCAAATAGCTTTATTATTATAATTGATTCATTTGTATCAGCCTTTTCTATTTATTTCTTGCCCTACTCTTATAAACGTTTGCCTGATTTCTACATTGTGGACTACAGTATTCAGCTTTTAAATTTTGAGAAGCAAATGGCTTACCACAATGTTTACACATCTTAACTGTTTTTCTTTCAGTAGTTTCATTTAAAGCAAACATTGTATCTATTGCAAGTTTTAAAGAATTAAAATCCCATTCTAAAACAGGCTTATCTTCTTTGTTCTTTCCCATTAATATTTTACAAGCAATTTTTGATGGATTAAATTCTTTTATTCTAGTATCATATATTTGCTTTGTATAAGCATCTTGGACTTTGCTGTAATTTTCTATTGCTTCAAATGTTAAATACAATGTTCTAGCATAGTGCATTATCCAAACTAAACACTCAGAATATTCCATTGAAAAAACTACTGCATACTCTACTGGTCTGTCTATAATAGCAAGAGGATTCATCTCATTTTCAACTGATAAATCTAAAATCTCTCCTCTTGCATTTTTCTTCATAACAACTTTTTGTTTCTTTTTACACTTTAAAAATAATTCTATATATTCATCTGTTGGTAATGTTTCTTTTTCACTAACCAAATTACCACTTGGTAAATAAACTTTATTTTGCTTAACAATATCAGTATTTAGGGGTAAATATGTTAATTCTCCTAATAAGCCATACTTTTCTACAAACTCCATAATCTTTTTATTAGCTTCTTCTATATCATTTTTATCAACACATCTACCTATCATTAAAATATCTACTAATATATCATCTGCTAAATCAAAGGGATTATACATAATAATTTTAGAATTTTCTTTTGGTGTAATATAATGTTTTTCATCTATTTCCTTTATTTCATAACCATCATATCTAAACCAAAAAGTCCTGAAATTTCCTTCATTATCTTTTCTCATTTTCACTCTCCTAAAAATTTTTTAAAAAAATTCATCTGTAATACTTGACGAACACTAACTATTACTTATAATGTAATTACTACTTAATAGTAATTATTACATTTACTAATCGTTAAATATAATTAAGATATTACTATTATATAGTTTTTATAGATAATAGTCAAGTTTTGTTTGAGAATTTTAACAAAAACCCTAGGGACTTTTTGTATCTAAAAATCAACAAACAAAAATACAACCAAAAGAAAGGAGTAAATTTTATGAGCAAGAAAGAAACAATTTTAGATTTATACTTTAATAAACACTTAAAACAAAAAGAAATTGCAAATCAAGTTGGAACATCTCAGCAATATATATCTAAAATTATAAAAACAGATGAAAGATATAATGAAGAAAAAAGTTCTAGAAAATCTATTAACGTAGAGAAAAGAAAAATTGCACAAGCAGAATATCAAAAAAATTATATTAGAACTAAGAAGAATGATATTGCTTATGAAGAATTACTAGCTATTCATGCACAAGATGCAATGGAACTTTCATATAACGCTCATCATCTTTCAGATTATGACTGTAAAAAAGCTAATTCTAGTGTTTATGAATATGACAGTAAGAAAAATCAATATGTTATGATAAAAGGTATTGTTTCATCTCTTGATTTACCTAAAAGAGTTAGCACTAAAGTTTATTAATAAAACTAATTAAGAGATTAACCTCTTTTAATACACAATAAGCAGTACATAGTTTAAAGTTTTTATTTTAGCTATTGTGAATTTTAAAAGGAGGTTAAATGTATGTATTTAGAAAAAATAATGTTTAGTAACTGTAAAGATGTAGTTACAGTTGAGCAATTAGCAGAAATGCTAGATATTGGACTTACTCTTGCTTATAGGTTGGTAAGGCAAAAGACTATTAAATCTATAAAAGTTGGTAGAGAATATAAAATTCCTAAACAGTTCATAATTAATTATTTAACTGAAAAGAATGTTTAGGCTACTTTTATATTTACTACAAAAAATCAATAGTAAATTAATTTAGTCTGTTACATCGGAAAGGAGTTATAATTGGTAACAGAAAATTTACAAGTAAACAAAGTATCTGTAAGTTGTTTACAAATTAAAAACGGAATTTATCAAGCTGTTTTAGAATACTATGACGAAAATGGAAAAAGACATCAGCCTTGGCGTTCTACAAAATTAAAAGTAAGAGGAAATAAAAAACAAGCATTAGCTGTTGCAGAAAAGATAAGAGCAAAACTTGAAGAAGAATTACAGTTAAAGTCATTAGACAATACGAAAAATAATTCAAATACAAATTCCACTTCTGATATTCTATTTATAGAGTATCTTTTTTATTGGCTAAAAACAGTTCAGCACACATTAGAAAATACAACTTTTACTTCTTATAGGCAACTATGTAATCATCATATAAAAAGGTATTTTACAGAAAATCCTATAAAATTAAAAGATTTAGAGCCTATTCATATTCAAAACTTTTATACTGAATTGATGGGGAAAGATAATCTTACTGCAAATACAGTTATACATCATCATGCAATTATAAGAAAATGTTTAGATTATGCTTTTAAAATGAATATTATTGTAAGTAATCCAGCTGATAAAGTTCAAAGACCCAAAAAAGGCTCAATTTATAGGTAGTTTCTATAACGAAACAGAATTAAATAAACTATTTGAAATATCTAAAGGAGATCCATTAGAACTCATTATTTTAATTACTGCTTTTTATGGATTAAGAAGAAGTGAAGTTTTAGGTTTACAATGGGACTCTTTTGATTTTAAAAATAAAACAATTACTATAAAACATACAATTACAATAACTAATACAAATGGTGATAATAGAAAAATTGAAGGCAAAGATAGAACAAAAAATAAATCTAGTTATAGAATACTCCCCTTATTTGATGATATAGCGACTATGCTTTTAGATATTAAAGAAAAACAGAAATCTTTTCAAAAGGCTTTTGGAAATAGCTATAATAAAAAATATCTAAATTATGTTTTTGTAAAACCTGATGGAAATATTATAAGACCTGATTATGTTACAGAACATTTTAGTATTTTACTAAGAAAAAATAATATGAGGCATATTCGTTTTCATGATTTAAGACATTCTTGTGCAAGCCTACTGCTTGCTAAAGGTATTCCTATGAAATCAATTCAAGAATGGCTTGGTCATTCTAACTTTTCTACTACTGCAAACCTATATGCTCATTTAGATACTAACTCTAAAAAGATTTCTGCAAATGCTTTAGAAAACGCTTTAAAATTTACAGATACAAATAAAAAAGAAAATGAAGAAACTACATCTTCATCTTCGCAAAAATAAATATTTATGGTGCAGGTGGTGGGGGTCGAACCCACACGAATGTTACTTCGCAGGATTTTGAGTCCTGTGCGTCTGCCAATTCCGCCACACCTGCATAAACTAAAAATAAAAAACAAACATAATTCTTTTATATATTAACATATAACAACTAATTTTACAATACATATTTACACTTTTCATTTAATAATAAATAATTTTTGTATATATAAATGCACTAGATATTGATTGACAATATAAAAAGAAAAGAATATAATCAACGAAAATAAAGCAAACAAGGAATGGAGAGAAACCTTTAATGATAAAAAAGGAAATTCAAAATAAACTTTTATTAATGCAGGATCTAAAATATAAAGAATTTCACAGTCAGCTTTGCCCTGGTACAAATAATATAATTGGAATTAGAATTCCTATTTTACGAAATTATGCAAAACAATTAATTAAACAATATAATTACAAAGAATTGCTAAATGAAATTGGCAATCAATATTATGAAGAAATAATGTTACAAGGAATGATTATTGGATTAGCAAAATTAAGTATAGACGAAACATTTGAATATTTAAAAAAATTTATTCCTAAAATAAATAACTGGGCTATTTGCGACACATGCTGTGGTGGATTAAAAATTACTAAAAAACATTTAGAGGACATGTGGAAATTTTTAAACTCTTATATTTACTCTAATAAGGAATTTGAAATTCGTTTTGGATTAGTAATGATATTAGACTATTATGTTACAGATGAATATATTAATCAAATTATGGAAATAGTAGATAATATTACACATGAAGGCTATTACGTAAAAATGGCAAAAGCATGGCTTTTATCAATTTGCTATATTAAACAAAAAACAAAAACAATAACCTATTTACAAAATAATAATTTAGATAATTGGACTTATAACAAGACATTACAAAAAATAATAGAATCAAATCGTGTACCTAAAAAAGAAAAAGACATTATAAGACAAAGAAAAGGTTGATTTTTGAAAAAAAAAACTATATAATAAACAAAAATAAAAGGAAATGTAAATATGAAAAAAGAAAATAAAATAATAAAAGAATTTATAAATATTTTTTGGATATTTGTTATAGGTAGTGTAGTTGGATCAATAATAGAAACACTATTAGAAATTTTAGTTGATGGGCAGTTTCAACTAAGAACAGGATTAATATATGGAGGATTTATTCCTGTTTATGGTGTAGGAGCTGTTTTATATTATTTTATATTAAGAAAAATGCAAGACCCAGTAAAAGTTTTTTTATACAGTATGATACTTGGGGGAATTGTAGAATATTTGTGCTCATATGTACAAGAAATATTTTTTGGAACAATTTCTTGGGACTACAGCCACATGACATATAACTTAAACGGTAGAACAAGCCTAGTACATTGCATTTTCTGGGGAATTTTAGGAATATTTTTTACTGTAATTGCATATCCTATGATTCTTAAATTTCTATCTAATTATGGAAAAAAGGAATTTAAAATAATTACATTAGTAATGATTATTTTTATGAGTATTAATATTGTACTATCATGTGCAGCAGGAAGCAGACAAAATGAAAGAACCCATGGAATCCCAGCAGATAATATTATGGATGAGCTTTTAGATAAATATTATCCTGACCAAAGAATGGACAGAATTTATTCAAATAAAATAGTTGTATTAAAAAGAGATTCTTAAAAACTTTAATTGCAAAAGTATATTAATATTTAAAGATAAAAACTAAATATAAAGAAAAGAGAGGGAATATATGAAAGATAAAAAAACATTTTATATAACAACTCCTATTTATTATCCAAGTGGTAAATTCCATATAGGAACGGCTTATACTACAGTTGCAGCAGATGCATTAAAAAGATACAAAACTTTACAAGGGTATGATACTTATCTTCTAACAGGATTAGATGAACATGGACAAAAAATAGAAAATATTGCAAAAGAAAAAGGAGTGAGACCACAAGAATATGTTGACGAAATGGCAAAACTAGCAAAACAACTTTGGGAAAAGATGGATATTCAGTATGATAATTTTATTAGAACTACAGATAAAAAACACGAAGAAGTAGTAGAAGAAATATTTGATAGATTTATGGAATCTGGAGATATATATAAAGGCGAATATGAAGGACTATACTGTATCCCTTGTGAAACTTTTTTTACACATACACAATTAGTAAATGGAAAATGTCCTGACTGTGGCAGAGAAGTAAAGCCAATGAAAGAAGAGGCATATTTCTTTAACATGAAAAAATATGCTGATAGACTATTAAAATATTATGAAGAACATCCAGACTTTGTTAAACCAGAATACAGAAAAATGGAAATGATAAATAATTTCATAAAGCCTGGCTTGGAAGATTTATGTGTTAGTAGAACTACTTTTGACTGGGGAATTAAGGTAAGAAAGGATCCCAAACATGTTGTTTATGTTTGGCTAGATGCGCTTACAAACTATATTACAGCTTTAGGTTATTTATCTGAAGACGACTCTTTATTCAAAAAATATTGGCCTGCTAATGTTCAAATAGTAGGAAAGGATATTGCTAGATTTCACCTAATTTATTGGCCAATATTTTTAATGGCACTAGGACTAGAAATACCAAAAACGATATTTGTCCATAACTGGATCTTAATGAAAGATGGTAAAATGTCAAAATCAAAAGGAAATGTTGTTTATCCCGAATTACTAATAGATAGATATGGACTAGATTCTTTGAAATATTTTCTTTTAAGAGAGTTACCTGTTTCACAAGATGGGATTTTTTCACCAGAGAGTTTTGTTGATAGATACAATTTTGATTTATGCAATGACCTAGGAAACCTAGTAAATAGAACTATTGGAATGATTAACAAATACTTTTTAGGTAAATTACCAGAATATAAAGGAACATTAAATGATAATGACGAAGAAATAGAAAAATTCATGATACAACAAGTAGAAAAGTTAAACGAAAAAATGGAAGACTTACAGTTTGGGAATGCCTTGGCACAAATATGGGAAATGATTGCAAGAACCAATAAATATATTGACGAAACAGCTCCTTGGATATTGGCAAAAGACCCAACCCTAAAAGAAAAGCTTGCTTCTGCTATGTACCATATTGCAGAAAATTTGAGGATAATAGCAACTCTATTAAAGCCATTTATGCCACAGACTGCAGAAAAAATATTTGAACAATTAGGATTAACAAAATCAGAATATTCAACATGGAATTCTATTCAAGAATATAATAAAAAATTAAAAGCTATACAAGTAGTAGAAAAAGGAGAACCATTATTCATAAGATTAGATAAAGAAGCTGAGGTAGAATATATAAAGCAAGAAATGGCCCAATAAAAGCGTAATATTACAGCAATATTACGCTTTTATTACATTTGCATAACAAACTTGAAAAAGAATGCTTTATACAATATAATAAAAAAAACATTAAAAATGTTATAATTCATAGGAGGAATTACTATGGAGACATTTGCCGAATATATTTTATCTGAGCAAGATGTAATAAGAAAAATGGAAATAGTATATTATTTACAAAAAAGGACAGGAATTTTTTACGACAATTCTGTTATTTTAAAAACAGAAATTGCAAAACTATTTATAGAACAAATGAACATACCTGTTGATAAAAATTTAGTACTAACTGCATGTTTATTGTACGCTTGTAAGAAAAAAGACGGAGCTCAGGACTTAGAAAGTATTCGTTCTTATGCAAAAGAAGGAGCAGAATATTTAAGAGGGTTAGGCTTTTCAAAAAAATTTTGCAAAATTTGCGAAGAACATAACAGATATAGTGGTAGTGAACCAAGAGAAAAAGAAGGAGATTTATTAGAAATTATAGACCAATTTGGTGGTATGTTAATGAATAGACCCGAAAGAATTGCATTTAAATCTGATGAAGCATTATGCTTATTAGAAAATAGAAATTTAAAAGATAAAAACAATAGATATTTAAAACAATTTAAAGAATTTGTAAACTGTATGAAGGGAGTTAGAGTGCCATGTCAGATGTAGTCAATAGAGAGGAAAATTTGGGAGCATTAGACGATTTGAGTAAAATAGCAAATGGCTCAAAAAGTACGCTTGAATTTGTATCTAAATTAAACGATTTTGAAAACGGACTAGAAGCAGCAAAACTAGCTATAAGACAAACATCACAAGAACAAGAACTAGCCGAAGCTATGACAGGAGAAGAAATATTACGTGCAGTACAAAGAGATATAGCAATGTATGGAAACCCAAAAAAAGATAATTTAACAAATACTAATGAAAAAGAAGACTACACAAGATAAAAAATGTAAGCTCTTACAGGTTTTAATGTAGGAGCATTATTTTGTATGAAATAAAGGAGATAAAAATGATAGAAACTTTTGCAGATTTACATGTACATATAGGCAGAAGCCAAAATAATAAGCCTATTAAAATAACAGCGGCTAAATCTTTAAACTTTGCAAATATTGCAAAAGAATGTGCAGACAGAAAAGGAATTAATATTGTAGGAATTATTGATTGTGCTTCACCATATGTACAAGCAGATATAAAAGACTTCTTAAAAAGTGGAGAAGCTTATGAGCTTAAAGATGGTGGAATTATATATAAAGAAAAAGTATGTATTATACTAGGTAGCGAAATAGAAACATCTGAAATTAATGATGAAGGAAAAACAGGAAGTGCACATAATTTATGTTATTTTCCAACTTTACGTGATATTGAAGCCTTTTCAAATGAAATGAGATATCACATTAAAAACATTACACTTAGCTCACAAAGAGCAGACCTTTCAGCTTATAAGTTAATTGACATTGTTGAAAAATATAATGGAATATTAATACCGGCACATTGCTTTACTCCACATAAAAGCTTTTATGGAAATTGCACCAAAAGACTAGAAAGAATTTTTAAAGAGAAATTTTCTAAAGTTATTGCAATTGAATTAGGTTTGAGTGCAGATACATTTTTAGCAGATGAAATTTCTGAGCTAGAAACAAAAACATTTTTAACTAATTCAGATGCTCATTCTTTACCTAAAATTGCACGAGAATATAATAAAATATTATTAAATGATATAAGTTTTAAAGAATTACTTTTGGCACTAAAAAATGAAAAAGGAAGAAAAATTTTATGCAATTATGGATTAGATCCTAAATTAGGCAAATACCATAGAACATATTGCGAGGTATGTCAAAAAAATATTGAAGGTAAAGCACCTATCACAATGTGTGACACTTGTGATAGCAGAAATATAACAATGGGAGTTTATGACAGGATAGAAATTATTAAAGACAAATCAATAACAAGTAGTCCTTCTAATAGACCACCTTATATATATCAAATTCCTCTTACATTTATTCCTGGGTTGGGGAGAAAAACAATTGATAAATTATTAAACACATTTCAAACAGAAATGAACATTTTACATAAAACAAGTATAGATGATTTAGAAGGTGCTGTAGGAGAAAAACTTGCAAAAAATATTACTAATTCCAAAGAAGGAAAAGTAGAAATTATAGAAGGAGGAGGAGGAGTATATGGAAAAATAAATGTTGAATAAAAGAGAATATTTTTCATTTTATTGCATAGACATTATGTAGGTAATAATACTACATAAGGAGGCAAAAATGAAAAAACATAAGAAAAAAGGAATGATAAAAACAATTCTATTAAACCATGTCCAAAACTATGCAAGAGATTATGGTATTTTGCTAATTCTATTTATAATAGGAGTTATAATAGGGATTGTTTTTATTAATAACACAGCTACAGAACAAAAAAATGAAATTAATACATATATAAATACTTTTGTAGATACACTAAAAGAAGGACAGAACATAAATTATGGAAATTTATTAAAAGAGTCATTAATACAAAATTTAATGTTAGCAGTAGTTTTATGGTTTAGTGGAACTGCTATTATGCTTTTACCAATTATTTATGGAATTGTTTTGTTCAGAGGATTTTGTTTAGGATATACTATTTCATCAATAATTGCTATTTTAGGGAATAATCAAGGAATAATATTTGCATTATTAGGACTATTACTGCAAAATATATTCTTTATTCCAGCGTTACTCGCATTATCTGGAAGCGGAATTAGACTATATAAAACCATTGCAAAGGACAGAAAAATAAATAATATAAAAACCGAAATATGTAAACATACTTTATTTTGTATTATAATTTTAACTTTACTAATAATGGCTTCTTTTATAGAAGTATATATATCTTCTAACTTATTAATCAATTATGTAAAATGGATGTAGTATAATAATATCAACGACTACATTGCTAGAATATAAAAAACTAAAAAAATTCTAAAAATATATTTACAATTTTTTGATTATTTGATATAACATATATAGTTTATGTAAATTGAGCCTAGGTCATGCATAACCTTATTAGTAATATGCAAATTTAAATAAAATGGGGAGCAAATATGGAAAAACAAATTAGATTTTTTTTAGAATTTCTCGAAAAAGAAAGAAAACTATCAGAAAATACATTACAATCTTATAGAAGAGATATTAAACAATACGAAGAATATATAAATGAGAACAAATTAAACTATTTAAAAGTAGAAAAAGAAACAATTAATAACTATTTAAAGCATTTAGAAGAAATGAACAAAAAATCTTCTACAATTTCAAGAAACTTAGCTTCAATAAGATCTTTTTACCAATTTCTATGCAAAAATAGAAAAGCAAAAACAGACCCAACAGAAGGAATTGGCTCTCCAAAAATAGAAAAAAGAACTCCAAGCATTCTTTCTTCAAAAGAAATAGAATTGCTATTAGAACAACCAAAAAATATAGACTTAAAAGGAATTAGAGATAAAGCAATGCTAGAATTTGCTTATGCAACAGGAATGAGGGTTACGGAAATTATTTCGTTAAATATTGATGATGTTAACCTAAATGATGGATTTGTTACATGTAAAACTGGAACAAGACAAAGGAACATTCCTTTAGGAACAATGAGTTTAAATGCATTAAAAGACTATATTGAAAATGCAAGAGATGTTTTAATTAAAGATGAAAATGATAAAGCTTTATTTGTTAATATTAATGGAAAAAGATTAACAAGACAAGGATTTTGGAAGATTATTAAATACTATAAAGAGCAAGCTCATATTACTAAAGATATTACTCCTCACGTTTTGCGTCACTCATTTGCAACTCACCTTCTTCAAAATGGAGCTGATTTAAAAGCAATTCAAACCATGTTAGGGCACTCAGATATTTCTTCAACACAGGTATATATGCAGTTTCAAGATGAAAGCTTAAAAAATGTATATAGAAAAGCTCATCCAAGAGCATAAAAGAAAAAAAGTTTTTAAAGTAAACTTAAAAAAATTATGTAAAATTTAATTTTTGTAGTTTTACTTATAAAAACTTTTTTATTGTATAAGAAAAATCGATAAATTATCATATACAACAAGTTTAAGCCATGATGAACTGTGACAATGCCAATTTTCTTACAATTTTATTACATAAATATTACTTTTGTATTTCATTTTATAAAGGTGCTTTTATATGTGATATAATAAGTTTAGTTTTTTATAATAATAAAAATAAGAAAGAGGAATAAATATGAGCAAACCAGATATAAAACCAATTTATGATATTGTAAACAACATACCTATAACCGAAGAAAACAAAGATACAATTGAGGAAATAAAAAAGTCACTAGAAAATGGTGACATTGGATTTGCACTGGAAAAAATTGAGAACTTAAAATTTAGAAGTAATAATAAAAGAAAAAACACAAAAGTATTTCCAGAAGAATTATTAAACCCAGAATTAGAAAAAATTTATATAGGCTTAGTATTAAATAATCCAAGACTAATTGCTAAATATTACTTTATTAAAGAGAATTGTTTATTTGATGATGATGAATTATTAAATATATATAAGAGCATAATATTTACAGAAGGAGAAGAATTTGCACCAGAAATTGCTAAAAGAGATTTTAATTTTTCAAAAGATACAGAACAATCTTTTCAGTTAAAAAATAAATTAAAAAAATATGTTTTAGGAGAAAATTACAATATAGAAAAAGTATATGTAGAATTAAAAAAACTATTTATTTTAAGAAAAAATTATTTGAAAATTCCTATTGCTAATTTACAAAATAGAATTGTAGAAATAACAAATTATATTTTATATGATAAAATGTCTGTAGAAGAAGTAGAAAATGCTGTAAATCAAGTAAATGCAACAGTTAAATTTAAAAGAGCAATTTTAAACAAGGGATTAACAGAATTTTTGGAAGAAGGAGATAATGACTTAACAAATGGACTAGCTTTACCATTTCCTACTTTAACTAAAGTGTTCAAAGGAATTAGAAAAGGCGAAACAATGGCATATGCAATGCCATCGAACTCTGGTAAGAGTAGATTTACAATAAAATTAGTTGCACATACAGCTTTTTTACACAAAAAAAAGGTTTTATTAATTTCTAATGAGATGTCAGAAGAAAAAATGAGATTATGCTTAATTACTACCATTATTAATGACAAAAAATTACAGGAACTACATGGCCAAAAATTAAAAAAGTCAGAAGGAGAATTACTAGAATTTAAATTTAGACCTGATAACATAGCAAATGTAGAAGTTGATGCAGAGGGGTTTGTATTAAAAAGAAAAGGAGAAACACAATCTGATTTTGTTGAAAGACTCCAAAAAATTTCAACAGAATTTAGGCAAACAATTGCAGTTACAGACTGGGTTAATAAACAAAATTCTATTTTTTTTATTAATATTACTGACCATACAAATGATGAACTACAAAAAGTTATTATTAATTATTATTATAAAGAACAAATAGAATATGTTTTTTATGATACTTTAAAAACAGATACAGCCAATATTGGTATAGGAGAAGAACTAAAAAAGACGGCTACAATTTTGTCTAATTTGGCACAAAACTATAAAATTTTTATTTGCTCGACATTGCAGTTAACAGAGGGAAAAACATTGCCAATTAACTTAGATGTTAATGACTTATCTGCAAGTAGAACTGTAAAAGAGGTTTTAGACACACTATGCTTAATTAAACAAATTAATCGAGACAGTTATGATAATTATGAGTATTCTATAAACGAAGTAGATACTGTTTTTTACGATTTAGAAAAATTTGATGACCCAGATGTTAGATATTATGCTTGGATTGTAGACAAAAATAGAGCAGGTGCAAAGCCAAAACTATTGTTTAGATTAAACCTAGCATATAATATGTGGGAAGAACTTGGATATTTAAGGTTAAAGCAAACAAATCAATTTTAAAGAAAAAATTTCTTATTTTAATTTTTTATATATTGAGACATACTAAACATATAAAAAATTAAAGGAGGAAATTTTTATGGAACATAAACAAAAAATAAATTGTACTGTTGAGTCTTGCCAATATAATAATTGCCAAAATAATGAATGCACTTTAAAACAAATTATAGTAACACCAACAAATGGATGCAATACTGAGCAACCTGATGAATCAATGTGTTCAAGTTATAAATATAACAATAAATAGTATTATTTGGCTTGAATATAAATGCCACTTTATAGGAGCTAAAAAATAGATACAATAAAAATTGTATCTATTTTTTAAAAAGTAACATAGATGTAACTTTAAGTTATTTATAATTATATAAGATTAAAAAAGGTTTATAGGTAAAACCATTTTTAAAAACCTAAATATATAAAAAGGATAGGAAATTTTTATGGAAATTTTAAAAGTAGAAAATTTAACTAAAATTTATGGTAAGGATATGGCAAAAGTTACAGCATTAGATAATGTTTCTTTTTCTGTACAAAAGGGAGAATTTGTAGCAATTGTTGGAGCATCTGGTAGTGGTAAATCTACATTATTACATATAATTGGAGGAGTAGACAGACCTACATTTGGTAGTGTTTTTATTGATGGCAAAGATATCTTTAAGCTAAATGATGACCAACTTGCAATTTTTAGGAGAAGACAAGTAGGACTGATTTACCAATTTTATAATTTAATACCTATTTTAAATGTAGAAGAAAATATTAAATTACCACTTTCTCTTGATAACAGAGAAATAGATAAAAACGAAATGGACAATTTATTAAAAAAATTAGGCATGGAAAATAGAAGATACCATCTTCCAAATGAACTTTCTGGAGGCCAACAACAAAGAACAAGTATTGGAAGAGCTTTAATTACAAACCCTTCAATAATTTTAGCTGATGAACCAACTGGAAACCTAGATACAAAGTCTAGTGATGAAATAGTTACATTATTAAAAAAATCTAATAAGGATTTAAAACAAACAATTATTATGATTACACATAATATAGAAATTGCAAAAATAGCAGATAGAATTATAAAAATTGAAGATGGTAAAATATTAAGTGAATCTTAATTTTTACAACTAAGAAAGGAGTGAATAACAATGAATTTACTTAATAAGCTAACTATAAATAATTTAATATTAAACAAAAAAAGAACAATAGTAACAATTATTGGAATAATGCTTTCTATTGCTTTAATTACCGCAGTATCATCAGTTTACTTTAGTGGAATTAATTCTTTAATAGGCTATGAAAAAGTACGAAAAGGTGACTTTCATGTTGCATATTATAATGTGTTGGCAGAAGATATTAAAGATTTTAAAAACAATAGAAGTATAGATACTATTAATTTAGTAAAAAATATTGGTTATGCCAAAATTAATTCTAAAAACGAGTATAAACCATATGCATTTGTAAAAGCATTTACAAAAGAATCACTTGAAAATTTATCAATAAAATTAGTTGAAGGAAGACTACCACAAAATAATAATGAAATATTAATTCCTACACATTTAAAAACAAATGGTAGGTTAGATTTAAAAATAGGAGATACTCTAAATTTAGAAGTAGGAAAAAGAGTAGATAAAACAGATGGATATGAACTAAACCAAAATAATCCATATAATAATGAAAGCAACAATGAAATGATAGTGGACATAATAAATAAGGAATACAAAATAGTAGGAATAATTGAAAGGCCAGCAAATAATATAGAAGAATACAGTGCACCTGGATATACATTTGTAACATATATGGATAGTAATGATATTTCTGGAAAAGTTGATATATATGCAAAATATACAAAAGAAGGAATCAAAAACTTATATAATGTAACTGCAGGAATATTAGAAATAAATGCAGATTTATTTGCAAAATCAGAGGATCCTATGTATTCTTACAATTCAAAAGATGAACATGACGCCATAGAAGAAGAAGTAAATAAAGCAAAATATAAAATTAATATAAACACATATTTAATAGGACTAGAAACTAAACCTCTTACAAGCTCAGGAATAGGTGGACTTGGAATTGTTGCAGGAATTGTAATACTAATAATTGTTTTTACATCTGTATTTTGCATAAAAAATAGTTTTGACATATCTATAACGGAAAAAATAAAACAATATGGTATGCTAAAAAGTATAGGAGCTACTAAAAAACAAATAAGAAGAAATGTTTTTTTTGAAGCATCCATTTTAGGAATAATAGGAATACCATTAGGACTATTAATAGGTCATGTTGCCACATATATACTATTAAAAATAAGTAATTTTTTCTTAAAAGATATAATTACAAATGGGTTAGTACTTGAACTTCATATATCCCCAATAGTAATAATCCTTACTATAGTTTTGGGCATAATTACAATATATTTATCAGCTTTTAGAAGCGCAAAAAGAGCAGCAAGGACTTTACCAATAGATTCTATTAGAAATAGTGCGGCTATAAAAATAAATCCTAAAAAAATTAAATCACCTAAAATAATTAAAAAAATATTTGGAATGGGTGGAGAAATTTCATACAAAAATCTAAAAAGAAATAAGAAAAAATATAGAACAACTGTTATATCTATTATAGTGTCAGTAGCTACATTTATTTCCTTATATAGCTTTATGGAAATGGCATTTGACTCAGTAGCAAATGAACTTAATTTAATTGAAGCAAACTTAGTACTATCATCAACAGATTATACTAAAGAAGAATATGATAAAATGATTACAACAACAACTTTCGATAATATAGAAAGATATTCTATACTACGACAAAGTGATTTTGAATGCAAAGAAAACTATTATAGACAAGAATATATTGATTTTTTACATTTAGAATTTGACCCAGATGTGAATCACTATTTCACTATAGTTGCATTAGGAAAAAAAGAATATAATGAATATATAAAATCTCTTGGATTAAAATATGACGAAATAAAAGATAAAGCTATAATATGTGACTACGCAATTGTGGGTAAATATGAAGATGAAAATTATATAAACAAATATATGAAAATCCATAATTTAGAAAAAGGAAGCATAATTACAGGAAAGTTTCTTGACGAAAAAATTTGCAATATAGAAATAGGAAAGGTTACAGAAGAAAAACCTTTTGGGTTAGAAAATTATAATACATATAGACTATTAATTATAAGTGATGAATTGTTTGATAAAATTACTACAAGTAATCTTTTAGAAATCTATTATAAATCAAGTAATGCAAATAAATTACAAGATGATATAGACGAGTTTTTAAAAGAGGACTCATATTACACTATTAATAACTTTGATGAAAATGCAAAAATAATGAATAATTTATTTATATTGGTAGGAATATTTTTATACGGATTTATTACAGTTATTAGTTTAATTGGAATAACAAACATATTCAATACAATTACTACTAATATGGAATTAAGACGCCAGGAATTTGCAATGTTAAAATCTATAGGAATGACTAAAAAAGAATTTAATAAGATGATTAGACTAGAAAGCTTATTTATGGGACTAAAATCATTAATAATTGGAATTCCTATAGGAACTATATTTTCTTATTTAATTTACTATTTCCTTGTAAAAGAAACAGGAATGCCATTTGCTTTGCCAATTTTTGCAATTCTACTTGCAACTTGTGTGGTTTTTGTATTAATATTTATAATAATGAAATACTCAATTAATAAAATTAATAAGCAAAATATTATAGATACAATAAGAAATGAAAATATATAATAATATGAGGTATAAATCATGGACATTTTGCTAATAGAAGATAACTTGGCGATTATAAAAGGACTTACATACTCACTTAAAAAAAATAACTTTAAGCTTTTTACTAAAACAAATATTAAAGATAGCATACCATTTATAAATAGTGGAGAAAATATAGATTTAATTATTTTGGATTTAACACTACCAGATGGCAATGGACTTGACTTATTTGAAAAACATATTAGAAAAAGAGAAATTCCTACAATAATCTTAACAGCTAATGATGACGAAAATAATATAGTAAAAGGACTTAACATTGGGGCAGAAGATTACATGACAAAACCTTTTAGCACAAATGAACTTATTGCAAGGATGAATAAAATATTAATGCGTACTAAAAAGCAAAATATTATAAAAGTAAAAGACATAATTTTTGACTTAGATAAATTAGTACTTTATAGAAAAAATAAAATAATAGAGTTAACTGCACTTGAATTAAAACTAGTTAATTTATTATTTACAAATATTAATAAAGTTGTAAGTGGAGGAACGATTTTAGATAAAATATGGGAGTGGACAGGAAACGATGTTGATGACCATACGGTTACAGTATACTTAAAAAGAATTAGAGAAAAAATGGGCACAGATATTATTATAACTATGAAGGGAATAGGTTATAGAATTGATGAAAAATAAAGTTAATTTGAAAAAATGTTTAATAAAAATATTTATAGTAACTATTTCCCTTTTATTTATATATTTAATATTAAATATATATGAGTATAATACTTACACTAAAAATTATAATAAAAAAATAAGCCAAATATTAACAGTAATATCAGAAAAATATCCGGAAGCTTCGCAAAACGAACTTATAGAAATTTTAAATAATAATACATCAAATAATACTAATATATTCAATAAATATGGAATTGATATAGAAAATACATCTTTAATTAATGAAAACGATAGTAACTTTAAAATATTTATAATTTACAATATAGTATTACTAATTATGGGAATAACAATAATTACAATTATATTTTTAAAATATAATCTTAAAAGAGAAAAAGATGTAAAAGATATAACAAAATGTATTGAACAAATAAATAAAAAAAACTATGAAATAAAAATAGATTCAATGTCAGAAGATGAACTATCAATTCTAAAAAATGAAATCTATAAAACTACAATTATGCTAAAGGAAACTGCAGAAAATTCTAAGAATGATAAAATAAAATTAAAACAATCACTAGAAGATATATCACATCAATTAAAAACGCCATTAACTAGTATTTTAATTATGCTAGACAATTTATTAGATGACGAAAACATGAGTAACCAAACAAGAAGCGATTTTATAAGAGATATAAGACGAGAAATTATAAGCATAAACTTTTTAGTACAAGCAATTTTAAAAATATCTAAATTTGATGCAAATACAATAGAATTTATAAAATCAAATACAAGTCTAAAAGAGATAGTTGACCAAGCAATAAAAAAGGTTTCATCATTATGCGACTTAAAAAATATAATTATATGTGTACAAAACAATAGCAATTCAGATGCCATAATAAGCTGTGACTTTAAATGGGAGGTTGAAGCTATAACAAATATTTTAAAAAATTGTGTAGAACATTCAAGAGAAAATTCCACAATAATTGTAAAAATTGAAGATAACAAAATGTATAAATCATTAACAATTATAGATAATGGAGAGGGAATTGATAAAAATGATTTACCACATATTTTTGAAAGGTTTTATAAAGGAAAAAATTCATCCCCAGAAAGTATCGGAATAGGACTTGCACTTGCAAAAACAATAATTGAAAAAGACAATGGAACAATTTATGCAAGCTCAATAAAAAATAAAAGCACTACTTTTGTTATAAAATACATGATTTAAATTAAGCTTATTGACAAAACAGGAAAAAAGAGTTAAATTATTAATGTAAAATAAATTGAAAGGGGATACAATGAAAAAATCTTATATTTTTTTAACTATATTATTTGCAGTTATTCTATGTAGCAATATATCTAATGCAGTTAGCCAAAAAGAATATATTGATTCTGCAAAATATGAAATTTCTCAATATGGGGAAGAAAAAGTTGCTACTGGGCTAGACCCAAAAAACATGCAAGCACAAACAATATTAAACAATTTTACATTACTTTCTAGTACATATAACAAGAAGGCATATGACGCAAATGACAAGGTTGTAAGCGGTACAAGTAAGCTAGGAACAGGTTCAAAGATTAAAGCTGTTTATTCATATACTAGTACATTTGACTATCCATACGATAGTGTAACTCTAATACTATATGGGGACACAAATGGAGATGGAAGCATCACATCAGCGGATGCACTTGCTATTATAAAAAATAAGACTGGGAAAATAAAATTTAAAAATTCATGTTTTGAAGAAGCAGGTCGAATTACGGAAAATACAAGAAAAAATGCTTCTGTTCCAGCTTCAGCAGATGCACTTGCTATAGTTAAATCACGCTTAGGAAATAACCAAATAACACAAAACTACAAAAGGACAGTTGTTGTATCAACATATCAAGATTTATATACACAGTTAGGACAAGTAAATAGCAATTTAAAATTTGACCCTAGTACTGAAGGAAAACAAATACAGACAAACTATAATCAATTAAAAAATATTGTTAATACATATTGCAAAGCTGATATGTCACAAATTACAAAGGCTTTAATACTACATGACTACTTAGTTGCAGGTAGTAAAGTAGATAGAACTTCTGGCATATATACTGAAGACTCTACAGAAAGCAATATACAAAATATAAACAAAACTATGAATGATTTAGGATTTGCAAATGCATATACTTCTCTTCTTGGAATTGCCGGAATTGAGTCAAAAGTTATAAAAGGAAGATCAGGAGCAACTACTATTAATATAATGAATGAAGTAACAATAGATGGTCAAATATATTATGTATCATGTGGTGCAGATAGATACATCTCTGACAAAGAAGGAAAAAATGAAGTGAGAAGATATTTCTTTATAAGAAATACGAAAAGCTTTGAAGAACCATTTTCATCAAATACAATGTTATTTATGTTAGAACCACAAAGTGCTAAAACTTCTACTTCTACAAAATATGAAGGAGTAATTTGGCCAGAGTATCGTAAAGAATTAGACTACAAAGATTCTGAAATTAAACTAGCAAATGGAAAAGTTATCGTAGAAACTTTAACAGAATTAAAAGAAGCATTACTTGCAGGTAAGCCTTATGCCGTAAATGTGGTAGATGCTTATTCACAAGAAACATATGAAATAGATGAACGCTGCAAAAACATAATAGCAAAATATATTAAACAAGACATGACAATAGAAGAAAAATTACTAACAATACATGACTATATATGTTCAAATTTTATGAGATCAGATCATGAAGCAATTAAAGAAAGACAAAGATCAGATGCAGAATATGATTGCGCATGGGGAGCATATAAAAGTACTATTTTATCTAATGTAGGAGATTGTTGGACAATTACTAATTATTTTAACACACTATGTGCATATATTGGAGTGGAAACAAAAACAGTATCAGAGCATCAGGTATCAAATCCATTTGGATTAGGTAATCATATGTGGAGCCTTGTAAAATTAGATGGAAACTGGTACCATGTAGACTGCGAGGGAGCAGATTTTTATGCATATGGAAATGTTGGAAGAACATGGTTTTTATATAGTGACCAAGCCATGCAAATAAAAGAAAATACTTATGAACCTTGTACTTCTACTAAATACGATGGATACAAATGGCCAGAATTTAAAGGTATAGCATATTATCAGGACGTAACTGGAATAATAAATGATGATGTGCCGGCAACAAGCATATGGATAAACGAAAGGACAGAAACTGTTGTTGGAGATTCATACAATATAATGACAAGGGTATTTCCATTTGGTTCTACAAGTAAAGTAACATATACATCAAGTAATCCGTCAGTAGCAACAATAGATGAAAATGGAAATATTGAAATAAAGTCAAAAGGACAAGCTACAATAACAGCAAAAACTTCAAATGGAATTACTAGGTCTTATACTTTAACATCTCACTATGTTCCAGACAGAATATTATTGGATGATATGACTTTAACAGTAGGAGAAACTAAACAGGCGGTATATAATGTTGAACCAGAAGGTGCTGAATTTGAACCTAAGGGCTGGAGAATATATGATGAAAACATTGCTACAATAGACGAAAATACTGGAAAAGTAACAGCATTAAATAAAGGATCTACATATATGTATTTTGATTACACATATAGAACAGAAGGAACTATTACACATACGTCAACTTATGCAAGAGTTATAGTTAGATAATAAAAAAACATTATACAAAAAAAGCAAAAATTTTTAAAATTTTTGCTTTTTTATTGACTAAAATTTTTTTATCATATATAGTATATTAAGAAAAAATATGACAGATTATGCAAAACTAAGGAGGAGATTTTGTGAAAAAAAATAAGATTTTCATTAAAGTATTAATTAATATAATCTTAATGACAATCATATTTTATTATATATTTCCAAATATTGTATTAGGAGAGGAAATCAAACAAGAAGTTAAATCAGGAATTGAAAACTTCCCAGAAAGCTACCAAGAAAAATTAAAAGAACTTAAAGAGTTACACCCTAATTGGAACTTTGAAGCATATTATACTGGAATTGACTGGAATGAGCTAATAAAAAATGAAACAGGTGAAGTATTACACAAAAGGAGTGTTGTTCCTTCGTATTCACAAGACTTATGGAAGTGCAAAGAATGCGGAGATGTTAATGGTTGGACTTGTGCTTCAAAAGAAATAGTAGAATATTTTATAGATCCCAGAAATTTTCTAAATGAAGTTAATATTTTTCAATTTGAGGAACTTTCATTTAACAAAACTATACATACATTAGAAGGAGTACAGACTTCTGTTAAGAATACATTCCTTAACAATTCTGTTACATACTATGATGAGGAACAAAAACAGAATGTAACTAGGACATATTCCGACATTATTATGGAAGTAGCTGAAAAAACAAATATAAGCCCATTTCACATTAAAGCAAAAATAATTCAAGAGGTTGGCGCGCAAGGTAGTTCTTCTGTTTCGGGAACGTATCCAGGATATGAAAATTATTACAACTTTTTTAACTATGGAGCACATGACACAGGAGATCCAATTGCTAATGGTTTAAGCTTTGCAAAAGAAAAAGGCTGGAATACGCCATATAAAGCAATACTAGGAGGGGCAGAACTAATACGGAACTACTTACATTAATCAGGGACAAAACACATCTTACTTTTTTAAATTTGATGTTGTTGGTGATAAAATACTAAAAGCTGGAGAAATAGATACTGTAAGTAATACATCTTTTTATTCTCACCAATATATGACCAATATAATGGATCCATACAGCCAAAGTTCATCTGTATATAATACTTATGTTCAAAATGGAAACATAGATGCTACTTTAAATTTTATTATACCTGTATATGAAAATATGGGTGAATACTATAAAAAACCAACTAAATATACAACCCAAGATGGAGAACTATATTATGCAGATGTTATAAAACAAACAGGAGCAAGAGATTATACAACATTTGATAGCCCAGTTGTATATTCTGTGCAAAAAGATGAAATAGTGGTTATGATAAATAGGGAATGTGTGTTTTCAGAGGGAATATATTGGGACAGAGTTATGCTTGAAAATGGCTGGAATGTATACGTAGAAAGTGAAGACTTTAAACCTTGCAAAGGAAAAGAAATAGAAAAACAAGAAGAAACAGTACTAATAGAAGAAACAAATAAAACCATTACAGTAACCCCACCAGTAGAAATTGGAAAAGTTATAGAGAAACTTAAAATTTCAAATTATAATATATTAAACTCATCTGGAAAAGAAGTCCCAAAAGATAATAAAACACTTTGTACTGGATATAAATTAAATGTATTAAAAGAAGATAATAAAACTGTAGAAAAAACGTATACATTAATTAAAGTAGGAGACGTAAATGGAGATGGAAAACTTCTAGCAACAGATTCTTTAGCAATACTAAAACATAGTATAGACGAAATAAAACTAGAAGGCGTATACCTTCAAGCAGCAGATGTTAGAAAAGATGGAAAAATATTAGCAGTAGATGCATTACTTGTTTTAAAAAACAGTTTAGGGAAAGTAAGCATTAATATTTGATTTTCATAATATTAAGCTAAAATGAATAATTATATATAAAAAAAGTAAACAAGGAGAGAAAATGTTAAAATTTAATAAATTGATAATAATTATAATGATTTTTTTAATTACTTTAGGTAGTACAAACTTAGTACAAGCTATGACTATAGTCTTAGATCCTGGGCATGGAGGACAAGATCCTGGTGCAGTTAATGGAAGCACATATGAAAGCACTGTCAATCTAAAAATTGCAAGATATTTAAAGGAATATTTAGAAGAATATGAAGGTGTTAAAGTAATTCTTACACATAACGGACTAAGTAGTGGAGAATTAACAATATTTGAAAGAGCAATAATTGCAAGAAATCAAAAAGCAGATTTATTAGTAAGTATACATATTAACAGCTCGGAAACCGATGGTGGGAAAGGTGCAGAAATATATGTAAGTGCAAACACTTCGCAAGAAAAATACAACAAAAAAACAACAGAGCTTGCAAATAGAATATTAAATAATTTATCAGCTATTGGGATTGCTAATAGAGGAGTTCTAACAAAATTAATTCCAACAGATACAACAGATATTTATTCAGATGGAACAAGAGCAGACTATATGGGAATTATTAGGTATGCAATGAGAGGAACGATGATAGACGACGGCGTAGTTACAGTATTACAAAATGGAGAGAAAGTAGAAGTACCAGAAAGCACATCTGCAAATGTTCAAAATGGAGAAGGAGTACCTACCATTTTGGTAGAACATTGCTTTATAAGAGGAAACGACTACCAATATATTGATTCAGACGAAGACATTAAAAAAATAGCCGAAGCAGATTTAGATGCTATAGTTGAACAATATGGTTTAAAATTAAAAACAGATGTGGAAGAACCAGACAAACCAGCAGAAACTGAAGAACCAGATGAAATAAGAGAAACAGACATAGAAATAAATGAACAAGAAGAAGTAATTAGAATAACACCTTCAATTACCATAGAAGAATTAGAAAAAAGACTAGAAACAAAAGATTATTCTATTATTAATTCAGAAGGTAAAACATTAGAAAAGGGAAAAGAAATTTTAGCAACAGGCTATAATTTAAAATTAGAAGGCAAGACATATACAATAATTAAAGTGGGAGACGTTACTGGAGACGGAAAAGCGATAGCAGTAGATGGACTTGCAATTTTAAAGCATAAGCTTGGCAAAGTGGTATTAGAAGAACTATATTTAAAAGCTGCAGATACAACAAATGATGGAGTAATTTCATCTTCAGATGCTTTAGCTATTATAAAAGATAGCATAGGAACATCTATGATTCACTTATAAAGTAAACAAAATGGAGGTAAAAATGAAGAACCATAAGAAACTAAAGATATTCTTTTTATTTGTGGCATTGATTTTTCTTCGGAACAACTATTTCATTTGGAACATTTAGTGCTGAAAATAAAACAGTAAATTCTGGAGAGAGTTTTAGTATTACAGTATCATCTAGTGAAGGATTAGAGGCATACAACTTAGACTTGACAAACTATGCTGGATTAACATTTAGTGGTTGTACAATTCCAAATGCAGGTACATTGTCAGATAAAAGCGATAGTGGAAGCATTGCATATATTAATGTTTCGGGAACAACTAATAAACTTGGTATTTACTACTTTAAAGCACCAGAAGTTACAGAAGATATTACATATACAATTAATTTTATGGTAGATAAAGAAACTGCAGTTACTTCAACTGTTACAGTAAAAGCAAATAATGTTGCAGAACCAGAACCAGACCCAACTCCTAATCCAGAACCAGAACCAGATCCAGAACCAACGCCAGATGTGCCAGAACAAACAGAAAAATCTAGTAATGCAGATTTAAGCAATTTAGGAATAAGACCAAATGATTTTACTGGGTTCAAACCATGGATTACATCTTATAGCGTAACAGATGTACCAAACGATGTTACTACAATTGAGGTATATGCTAATAAAGGAGAAGACGGGCAAACTATTTCTGGAACTGGAAAAAAATCATTAGATGAGGGAACAAATCGTTTTACAGTTACTGTTACTGCTGAAGATGGAACACAGAAAACATATACAATTACAGTAATTAGACTAGCAAGCGAAGAGATAAATAATCCAGATGTAGAGCAGGCGCCAGAGGTCAAACCAGGATTGACCAGCTTATCTATTGAAGGTATTACTTTAAATGAACCATTTAGCCCAGATAAACAAGAATATACTGCTGTTTTAGATAAAAATATTGAAAGTACTGTTGTAAATGCAGTAGCAAATATAGATGATGCTATAATTGAAATAGAAGGTGAAGATAACTTAAGTGAGCTAAATAGCGTAATAACGATAAAAGTCAAAACTCCTGATGGAAATGAAGAAAAAACATATACAATAAATATAACAAAAATACTTAAAGATACAGAAGAAACTAATGAGGAAAATAATAGTGTAATAATGGCTGTTGGAAGTAACAATAATAATTCAACAGGAGGAACAACAATTAGCACAGAAAAAATATTACTTTGTATTGGAATAGGATTAATAGCATCTCTTGGTGCAACATTTGTGGTAATAAAATATAAAAAAGATAAAGAAAATTACAATACAACTGATGCAATTGAATATGTTGGAAACATTAATACTATAGAAGCAATTAAGGATGCCACTTCTGCCACATCTAAGTTATCAAATTTAAACGGAGAACCATCCATAGAAGCTTTTAAAGCAACAAAAAGAAAAGGAAAACATTTTTAAAAATAAACAAGCATAAATATAAAAAATATACTAGTATGTATTTCATGCTAGTATATATGCTTTCATAGCTCAGTTGGCAGAGCAACTGATTCGTAACCAGTAGGTCGGCGGTTCAATTCCGCCTGAAAGCTCCAAACGGAACCCCCACCATATCATATGATGTGGTGGGGGTTTTCTATGTAAAAAAATATAAAAAAATATATTAAAATATTGAAAAAAATATTTTAAAGATATAAAATACTAAAAAAGAAAGACTAACTATTAATTGTCAATAGTTTTTCAAAAAAAATTAAAAATATTTTT
>OLIW01001009.1_pt1 | contig 27691 bp, 27 predicted proteins | sample 1601321 | NCBI WGS metagenome assembly OLIW01 (sample SAMEA2452114, study PRJEB22498) | human gut metagenome
CTCGATTGGCTTTCTCCTTTAGAGTTCACTGTCCAATATGTTTGACAAACCTACAACTTTGATTCAGCCGAAACAGCGTTTATATTGACAGCAGGATAGAATTATAGTATTATACTATCATGTAATTTTTTCTATCTTTGTTCTATTTTTGTCTTTAGTCAAATATAATTTAAAACGCTAACTGGGGGAACATTTAATGGAAAAAGAAACTTTATCATTATATAAAATTAAAAAAGATTTAATGAATATGGTAATATCAGACAGCAAGACTATTCTTCTAGTAAGCATTATCTTGCTGCCACTAATGGCACTTGTACTGGTATTGTATAATCGCCTTTCTAAAGATGTCAGCATAATACTTCATCTTTTTATTATGATTCCCGTCATTCTTTTTTTAGTTACCATTATATTCTGTAGTACATATCTTATTACACAAGCAATACAAATCAAAAAAGGAAAATTCATTTTGGAGACAGATGAATTAATAGGAAAAGAAGAGGAAACTCCAAAATCTTTCAGATCTATTTATTACAGACCCTACAGATTATATTTTAAATGTAATGAAAAATTCGATATCCCAGTCACAAAAAGTTACAAATGGTCAAGGTTATACTCAATGCGCGAAAAAGACATTTATTTAACTTCTGAAACTGGCGATATCTTTCTTTTAGTAAAAATGAATAAAGGAATAGCAATGGTATATAACACTAAATATTTTGAATTATCTACTTCTTTACTTTAAGCAAAAATTATTTTAGTATTCGGGAATATAAAACGGTTTGTCTAACAGATATTCGCTAGACAAACCGTTTGTTTATAATTAATTATAGTTATTATAATTATCTATTGCAGTACAAATGCGAATGGCTTTCAGAGGTTTTAAAGACAAACTGCCTAAAAACTTTAAATTTATTGCTGACGGTTACAGTGCTTATCTTTTAGCTGCTCAACAGTTCTTTATCAAAAAAGGTAATGCTTTTAAATTTGATATTACTCAGGTTATCGGTCTCACCAATGATGACGCTGTATCTGCTGAATTCAGACCTTTTAAGCAGCTTGTCGAAAGACTTAACCGCACTTTCAAAGCCTCTTATCGTGTAAAATGTGGCTTTGATAATTTAGATGGTGCAAGCTATGACCTTACCTTATGGGTTGCTTATTACAATTTTCTAAGACCCCATTCTTCGCTTGGACATCGTGTTCTCAACAGGATTGAAATGCTTGAAGGGGCTGATAATATGCCCGGCAAATGGCAGTTGCTCATTTATCTTGGGCAGAAAACCATTGCACATCTTCAAACTCAGCAAGTTACCTCTTAATTTGTTCTTAGATTTTGAACCCGAGGCTTAATCCAGTCACAAAATCTTTAATTTTGCTTGCCCTTTACAGTGTGGTAAAACAATGCTACACTGTTTTTGCCGATGGTAAAATTCAATTTGTTCTTGAGTTTCTCACCGTCGGCACTTCTTTTTTGCATTGTTTTTCCTAAGCTGTCGAGGGTGACGGTTTTCATAGCTTAATTTACACTATCCAATTTTGACACAAAAGTGCAACAACACTGTTATTCTTCTTTTAACCTACATTACAAGCCAAAACAAGAGATAAGAATATCAACAATGTAATATAAATTTTTAATCTTTTTAACATTTTTTGTATATTATTTACTTCTGTGTATTAATAATAACATATAACAAACGCGTATTATATCATTTCTTATCGAAGCAAAAAAATTTTTAGTCATATTTTAACGAGATCTCACATATTTTCAAGAACTTTATCATTCTTGTTATATTTATTGTCTAAAGATAATGCTATGCAATAGTTTTTTAAAACAAAATAAACCACCTATGCTGTTAACTGCATAGGTGGTTTTTAATTGAGAGGAGTTTTTACAAATTAAAACTATTTGTAAATATTTTAAGTAATTAGGAGACCGGAGAACCATCCTCTTGTTTTTCAAGTTTATTAAGATAATAAAGTTTGAGAACAGAAGGCATCCCTATAGAACCCCAGAGAGTAGCTACCAACAGCAAAGAAAATCCTATAATAGCAAAAAGAGAATTTTCATTTTTCACCTTTATTTCATCATAACTATTTACAAATGTCAATTAAATTAAAAAGAACGGCTGGTTTTTCTGCCAACCGTTCCAATCAGAAATGAGTCTTCTACAACAAAAACTTTAGTTATTTGTCAACACACAGAACCGTCCCTTGTGTTACAAGTATTATACTAAGTGTAAAAATCAGTTTTTTGCTATTAAATTTTGGCATCATACGAAACCTCCATTGCAATTATTGCTTTAAACTAAATCAATACCTGCAATAATAGTCATATTTAGAATTAAAGGGTTTTTCTTAACACAAGATATACAATCCTTATTGCAACTAATATTATAAACAAAATTGATATTAATACCTCTGATAATTTGACATTCAACACATCAGAACTCAAAAAGGCAACTGTTGTAATTAATACTAATGAAAGCATGCTCATAGTTATATTCAATGTGGTATATAAAACATTTCTTTTTGAATTATAAAGAAAATATCTTACATTAAAATATAAGCTAATTTCTGAAGCAAATAAAACTCCACTAGAAATAAAAACAAAAAAGTACCCAAGATAAACAATGAAGTATTCTGCACCACTCTGCATGTTTTTCATTTCGTTATGTAATCCTAATATTTCAGAAGCGGAAAATATGAATGTACAAATTAAAATACATACGAAAACCATGTTTAACATAAAACCTTTTTTGTTTTTCATACCGTCTCTCCTTATTGATAATGTCCCATGTTAGCCAAACCGTCATTCAAACTCTTTAAAAAATCGTAAGTGTCAGGATAATTAGACTTAATCGTATCCCAATGATATTGTTCATCATTAATTAAATCCAAATAATACTGTACTAATACAAAGTTGCCTTGTTCAGAGGCACTTGACATCAACAACGATAATTGCATATCAATCAATTCCATAAACACTTTTTCCTTAACAGTATCATAACTTATATACTGTAAAAATACATCTGCCCTTGTTCTTGAACTCGTTAAATTTGAATAATATGAATTCATTGCATTTATGGCAGAGTTTCCATTGATTATCAAACGATATACATTTTCTGCATCTAAATCGGCACAATAATCGTCATTTGCCATTGAGGTAGTTCCATTATTTTCTTTTAATGTAGCATCACCTAGCCAACCAGCTAAATACGAAACATTCTCATCAGTACTTATAGTAAAAATATTGGACCATATATCATCTTCATCTAAAGTGTATGCTAACCGTGCAGCAAGAGCATATTGCATATGAGAAAAATCAGGCGTTGATGTATCCGTATGTTGCTCAATTATTGTATTTTTAATTATATTATACTCTGCCGTGGTATATCCCAAAGTGTTCACAAAATACTCCTCTGCATTTTTCAGAGACACGACCGAAGCTGCAACATTATCCCAAGGTAGACCATCATAATTAAACATAGAAAGTAATCTTGCACATCTCCAAGCTTTCATAATTGCACTTTCGGAAGCGAATTCGATATTCACCTTATCATAAAGCGAACGAATCAGGTGCGCCTCAGTATTTGAAAAACCGCATAAGTTTTTCAGCATATCTATATACGTTTCGTGAACATAAATTGTTATATAATCCTGATACCCACCATCAACAGTAGTAGCGGTAATTGTAGTCGTACCGGCTTTTTTAGCAGTAACTTTACCTGTATATGTGCCTACAGTTGCAACACTTTCGTCACTGCTACTCCATATAACGCTCTTGTTTGTAGCGTTTTCGGGACATACATTTGCAACAAGAGTAAATGTTTCCCCTACATTCATGGTTTTTGAAGTTGGATAGACACCTATTCCGGTTACAGACACAGGGGCATTTGCTGTTACATAGCAATATCCCACTTTACCGCTGCCGTCCTGAGCTGTTGCCGTAATTGTGGCAGTTCCTGCTCCTTGTGCCATTACAAGTCCGCTTTGAGTTACCGTTGCCACAGATGTATTGCTGCTGCTCCAAGTAACTGCACAGTTTGTTGCATTATTAGGACATACTGTTTTATACACCCAAAAAGAGTCTCCAACAGTAACAGTCTTACTTGACGGACTTAAAGATACAGATGTTACAAGTATATCGCCTGTAATATAGAAATCACAGCAATCTCTTACATAACTTCCGTCTTTTGCTGTTGCGGTTATGGTTGCATATCCTCGAGATTTTGCAGTTACTGTACCGGTTGAACTCACCGTTGCCACAGATGTATTGCTGCTGCACCAGTCAAGAGATTTATTGCTGGCATTAGCCGGACATACGGTAGCGGACAAATTAAATGTCTCGCCTTCTTCAATGGATACATAGCTTCTGTTAAGCTCCACTGATGAAACATATATAGTACTGCTTGTTACTGTAACTGTAATATAGTCTTTTTTTCCGCTTCCGTCGATTGCCTCTGCATAAATTCTTGTTGTACCTATACCGTTGGCATGAATATATCCGGTGGTTGCATTTACACTTGCTATTGAATTGTTTTCGCTATACCATCTTACACTTCTGCACTCTGCATAAGTGGGGTAAACATCTGCCCATGCTCCATAGTACCATTCACCTATTCGAAGTGTAACACTTCCCGGATACACGGTAACTGAATTAACACATATCATGTTTTTTCCCTCCTATTATACAGCAATTAAAACATCTTGTCAATGATAACCTTATCGTCTCTTACAAGGTTCACATTAAACATTGTTTGTTTTCCTGCGTCATCGTTAATAGGGTGGCAATCTTTCCCGTACTGCCATACTGCAATATCATCACGGGTAATGCCCGATGGAGCAAATGGTACCCAATTGTCCGGATGGATAAGGTGTGTAGTAGTTACATGATCATATTCTTCAAGGCTTGGAGCTACTGCCCAAACCAGGCACTTTTCAAAAAGCTCCCTGTCCGACTGCATTCCCCGGCTGTATTCCCGGTCAAAAGAATACACAGCGTCAGTGTTGGCCTTAAAGCCGGGCGTAAAGCCTTCAAAAAGCAGCGCCTGCGCTAACGCGCGCATATATTCAGCAGTAATATTCTCTTTTTCATCCACTTCCAGGAAAACAGCAGCGCCTGCCGGAACTCCCAGTTCCAGCGCGGTCAGGGCTATCTTTTTAGCCAGTATTTTCCCCTGCTCCTCTGTTTCCTTAGCTTCATCCGCAATGTATATGGCCGCTATTTTGCAGCCTTTGGAATGAATCAATTCTATTTCGTCCCTTGTGAGCGCGTTTTCCCCCACAAGATTCCTGCCCCAGAAATTGGGGTAGATTTTATTTCTCACCACCCATTCAAACTGGGTAAGATTGTTCTGAAGCGCCGTCCCTGACGGAGTGCGCGAATCCACTCCGAACAGGAGCCTTTCTACATTATCCGTACCTTTAACCGCCGCAAATTCTCCTTCATTGTTTTGTACCGCTTGGATATTCTGTACCGTGCCTGCCGTCTGATTTCTTCCTCTGCATGCCATAAAATATTACCTCTTTTCTTATATATTTTTATTGTATTTCTGATTGGATTCAACCAATCTTTCGCAGCTGCACGGACAGTATAAAAGTTAACCCGGACACTTTCTGTCCGGGTTAGCTTTTAAAAATTATTTGGAACTATATATTTTACTTTGATTCAGCCGAAACAATTTAGAATGAGCAAACTAAAAATAGATTATTGTATTACCACTTTCTCAATATTTAATTTGCTCCTGCGCAGGCAATCTATTAAGGAGTCTATAATTTCCGGATCATTGTCGCCAAAATCCGCCGCTATTTTTATCACTTTATTATCAGCCTCTTCATCCTCTTCCATAATGTCCATAAAATGAATACCGGTATCATGCGACGCATCCCATTCCCCCTGAAAAGAGCATAACTCTGAAACTATTTCTTCCTGAATGCTTTCAGTGACCTCCTCTGTTAAAAAAACAGAGAATATTACATCCGGATAAGCGCAGCTTTCAGATATCTCATAAGGGAAATTCTTTTTCTTTTTGCCGCTCCGTTTTTTAGGGTAACACTCTTCATCATTAATTAACTCTTTCCATGCATTAAAGTAAAATTTCTCAGGCTTCCCAAAATAATGCCGTACAAAATCATCAGGAACCTTATCACAGATTTCAAAAGTAATATCCTCCGCTTTTAAATCCAATTCATCCTCCGGCTCTATATATTCATAACCAGGTAAATTGGATTTCCAACGGAACCACATATCTACAGAATAATTAAACCCTATTTTGTTTTCAATGGTTACATCTCCGTATGCATATCCATCCTTATGCATTTTCAGCAACCTACCATAGCAACAATCAGCGTCTTTTAAATAGACTTTATCAGAATTTTCATAAACATATGGATACTTAAAAGGCTCAACTTTGCGTTTAGGACCTTCTTTAAGCAAGCTAAAGGTAAAATAGTTAACAAAATCCCTGCCGGTACTTTGTTTTATAAGCTCAGTAAGCTGAAGAGCCATCTGTTTGAAGAAAGGTAAATATGTAAGCTTAAACGGAAATACCGGTCTGTAGATGGCAATACTATTGCCAAATTTCAATCTGTTCTTTTGTTCGTTTTCATAACATGGCAACAATTCTTCCGGTGATAACGGCGTCATAAAAATGCCTCCTTACTTTATATTAATACCTGCTCAAACATTTTGAGCAGGTATTAATATTATACAACAATTACAATTATTACGCAAAGACAATCATACCTAGCGCCATAAAACACATAACTCCAGCAACCACAGCCATCACTAATACTTCGCCTGTTGCGGGATCGATCCGTAGTCCCTTAAGTAATACATTACCAAAATTAGTCAGAGCATCATATACGCCGCTAAAGCTAAAAGAATACTGGGGCACTGGATCTGGAACAGTAATTTCAACAGGCTCTTCGACATACTCATATTCATATGGAATATTATCTGATAATTCATACACAATCAAAGCATTTTGATAAACATTCAAGGATTCATTGCTTTTAAATAAGAGAACTTTATTATTATACCATGGCATTGCCACTGGTTTAAATACAGCAGGGCCAGGAATCAAAGGCAATAAATACGGACTTTCTTTATTATTCTCTGGATTATAAAAAGCACTCTGGGATGCCGTTTGTGTTGCCGCAATATATCTCTGAACCTGCATATCGCCTAAAGCGATTGCGGAGGAAGTATTATGTTTTACCTCCCAAACATAAGTTCCGCCTGCTGTTACGCTAACAATATCCGCACGGCCGGTACCGCCACCAAGCCCGCCTCTATTTATAGGCATTTCAATTCTTGCTATCTGCCCGCCCTTCTGTAGTGAGTATAAACACCATTCTTGAACTGTTTTATGCTGCAGATTAAATTGTTGCAGCATCCTCATTGCATCATAAGTGCGTTGTGCAATGTTCTCTTTGCTAAATAATACATTATATGAATTATTATCAAAGATAGGAGTATTATTTATATTAGATAAAAGTAATGGAAAGCTTAAGGCGGCTTCCTGCGTTGCCTGATCCCATGTGCCATAATTATAATCTGTTTCATTCTCATAATTTCCATTTAATTCCAAAGCACGTTGCACCACTATTACATCCAAGCCCGTAAAAGGTTCTTCCGCTCTATAATATAAATTTCTGCTAAACGCAGATGGTAAACCAGTAGAATTATATCCACCAAAAAGAGCATAAGCGTAATCGGAAAAGGGATTTTCTCCTACAATAATATAATCTGCTCTTGCTAAGTTAATTTTTTCATCGATATCTGCAACCGCATGTTCCATAGCGTCTTCATTAATTGTACCGCATAAATATGCATTCACTGTTTCATCACGCATATTTTTCCACTTTATTATTGTATTTTGTGTTGGTATGTCTGTTATCAAAGTATCCGGATACGTTAATATTTGAACAGCCAACAAGGTACAACAATCAGTATACCTTCCATCGGCTGAAGTGGCGGTAATAGTGACGGTGCCTGCTGATTTAATAACAAGCTCGCCCGTGTACATGCCCACTTCCGCAATGTTTTCATTGCTGCTGCTCCAGGTGATTATTTGATTGGTTGCATCCATCGGGCAAACGGTGGCCTGAAGGGTCATGACGTCGCCTACATGCATTGTTTCGGGTATTTCGGTAGATATCTCTACCGACTGAACTCGTACGGTGGGCTCGACTGTTATCTCGCACACGCCGCTCCGGCCGCTGCCGTCAGCCGCGGTTGCATATACGTTTGCTACGCCCTCTTTTACCGCCATAATAAAGCCGTTGCTGTAGTTGACCGTAACAACGCTCAAATCGCTGCTGCTCCATACCACTTCCTTATTATCCGCGTCCGGCGGGCAGACAATTTCATGCAGATAGGCAGTGTCCCCTACCGTCATGGTCTTTCTTGCCGGACTGACGCTTACTGACGTCACCAGTACCTCCTCTGTTACTGTTACCTGGCACTGAGCATATTTTTCACTTCCGTCCGTTGCACGGGCGTATATATATGCCGTGCCTGCCGTTTTGGCAGTTATTGTTCCATTGCTTACCTCCGCAATATTCTCATTGCTGCTGCTCCAGGCTATGGTTCTGTTGTCCGCATTGGAGGGGAACACATTTGCATACAGGGTATAACTGTCTCCCTCCTCCAATGAAATGCTGCTGCGGCTTAAGGTTACTGAGTCTACATATATCGGCCCGCTGGTTACGTTTACCGTTATATAGTCCTTTTCCCCGCTGCCGTCTGTCGCCTCCGCGTATATTTTTGCGCTTCCCGCCTTAACCGCATATATATAGCCGGTAGTCGCATTAACTGTCGCTACGCTTGTATTGTTGCTGTACCACCTTACGCTCCTGCACTCTGCGTCCAGCGGGCAGACCTCTGCACGAGCGTTATAATACCACTGCCCTGCTTTCAGGGTAACGCTCTCAGGCGTTACCTTCACTGAATTTACACATATCATTTTTATTTCCTCCCTTCTGCTTCAGATCCAATTAAAACATCTTATGGATAATAACCTCTTCATTACGGACAAGATTCAAATTAAAGCTGGTGTCATTCCCCGCATCGTCCTGAATAGGATGGCAATTCTTTCCGTACTGCCAAAGCGCTATATCCCGGCGGGTTATGCCTGAAGGAGCATAGGGAATCCAGTTATCCGGACGGATAAGATGGCTGGTGGTTATATGGTCGTATTCCTCCAGGCTGGGCGCCACTGCCCAAACCAGGCACTTCTCAAAAAGCTCCCTGTCCGACTGCATTCCCCGGCTGTATTCCCGGTCAAAAGAATACACAGCGTCAGTGTTGGCCTTAAAGCCGGGCGTAAAGCCTTCAAAAAGCAGCGCCTGCGCTAACGCGCGCATATATTCAGCAGTAATATTCTCTTTTTCATCCACTTCCAGGAAAACAGCAGCGCCTGCCGGAACTCCCAGTTCCAGCGCGGTCAGGGCTATCTTTTTAGCCAGTATTTTCCCCTGCTCCTCTGTTTCCTTAGCTTCATCCGCAATGTATATGGCCGCTATTTTGCAGCCTTTGGAATGAATCAATTCTATTTCGTCCCTTGTGAGCGCGTTTTCCCCCACAAGATTCCTGCCCCAGAAATTGGGGTAGATTTTATTTCTCACCACCCATTCAAACTGGGTAAGATTGTTCTGAAGCGCCGTCCCTGACGGAGTGCGCGAATCCACTCCGAACAGGAGCCTTTCTACATTATCCGTACCTTTAACCGCCGCAAATTCTCCTTCATTGTTTTGTACCGCTTGGATATTCTGTACCGTGCCTGCCGTCTGATTTCTTCCTCTGCATGCCATAAAATATTACCTCTTTTCTTATATATTTTTATTGTATTTCTGATTGGATTCAACCAATCTTTCGCAGCTGCACGGACAGTATAAAAGTTAACCCGGACACTTTCTGTCCGGGTTAAAAAAATTTTTTGCTTTTATTTAAATTTATACGGCACTTATTTCAGCCGCCCTCCCTGCGGACGGCAGCATAAAAACTGTTTATTCCTCCTGAGGTGGTTTCTTTTCAATGGGCAGAACCAGCTTTGCAAAAAATAAAATCCCTATAAGCACAAAATTACTGATGCGAAAAAATTCAAAGCTTTTTATGGTAAAATCAATTATGAGTTTTACAGCGATTAACGCAATTATAATTACAACGCTTTTATTGTCCGGCGGCCTGAGTATTATTTTCTTTTTGCAGTTCGGGCATTCTGCGGCAGTGCGGCAGTTCAAACAAAATTCTTTTCTCAGCAGCCCTATTCTGCAATCACAATGCGGACAACGGTTATTTTTCATCTCATCCACCTCTAAATTAAGTTCTAAGAATAAACGCCATATTCTCCGTCATTAACATGCTTGTTATAAAAGGCACTTTTTATTAAAACGCCGTCCGCACCGCTCATATTGTACCGCCTTTTAAAAATATCCGCTGTGCATTTTTAAATATGCTCAGCTTTCGCAGCAATGCGAGCAATAATATTACCCGCTTTAACGCTCCGTCAGGCGTGAACCTGACTATTTTCCGTATTCTTGCGCTGCCTGATTTTGTTTATAAGCGCCCTGCTTCTTTCTACAATAACAATAACAAAATATACTATTCTTATCAATATCAATGCAATAAAGCTGACTGCTGTCAATTCAGGTATCAAGAAGCCAAGCGTAGGTATATAAACAACAATCGCCATGGCAATGCCGTTCAATATATCTTTAAGTTTTGTTTTCCATTCAAAGGACGTGAAGTAAAGAATGCCGTGGCTTATGGTAAACTCAAACAAAAGTATGAAAACAGCCATCGGCCCAAATATATAAATAGAAAGAACCCCATACTTATCATCATCCGATGAATCATATGTTAATGCATCATGAAATAAAAAAGCAAAGCCAATGATTGTGACAAGTATAACAAGCGTGCTGACTACTATAAATACCTTTCTCATGTCCTTAGCTCCCTATTTAAAAATTAATAAAATATACTGAACGCTCTGCCAAAATACGATAAACCGGTTGGCGCGCTCGTATAAATATTCCGCCGCACAGATAAGCGGGCGGAACAAGCTAAAATTACGGCAGTATAAACACAGCCCGGGCACTACTTTCTCACAACATGATACCAGTCGCCGGTGATTCTTTTGGCAGTTCCCTCGTGCAGCCTACTAATCAATTTCGGTTTTCCTTCCGGAGAATACACCAATGAGTATAATAAGTTATCTGTTTTAAAATATACGGTACCATTGTAATATTCTATATTATCCAGATGAGCATCTTTGTGAGGGAACGCTTCCCGAATTTTAAGAAAGCTGTTCTTTATATCTTCAGGCACTGTTATAATTTCAGCATCATATAGTATTTCCCCGCTAATTTCGCCATAACCGTAGTCGAAATAGCATAGGCCGTTTTCAGTCGGATGTTCTTGGCTGTACTCGGTGCAGAAGGACGCCACAGCCTCAAAATCAGCCTGATAATCTGCAAAATCCTCTACATTATACGCCCATTTTGAAATGTAACTAAATATAGCCAGAATACCAACATGCACAGTAGCCCAAACCAAAACTGCTATAATTATTCCAATTACAGCCCACTTAACGGTTGCCCGAAGATTGCTTTTCATAAAAATTCATCTCTCCCTTTAAATATCTCCGAAAAAACGGCATAAATCCCTTTTTGCAATCCAAACCCGGCGCCTATCTTACGCAGGCTAGCCTAAATAACACTGTCAAAGCGTCTCCCCGTAAAGATAAAAACGACCGGCCTATATTTAAAACTCTTTTGGCAGACTCTCTGCACGCATCCATGCCGCAGCTTTGTGTTTATATTATAAATATTTTAACTATTTCATTATACTGGATACCCGAATAAATGTCCAGCCGCAAAATGAAATTTTATAAAAAATTTTGTATGCTAGCTTGACATAATGCAGCGATATATCAAATAAAGCTGAATATACGGCTGCATAGCCTATATAATCTATATAGCGTTAGTGTCCAAGGGCTGATACGCTTCGGCGGGAAAACACGCCTTTCCCAGGCTTTCCTCGGCCGGCACATGCTTTTCCCCCTTCCCCGTCTGCCTTGAGAGCATTAAAAACAGGATTCTTTACTGCCTTGAGATTTCAGAGCCAAACTTATACTGCTTTATACCCCGCAAGGCACCTCCAATTTATGCTCCGCCAGGCACTCAAACGACATTGCCGGGCGCGCAGCGCGCCGGCAAGCCAAAGCAGCGCGGCTTGGGCGCAGCTCCAGCCAGTTGAGGCTACATTGTCCTTTATGCCCCAGCGCTGTCCTGTCCGCTCCAAAAACTAAAAAACCGGACAAAGACTGCCCGGATAAAAATTATTTTTTCATTTTTTCCTTGAAAAAGCGTCTTGACTTGCTTTCCGAGTTGTCAACTCGATCAAGAAATTCCAAGAGGCTTTTTATTATGCCTCCGCTTAACAGGTATTCTGCCACAGAACAGAGCATGCGTTCCGCATATTTTTCGTACTGTTCTTTATATTCTATTTCCAGCTCATAATCAGTAACGCCGAGATAGGCATTTTTATCAAGCACTATTTCGCAGAACTCATCCCTATAAACTGTCCTTCTTTGGGTAATAAGACTGCCCTGCAAATAAAGGCCCCTGCTGCTGAAGTAAGTTTCATTAAATTCATCACTTGTAAACAGGCGGCTTTCAATACTGCCATACAGCGGCGCTTCACCATGGCATTTAATTTCAGCAGTATATTTCCCATCCTTAAAACGAATACGGCAGGTTATTCCCTTGCTGTTCATTTCTAAATTTTCCGTATCAAAATAATAATTGGTCTGCAATACCGGTTCAGCGCCCTGGTCTCCTATTTTATTTATAATTTCATGATATTCTTCTGCTGTAAGCAACAGCTTTTTTTCAAATTCAAGCATCCATACTTCCCCTTATGATTTTCCCCGAACCGTTTTTAGGCAAAGCGTCCACTATTTCAATTAACGCAGGCACCTGAAAAGAGGGCAGGCAATCCCCGCACAGCCTTTTAACTTCTGCAGCAGATTCAAAATCACCTACTATTTTTAAACCTATCTGCGTTCCGCCGCGGCCTTTATATCCATAGGCCAAAGCCTCTTTTACCCGCGGGTCAGTTTTTAACGCCGACTCAATTTCCGCAGGATATATATTCATGCCTGATTTGATAATCATATGATCATTTCTGCCTTTTATCTTAAGAAAGCCTTCGTCGTTTATTTCGGCCACATCCCCTGTGCAGAGCCAGCCGGCACGAACTGCGTTTTTGGTTTTTTCGGGTTCTCTATAATAGCCGAGCATTACGTTTTTTCCTTTTACCCACAAAATGCCCTCCTCGTTTTTTCCGCATGCCCTGCCGTCCGGGCCCATTATTTTAATGGAAACAGATTTTAACGGTACGCCGACATAGTCCGGATAATTTTTAAATTTATCAGGCGGCAGGAAGGCCACTCTCGGACTGGCTTCAGTCAAACCGTAAACATGATAGATTTCTGTTCCCGGATACGCTTCTGCAATGCGAAGCGCTGTTTCCCGCCCCATGCATTCGCCGCTTATGCAAATGCGAGCCAATGTATTCCCATAGGGCGCATGTTTTAAGCGCGCCATCATTTCAAATAATGTAGGCGTTCCGCAAAGCGCAGTGATTTTATGCCGGGAAATAAGCTCGGATAATTTATAAGGGTTAAAGCCTTCTGAATAAAACCTGATTTTGCAGCCCTTTATCAGCGCCGTTAAAAACTCGCCCGTTAAAACAGCGCAGTGATACAGCGGCCGTGCAATAAGAAGATAATCCTCAGGACCTATATTAAAATAATCAGCAATATCTTCCACATTGCAAATAATATTATTCTCGCTCAGCATTACGCCTTTGGGGCTGCCGGTCGTACCCGAAGTGCACATAATAATGGCCGGGTGCGCTTGGGGCGCAGCATATGTACTGCCCGGCAGCGTCCCCACTGTAAATTGACCGTTCTCATCTGTAATAACCGCGTCGGGGCTTATGGTATCCAATATTTTATTGCAGTGCAGCTCTCCATAGCGCATTGACAGCGGTAAGGCCGTTACCTGCGCGGCAAAACACCCCAGCAGAGCCATTGCGGCCGACATCTCCGACCGGCAGAGCACAGCGCAGCATTTAATTCCTTTAAGCTTCTGAGCGAAAGCCTCCGCCCATATAACAAGCGCTTCAAAGGAAAGCTCGGCGTTATTTTCGCATACCGTCTGGTTAGGGTGCTCCAGCATTTTTGTTTTTATAAATTCCCAAAGTTTCATTTGTATTTAACACTCCCGTTTTTAATAAGCTTATTAAGCAGTTTCTCTTCCTCGCTGTTAATAAACAGCATTTTATTCCTTATTACCGGCAAAACCGAATCCCGGCGCTTCATATAATGGGAAGCATAAAGCATACGCATTGCATCCGCTTCTTTTACCAATGGAGCATATTGCCTGCTCACCTCCGCCGGGATTCCCAGAGCCTGTTCAATGCATTGTATACTTTCAAGCATGAGTTTTTTTTGTTCCCAAATCTGATGGAAAATCCGGCGGTCCATTTTTTCGTAAGGAATAAAGCCGTCAATCATTTCCCCGATATATTTAGCGACATACTCCTGCACGACTATTCCGTGGATAAACCCTTCTCCGGTCAGAGGATATTTTTCAATAGATGAATCCAGATATTCCGCGATTGTCTTAAGCGCCGTTTTTGCGCAAAATTCCACCTTTCCCGGCAGAGGTTTAATACCGCATATTCCTATATAACCGCCGTTTCTCAGTATTGCTTTGCGCCCCGCTTCAAAGCAGGACTGCGGGGTCCAAAACGTCTGATATATCCATTTGCTGTCGTAGGCGTACATGCAATAGGTTTTATCCTCCTGATTATAGCCGCAGATTAAACCGTCATGATAAAAATGCTTTTCTTTGTACCAGCTTTTCCCTTTAATATAGTAGTCGTCCAATCCTTCAAAATGTACATAATACCCGGCGTCTATCAGATTCCTGATTACTGCATGCACATGCCCCTTTAGATACAGAGCATCAATCCACTTTTTATCTAAATAAGGATTTTCCCTCCATGTAGAGCAGGATACGCTGATTTTAGGAGCCGATGTGCAGTTCAAATAGCTGCGGTTCCATATTAAAATCAAATTATTATTAAGAAACCAGTTCCTGATAGACGGATTATCATTAATAACGGCAGAGGCATCGCCCTGATAGTGATATGTACTGTATATTGGCGCAATTATAGGCAGTTCCGCATACTTATTCATCCTCTTCACTCCGATATTTTTCAATTAACTCAAGCACATCTTCCACGCTTGCTAAATCATTGGGATCCATGTCCGCTTCCTCAAGCTGAATGCCAAAACAGTCCTCTATTTCCAGCAAGAGCGTTACCATTGAAAGGCTGTCCAGCGCAAGGTCGTCTTTCAATTTGTCATCAGTTCTTATATCTTCCATTCCGCTTAGTTCTTTTAATATTTCAACTGCATTTTCAAATATTTTCATTTTGCATCACCTCTTTAACTGTTTGCTTTACCAGCTCATAGGCTTGGCCCTCGCTATTATCTGTCGATATCAGTATTCCGCCGTTAGCCTGGCAAATATCTATATATTCCTCCCGCAATTTATATTGCAGCTCCATATCAATATATCTGTCCTTCTCCTCAGGGCGCCGGCGGACTCTTGCCACTGCCCTTTCAACCGGAACATCAAAGAAAAACGCAATATCAGGTTTTATTATCCATTGGGCAATTTCATATATCCATTGGTCATTTTTAAATCCCCTTGCTCTTAAATTAGCAAGGCAGGAATAGAAATATCTGTCGCTTAAAACAATTTTGCCTTTGGCCATCTCCGGCTCAATAACCTTATTAACATGCTGCAAACGATCAGACGCGCAGAGAAGGGATAAGCTGCGGTAATCATAAGCAGCGTGATGGGGCGAATCAGTATATGTTCTGAAAATTTCAGATTTGCGGACAAAATCAGTAGGCTGCTTTGTGATAAAAACCTGATGCTTTTCCTCCAGGTCTTTGGTCAAACGCTTCAGCATGGTAGTTTTGCCGCATCCGTCCAAACCGCAGACTGTTATAAGCATGCCTCCAGTGTTATTGCCGCGCATGTTAAGTTTTTTCATTTGTTTTGTCCTCCTTTAATTCTGCGGCACGGTCTTCCACAAAAAAACGGTCGGCCGCACTGGCCGTTTTATACGTTAAAAGTCTCTTTCCCGCAGGGTCAGTTACCTGCAAACGGAAAGCAGGATGTCCTGAAAGAATCCATTCTGAAGTCCGTATGGCCGTTTGAAAGTTCATATCAAATAAATCCGCGGTTTCTAAAATTGCATACGCGCAAATCTTATCCAGCCGCAATTCTTCTGCACGCGCAAACATACGCTCTGTCTCAGCATCTGTCATTTTGTCAAGCAGCATATAAATATCGCAGTATTTATATAAGGTCATATCTCTGCGCATCTCAATCCAGGGCAATGTTGTAGCCTCTTTATAAAGATGGACGCATAGATGTATAAAGAAATCCTCCCTGCCAAGCGTCGGAAGGCTGATGCCCTGCTGCAAAACAGTGCGCCTATTGCCTAGGAATGCCGAAAGGATATCATTTTCTCCGTTTTTATAGTCAAGAGAAAAATTAATATCCACCTCAAGATATTTCATAAAAGGCAAATCCACCTCTTTTATAAACGGAACGGTTTCCCCTCTGAGCATTTTGGACTGTATAATATCCGCACGCGATGCAGGAATAAATTCTCCGCCCGTTACGCTGCCCTGCTTAAATCCATTGCTGCTCAAAAGCTTTCCTACCGAGGTAACGTCATGCGGAAGCACCAGCAGGTCTATATCGTTGGCAGTGCGGCAGCCTTCGGGGTAACAGGCGCATAAAACGGCCCCCTTTAACATGGCAGCCTCAACATCGCTTTGGGACAAAATCTCCGAAACCATCCGAACACATTTAAAATAGCTTTTATTTTTCTGGACATTTTGTTCATAGGCAGATCTTATTGCATTCCTGAATTCCCGGTTGAGCATTCCAAGCAGATTATGCGTCTTTAGATTATAGTAGGCAATGCCCTGCATGCGGTTAAAAAATAACTGTCCCAGAACAGCCGGCGTTGCATATTTAAGCAATTCCTTATCCACCCTATCCGAATTAAAGCTGCACAATTTTTTAAACAGCTCTTTTTCCTTTTGTTTCATGTCTGTTTTCCTTTCTATAATTTGGTTTGGTATATTCCGCGATTATGACTTTAACCAAGCTGCACTCTTCTTCGTTCAGGCTGCATACTTCCTTAGCTTGGGCAAAAGAGAGAAGCTTTCGCAATACGGCCGATTCTTTTTCAGACATATATATTCTCCCGGCAGAATAATTATCCATTATATAAACTCCGCCGTAGTATCTGCCGCACTGAGTATATATAGGTTCCGTAGCGCTGAGCACTTCAATATCGCGCAAAATAGTTCTTACGGAAACGCCGAACTCTTCCGCTAAATTAGAAATCTTTTCATGCCTGCGCCGGTAAAGCACGCGCATTATTTCTGTTCGCCGTTCGGCCGTTCCCACTCTTTTCCCCTCCTTTCCTGCATGCATTTTATCTTTTAACCATGACAGCCACTGTCAGGGTTAAAATAAAAAATCCAGCAGAGGCGAAAAGAAAATGCCCGGCCTATTTGATGCTTATAAAAATCTCATTGGGGGATATTGGCAAAAATACAGCAACCTTATTTTTAAAATTGAAAGTGAGTCCAAGCCCTTATCCAAGTCAAACTGCGCATAGTACACAACAAAATATTTATGCAGGGATATTTTCCGCATGGGATTACAGGATTCAGCGTAAATAAAAAATGGGAGGTCCCATAAAAGGCGCTCCCACTGATAACTATATTCTTAACCATCGCTTTAGGAAAAAAATCCGAGTGTCCTTGCGAACACTCGGATCAGGCTTGCATTATAAAAAAGATATTAGATAAAACCGTGAAATTAAAACAGGCTATAAAGTTCGGATTGAACCATTTTGTCGGCGGTTATTCTTAGCGTTTTTCAGTTTCTTGTCCCATTGCAGCAGTGTTTTCCCGCGCTCAGGCGCTCTTTTCTTCTACCTGCGGTTCCTGGATACGGCAGACGACAAGAATTGCCGCGACAAATAACAGAAGTGTGAAAACGAAGGGCAGGCGGCGGTCCAGACTGGAGAGCCAGCCGGCCAAATATCCGAAGGGAGAAGAGAGCGCAATGGTGGACGCCATTATAAGAGCATTCAGGCGCGCCCGTTCCTGAGAGGTGAGGTTGAGCTGGAGAAGCGCATCCTTGCGCGGATTCACCAGCGCGGCAGCCGCGGCAGCAACGAATACATACAACAGCACAAAAAGCAGGCTGTCCGCAGGAGAGAAAATCAGCACCAATGCCCCCACGGCATACAGGGCCAAGCCAATCCACAGCGGGAGGCGAAATTTCGCGGCGTTCATGCGGTGCTGGAATCCTACCATAAATATCAGCATAACAGCAGCGTTCAAAATGGGAAACAGCGCTAAAAAATTTTCCGAAAGTCCCAGCCGCTGTGTTACATACAGTCCGAAGAAATTTGTGCTCACCATATTGGTGATATACAGAATTACCGAAACCGCTACCGCTTTGAGTACGCTCCTGTTTTTCAGAAGGCTGGGGATCAGCTGGCGATATTCCCCCAGCATATGGAGAATAGAGACTCCCCTTGTCTCAGCCCGACGTATTTGGCCCTGCTTGGTCTCACGGCAAAACCTGAAGGTAATGAAAGTTTTTATGAGCATTGTCAGCGCAAAGAGGATATATAATACCCGTACTACCGGCACAATGGAATACGAACTGATAAACAAGCCGGAAAGCGGCGCAAAAAAGATAGCCACCAGCCCGCCGATATTCACCCAGGTATAGAGCCCAACCAGATCCTTTGGACGGGCATCCTCGATAAGCAGACAGTACCATGCCGTCTGGTTAATTTGTTCAAAGCAGTTGAGCAGCGCAGCGACCAAAAACGCCCAGAAATTGTTTGAAACGGCCCACACCAGGCACGCCATCGCCCAACCGAAAAAATCCCCCATCATAGTTGTAAATTTTCGTCCCAGCTTGTCAGATAAAATTCCCCCAAAAAAGGATAACAGCACCTGAACCACCATTGTAATGGAAAGAATCAGGCCAATCTGCAAATCTGTGATGCCCTGTGTGTACATGTAAAGAGTGGCAAAGGGTGAGATAAGATTGTAAGGAATGCCCCATAACGGTTCAATTAATACAAGGGTCCGTGGATTTCCCCTGTTGTCAGCCAGCACCCGGAGGAGAGGATGCGATTTCAGGCTTCTTATTTTTTCTTTCAGCTTCATATAGGATTTTTCGGCTTTCTCTAATTTTCTATTTATTCTATCATACTTACAGATAAACGAGAAGCGCTTTTTGGCAGTATTTCGCCCTCCCGGAACATTGTTTTTGTTAATTTATGGAGACGTTTAGTATAAGGAATTTGACATTGCAATAAGATTGGAAAACACAGATAAAAAGAGTACCCGCAGGTCGCCATAGAGGGCAGCAGACATTTAACAGCAAAACAGCAAGCCGGTGTGCTGCGAGCGCGCCGGCAAGCAAACAACGGGCCCTTGCAGTACCAAATACCCCAAATCGCCAACCATATCCCTTGGCTGATTAAACTTCCCAGGGCACGGAGCATAAATCATTATATTTTCATGACCTTCCCTCTTATACGCACATAATCAGCATACCAGACTCCATAAAGCAACCCATTTGCCGTAATTAGAACAATCCGGAAAACAGATAAATTCAATAGACTTATTACCGGTTACTGCTTCCTCCGGCCTCCAAATATGGCTTTAGCAGGCGAAAAGCACGGCCTGGATATACCGCTGCGTTGGATGATAGGCAGAACACCCCGGAATGTCCCCACATTGCTCTGTCATGCGCATGAATACCCGATAGACGGCATCAAAGGTTTCCGCGGCAAAAGCTTTGCAAAGCGCCATGGATTTATACCGGTCCTTCACGCAGAGTATTACAAAATCCGCTGCCGCCTTTTTCCCAACTCGTTTCATAAGCTGAGAGTTCGCCAGCTTTTCGACGGCTTCTTCCGCAAACGCCATGGGAATCCCAGCGCAAGCCCAATTTCTGAAACAGAAAACGGCTTTGCATATGCAATAATGAGAATATTCTGAACCTGCCTAAATAAAGAATAAATAAAACCGCCGATACAAAATCAACGGTTTGGCAATGGTGCGCCAGGACATTCTATAATCGAACCGTTTACCTCATCAAGCATAACAGTAGCATAGTATATGCACCTTTGGTCCTGCGTTGCTACTACCTTTGATCTTATTGGGGTAGAAGACGTATATGCTAAGGATCAAAAGGTTATTGAAAATATGTGGCAAAGGAGGTATAATAAAAAATGAACAAGAAACAGTATAATAATGCAATAGAAAATACATTAAAACACGAACAGACAGGAGATTCCATTAGTACTGCAAGAGCTATATTTGACAATATGGGTGTTGCATTGCCCCAAGGTTATATTAAGACTGTTTATGAAACTATCAAAACTGATAACTATATTTTTATCAAAAAAGGGGTCACATAATGAAAAAAATTATCAAAATTATTTTTATAGCGGTATTTTTTGTGACTATTATTTTGGGGGGCTGGATTTTATTAAATCAGCCTAATGACGATATTCTATATAATAAGATGGATTGGATTATAACTATTTTCATGTTGGCCCCGGTTTTGATTACAGAATTTGAAATTTACAGTATATGCACTTATGGATTTACAAAAGAAAAAAATAAAACAATATCAATTTTAAAAATACTCTCATTGGCTACAGCATTATTGTTTTTGGGATTTTTTACGCTTTCGTTTTATACTACAACAAACATAATTGAAACGATATTACTTGTTGTTTTTTTGGTATATGTATTATTAAAGCTATTGCTGTTGGTATTTCAAAAAAAGATTTGAAATTCAAAAAGTTGCAAAAAGCATTTTGCCAGGGCACTAAGTAGTCCCAAAGTCGCTATGTTAGTAAAAAATTTGCTATTGTCCGAAATGCAAATCCAATTTTCTGTATTTTTTCATTTTAAAAAGTCCTTTCAATCTTATATTGAAAGAACGATGGCAGTACACAAGAGGCCTCCCATACTGCCACAAACAAAGACTTATTTAACTTTTTTTAAAAAACAACAAACCCGAACGTTTCACCGATTGGTAAAAGGTTCGGGTTTGAATGCTTTGGTCGGAGTGGAATTATAGGATTTGAAAGCTCTCCAAGCGCCGCAGGCGCGTCCGCAAAAGGTTGGTAGCGCAATAAAGGCGTTGTGAGCGCGTTTACAAGCAAGTAGCCGAAGCAAGCGTGACCTTTTGCAGAAAAAAAGACGAGCAAAATACTAACGCCAGATAAGGATGTACTTTGAAAACAGCATTGAAAAACAACTTATGGGCGCGACAAAAACGAAAAGACAGCGTAGAAGGCGGAAATGCTTTTTACGCTGTCTTTCTTTATGCCCAAAAATCTCACACTCGTTAAGCTGTACTCCTTTTGTAATCTTACTTGGAGTTTACAAAAAATTATTATTTCTTTATATTCCAATTTTCACGAAATTGTCCTCTCATCTCCAAGAAGGATATTTTTGATATTTTCATCTATTTCCGCACGATCAAGTCCTCGCCGGATAAGCGGCTGAATTACTTCCCGGCATTCCCTTGTATGCGGAAGTTCTGATGCAAGTCTATTTGCTTTTTCTTCCTGTCCTGCTCTTAAATATAAAAAACATAGTGTGGCTCGCATAGTTGATTTTTGTTTTTCATTGATGGACAATGGCAAACCTCTTTCCATTAGTTCAATTGCTTCATTTACATTTCCTTTTAAGGCCAATGTACTTGCCAGGCCAAGAAGCATTCCCGGTTTATTTGGGTATATCAGCAATGCATCTCTATATGTCTTTTCGGCTGCATCATAATCTCCATGCCGTTGATATGCCACCGCCTTATTATGTATATTGAGCCTTGTTTCCTCTGCCCGAATCGTATCCATACCGATAAGCAGATCTATACTTGTCTCAAATATATTTGCCAGAGCCGGCAGAAATGTAATATCGGGATAAGATTCACCTCGTTCCCATTTAGAAACACTTTGTGCTGTAATCCCCAAATATTCAGCAACATCCTCTTGTGTCAAATTCTTGATGATACGATATTTCTTTAAATTTTCCGATAAATACATTATAAAACCCTCCATATAGTTTGTTTATTAATATTGTAGCATGTATACCTTTAAATTCAATGACGCAGTAGTTGTTCCATATCCAACTACTCATATTGTCTTGCGTTGAAAAAAGCAGGGGCATGTACTAACTACATTCAGATAAAACAGTAAACGATAGATTGAAACGGATATAGAAATCTTTCATACCACCACAACAAGCAGGGGAACTGTATTAACAGTTTCCGCTTTCATCGGCATCCAAAGCCGTTTCTCTTTAGGGAATAACCTCAATCCCCCTAAAAAATCAAAGAAAGGGCTGATGATATGAAAGGTAGATGTTCGGCAAGAATGAGGATATATAAGGGCAAAAAGGTACGGTGTAACCCATTTTACTGAGTTACACCGTACCCCTACATAAATACTTCCTTATCCGGCCTTGGCTAATGAGCGTGCCGGTGACTTTTGTAAAAAAATCGCCGCAAGGGATATGAAGCTTGCGGCAACGTAGTGCGGGTGTTCATAACGACACTTGCAAATAAAAAATCCGAGTGTCCATATGAACACTCGGACTGGTGCGGATGACAGGACTTGAACCTGCATGAAATTGCTTTCACACGGACCTGAACCGTGCGCGTCTGCCAATTCCGCCACATCCGCAATTCTGCTTTCTGAAATGTTATTCCAGAAAGCTTTATTATAATAACACAGTTGCCGTAATAAAGCAAGCAAAAGTTTTAACTTTTCCTATAAAAATCAAAGCCGCATTGAGCAAGAAAGGCTCTGGCAATAATAACCGCGCCGATTTGATTAGGATGTATCCTGTCTATTGCCAAAACTGTGGAATGCTTATATTCCAAAAAGCTGTCAAACGCCGTCTGCACATCAATAAATATACAGCCGTATTTATCCGCAAGCCTTTTGCAGATGGCGCCGTATTCATCCATTTTAGCCCGCAGGCGCTCGCTTTTTTCCCTTTCAATATAATACGGCGTCAGAACAAACGCGCCCTTCACCCTGCCGGCAAGAGAAGAGAGCATCTTATCCAGATTGTTTTCATATTCCTCAGGATAAACGGGCATTTCGGGAAATGCAGGCGCGTCAAACTGGCGCCAAGCATCATTTATGCCTATGCAAACGCTCACCCATTGAGGATTAAGCGAAAGCACATCCCTTTCCCATCTGTTCAGAAGATCCCGGCTGGTATTTCCTCCTACGCCTGAATTAGTTATCCTGACTGATATTTCAGGATAAACCGCTGAAAGCATGCTGTCAATTATACGCACATAACCGGCGCCAAGACCGTCCCCTATTTCACCCACAGGCTGAGCGCTGTACATATCAGTTATTGAATCTCCCGCAAAAACTATGCGGTCCATATTTTGAAAAATCATTTTTACACCTACTTATTATATACTGCCAAAGAAATATATTTGGGCACCCGGTTTAAAAAGACAGAGGCGGGCAATATGCCCGCCTCTGTTAATATTATTTTGATCAGCTATTAAACATAGGCAATGCTAGAAGCACGAAATTAAGAATAAACAGCGCCGTAGCAACCCAGATAATAGGATGAATCTCTTTGATCTTGCCTTTGCATATCTTTGTAATGCAGTAGAAGATAAAGCCCGCGGCAATACCGTAAGAAATGCTGTAGCAAAGCGCCATAAATATACCTGCGAAGAAGGCCGGGATAGCTTCCTCCAGATCGTCCCATTTGATTTCCTTAAAGGAGGACATCATCATAATACCAACAGCCACCAGGGCAGGAGCCGTAGCCGCCGAGGGTATTGCGCTTACAAAGGTCGCTAAAAACGCGCTGATTATAAAGCATATTGAAACCACCACGCTGGTAAGGCCGGTACGTCCGCCAGCGCCTATACCCGCGGCGCTCTCAACATAAGTAGTGGTATTAGAGGTTCCGAAAATCGCTCCGATGGAAGTAGCGGTAGCGTCTGCAAACAAAGCCTTGTCCATCTTGGATTTAAATCCGGGCGCAGTATTCATGGCCTGCTCGTCCTCGTCGCTGAAAATGCCCGTGCGGCGGCCAGTTCCTATAAAGGTACCGATTGTGTCAAAGGTATCCGAAAGGCTGAAGGCAAAAATAGTTATCAGCACCAGAGGAAGCCTTGAAAGGTCGGTAAAGAGAGAGCCGAGACCCTCGCTGGTAAAGATTGCGCCGAAAGTCTGGGGCAGCTGGCTGCAGGCTTCGGTAAAGCTTATAGTATCGCCCGTAGCCGTAACTCCCATGGGAATCCCGATAAGCGCCGTTGCAACAATACCAATAAGAATGGCGCCCTTAACCTTGCAGACAAGCAAAATAACAGTCAGAGCCAGGCCGATAAGGAACAGCCAGAGCGAAGCCTGGTTTAAAGTAGCCAATGCGGGAACTCCTGCGCTGAAATCAATAATGCCTATATTCAGCAGCCCAATATAGGCCACAAAAATACCAATGCCGCCTCCAATAGCATTTTGCAAGCTGCGGGGGATAGCTTTAATAATATACTTGCGCAGCTTTGTGACAGTAATAAGAATATTTATCAAGCCGCAGATAAATACCATAGACAATGCCTGCTGCCATGTAAAGCCCAGGCCGAAGCAGACTGTAAAGGTGAAGAAGGAATTCAGTCCCATACCAGGCGCCTGCGCATAAGGCACATTAGCTACCAAGCCCATTATAAGCGTACCTATTACGGCCGCTATTATGGTTGCAAGGAAAACCGCTCCCCACTCCATGCCAGTTTGAGACAGCATATTCGGATTTACCACAATAATATACGCCATGGCGAAAAACGTGGTTAATCCGGCAATGATCTCTCTTCCGATTGTAGTTCCATTCTGCTTTAGTTTAAAAAGACGCTCCATACAACAACCCTTCCTTTTTATATTTTACCCCAGCGCGGACAATTTATATTGTTTCCCCAAATTCTCCGCCGGCCCGCACACAATTATTACATTTACAAGCCCGAATGGCAGCGGCTTTTAAACGCAAAACCCGTGCGCGAAACCCACGGGGTAACTGACAAATAAAACCCCATAAAAATAATTATGTGTATATTATAAAGCATTTTACGCTATAATTCAAGGGAAAATTTGCTTAATTTTAAAACCAAAGCGCCCACAACCTCCCTTAATGAAATAAAAAAGGCCGGTCAATAAAAATATTGCAGGCTGCTTGGAAAAGACGGACAATTTAGCCGCCATGCTGAATCAGCAGAATAATGCGCCTGAAAGAAGTTTTCCTTAGCCGCTTCCTTGGGTTTTATCAGCTCTCCATATTTTTCGCGTTCTTCCTTTAGTTGCTGCAAAATTTCATTGAGTACTTCAATAGCCGGCACAAGTTTTTTAAAACGTTCTCTCTGCCACTATTACTTTCTTATTTCTTACAGTAATCCTCCTTGAATATTGAATAAATAACAGAATCAAATATTTCATTATCATAACGTTTATAACCATTATTAATTGTTAATTCATATATAAAACCGCTTTTTTCAAGGACTGATTTTGACCTTGCATTTTGAGGTGTTGTAACAGCGGATAACAAATCAACATTCAATTCTTCAAATGCATAACTAACCATACACTTAACTGCTTCTGTCATATAGCCATTATTCCAATAATTTTCATTCAAAAGATAATTAATCATTTTTGCATAATATTTCCCTCTGTTATTATCCGGATATATTTTGATAAAACCGATAGCCTTCCCGCTTTCTTTTAAAATAACAGCAAATATGCCTTCAGTTTCAATATATGATTTTAATACATTCAATGAATCTTCCCTGCATGAAGACGGCTTCCAACCGCCGATAATACAGGCTGGGCTGCTCATAAGCTCATGGAAATCATCTATATCGTCAATGCTCCACTTCCTTAATAATAATCGTTTAGTATCTAAGTCCTTCATACTGCCACCCCATACCATATTTGAAAATTCCCTATTAAAAATAAGCTGTTTTTTATTCAATTAGATTTTTACTTACGTTTTTTCAGCAACTGCAAATATTCCTGCTCGTCTGAAGCTACCCATGCCATTAGGCATAACGAATTTATCGTAATAGTCGCAAATTTCGAGAAAATCTTTGTCTGTGCTAATTGCGTTGATTTTCTCGTGCACACGATCGGCTGCGTTCTGCCGATAAAGGTGCAGTAAATAGAGGTGCGTCAAGCTACCAATGCTGCGGCATTCTAGAACATTCATACCATTTTTGTTCAAAACATCTCGCAACTCGTCAATGTCATATGCTTTCAATTCGGCAATAGAAGTCAGTTCCCCGCCATCGTCATAGTTGTCTTTGTTGAAATAACCAGTTTTCATCATATCCTTTACAGACGGATGGATACGATTCAACTTGGTAAGGCTGTAGTTTAACCATGTGGCTGTCATACAGCTTTTACTGGAAACAGAAAGCATCACCTTTCTGCCAACTCGACAAATTTCAGAAATTACATTGCCTGCCTTGTGCCCAGAGAAAGAAATTGCACCGTCGAAGCACAAGACCAAATCAAATTCACTTTCCTCAAACATATCAAGACAAGCTGCATCCTGTTTGACAAAACGGATATCGGTCAGATCTGCGGCTTTGTCTTTCGCTGCCTTTATCATTTCATCGGATAAATCTAGATGAACAACATCAAAGCCCATTCGTGCCAGCGGGATTGAAAAAGCACCCGTTGCTGCACCTACATCCAGTATTTTGCGAACGCCAGATAAATAGCATTGAATCGCTTTGAACCTCAAGAGTCTGTTTATCATCTCATCGTCATAATCGGCTTCTTCCATTTGGGAAAGTTCATTCCAAAATTTTTCATAATCGGTCCATTCCATTTTCCTGCTCCTTTTAGGGGAAATTTCAAGTCGAGACTTTATTTAAGTATTATAACATATTGTTCGTGTCTATTGCTTCTTACTTTTCAAGGACAATTTGAAGGAAAAAGTAAAAAAAGCCTCAAGAACTTTCGTCCTTGAGGCTTTTGGTGGTGAGGGATGGATTCGAACCATCGAAGTCAGTGACGGCAGATTTACAGTCTGCTCCCTTTGGCCGCTCGGGAACCTCACCATATTTTAATTAATGGAGCTGGCGATGGGACTTGAACCCGCAACCTGCTGATTACAAATCAGCTGCTCTGCCAATTGAGCTACGCCAGCAAGCATCCATTGACAAAGGCATTTAGCCTTTTATGCCGCCATATTACCTTTTTTGAGCCGCCTTTTTATAACGCGGTGCGAATTACTCTGCAATTATATAAGAAAGTTTATGCTTTGTCAATCATTATTTTAGCAAATATTTATTTTTTCACTTTTAAATTTAACTCGGTCAGCCAGTACGCTGCTTACATAAGGCAAAATTTAATAATTGCAGTTTATGCGGCTCAAGCCTAAGACAGAATACAGCCGCTTAGGGGGGCGGCGTTTGGCAGGCGCATGCGCCTGCCCCG
>OLIW01001030.1_pt1 | contig 27240 bp, 25 predicted proteins | sample 1601321 | NCBI WGS metagenome assembly OLIW01 (sample SAMEA2452114, study PRJEB22498) | human gut metagenome
CCAATAACACCTAGCTCTTAAACAAAAAAACGGGTCAGCCCAAGAGAACCGACCCGCTAAAATAAATGGCGGAGAGGATGAGATTCGAACTCACGGTAGGGGTATTAGCCCCTACACCGGTTTAGCAAACCAGCGCAATCGACCACTCTGCCACCTCTCCGTTTTGCCCCTATTTCCGAAAATTGGAAAGGGAGCAAGCATATCAACGTGTGATATGTTAAAGTCGTAAATTAAAGACTATTTGCAAAATTTAAGCAAGAAAAATATTCTCAAAACTTAAAATTTCAAATAACTTTCTTTATTGCAAATTGTTATGTGTTCTATTTTCAAAGGCCCTGCTCGAACTTTCAAACAAGCCCCCTACCCTGGCTCTCGCAAGCCAAAGTTGCTCGTACTGGCTCTTCATAACTTTAAGGCCCTTTCGCAAATCCAAGCCCTTTACTTCAGGGTCATTGTTAGCCCTTACAACAGCCCACTTTATTAAGTCGGCAGCAAGCGCCAATTCCCCAAGGCAAACCTGGGCGTCCGGACAGTGCGGCTTGGCCTTTGATAGGTATTCCAAAGCCTTATTTGCACCTTTAAACATCTTGTCAAAGTGCACTGCTGCCCCCTCTTGCATTAGCGACCTAACTCCGTCGGCTGATGCAAAAAATAGCTTGTTGTAAAGCGAGTGAAGCTTCTCTGAGGGATCGCATTTCCCAAGCTCGCTAATCGCCTTAGACATGTAGCCCTCGGGATCTTGGAATATAAATTTATCGCAAGCAGTGCAGACATCGCCCTCGTCAAAGTCGCCACTCCAAGCAGACTGGGCAAACGCGACAACTGCAGGCCACATCGCGCACCACGCCTGGCGGTTGCCGTTGTCACCCCAATTGGTCAGTATCACCCCCTCTGCACCGTATTTTTCGGCGCAGTCGCAAACGATTTTCGCGTTTTTATAGGCTGCCGTTAACCTTATTGCAAAACTGTTCCAAGTATTGGTTCCGCCCGCTATTATAAACTTGCGCCCAATCTTATGCAGAGTCTCAGCCTCTTCCTCTATGGGGCTATCGGGGTAATATCCCCAAAGCACCGCTACGACGTCATCGGGAAGTTCCTTCGCAAGTTCAGGCTCCTCTATAATTACGTCGGCCCAAAAATGCATGTGCTTTCCCCTGGCCTTGCAAAGCTCTGCAAGCTTCTTTAGGTAGTCTATATACACGCGGTACTTCCCCACCCTATCGCACAATTCCTTAGAGCGGCCCATGCCCAACTCCCAAGGCTCATCGCAGCCGACGTTGAAGTTTTCGGACGTAAAGTTGGGCAGCAAATCGTCGTAGAGCGATGCTATAAAATCTAGCGAAGCTTTGTCGGGATAAAGTGTCGTAGGATAGGGCCTTAAATTGCCGAGAGTGTCGATAAACGGCGCCTTGCTCTCCGCCAGATGTTGGTATTCCGGATAGCGCAGCCACCTGTCCATATGCCCCAAGCTATTCATATTCGGAACAAGCTCTATACCGGCGCGCTTGCACAGTGCATCGAGTATCCTGTACTGCTGTGGAGTCATAGGGCTTGCATCGCCCCAGACAAGCTCGTGGTTTTTAAATGCAAACGTGTGCTCTGTGTAAAGCTCCAACCTGTTGTACTTAAAGAGCGCCAACATATCGACAAGATATGCCAAGGTCTGCATTGTGGGCACTTTGCAGCGGCTTATATCCAACATAAAGCCCCTTACTTTTAAGCGGGGCTCGTCAAATATCTTTACGCACGGCACACCCTCTTGCGTACCATTTGCGATTACCTGCCTCAGAGTCTGAAAAGCAATCTTTGCTCCCTTTGGAGAATTTGCCGAAATTTTAATGTCGCTTTGCGAGACTTCCAAGCGGTAGGCCTCGTCCTTTAGCTCCGTGCAACTTAAGTCCAACTTTAGTATGGACCCCTGCGGAAGCCCCTCGGGTGATATCGTAATGTCACCCTGCTTAAGTTTGAGATAGGCGCCCTCCAAAAGCTCCACTTGCTTTGGCTTAGGATAAAGAAACATCTTCTCCTCCAATTAGAATGTGTGCACAAACAAACCCGATCTCAATTTCGGCTCAAACCAAGTGCTCTTTGGAGGCATTATCTGACCGGCGTCGGCTATGTCCATAAGCTGCTTTACGGTCGTAGGATACATCGAAAAGGCAACCTTAAATTCTCCGCTATCTACAAGCCTTTCGAGCTCCTTTACGCCCTTTATTCCGCCAACAAAGTCTATGCGCTCGTCCGTGCGCGGATCGCCAATCTTAAGCAATGGCGCAAGCACTCTATTTTGGAGCAAAGATACGTCTAAAGACTCAACGGCATCTAGATTTTCCGTATTGCCAAATTTGAGTGTGTACCACTTGCCGCCCAAATACATGCAAACTTGCTTTGACTCCGTCGGCTCTTTTTGTCCGCTTTCACTAACTTGGCAAACCTTCTTTAGCTCATCCAAAAATTGGCTTTCGCTCATTGATGCCAAATCTTTTACAACCCTATTGTATGGAAGTATCTTAAGTTGCCCGGCAGGAAATACAACCGACAAAAACCAATTGTAGTCTTCGTCTCCCGTGTGGTTTTTATTTTCAGCAGCCAAAGCCCTGGCGCAGCGCGCGTTGCTTGCGCTTCTATGGTGGCCGTCGGCAACATAGGCGCAAGGTATATCCTTAAATATTTCCACTATGTGCGCAAGTTTCTGAGGATCCGAAATCTTCCAGACAGTATGCCTTATTCCATCGTCTGCAACAAAGTCGAACATCGCATCGCTGTCTTTTTTATCCTCTATTATCTTGTCTAGTTCCGTTCCGTCTTTAACTGTTAAAAATACAGGGCCCGTATTCACGCGCAGGCGCTTTGTTAGCCTATAGCGGTCGTTTTCCTTGGCCTCTCTGGTCTTTTCGTGCTTCTTAATTACGTCGCTATCGTAATCCTGTGCGCTGAAAGTTGCCACTAGCCCCGTTTGCGAGTGATCGCCCATTTGCTGGCGATACAAATACATGGCGTTTTCGCCTTCTCTTACTAGGTAGTCGCCGTCAACTAGCTTCTTAAAATTCTCGTAGGCGTGCTCATAGACGGCGTCCGAGTATGGATCGGTTCCTTCAGGCAGTTCAAGCTCGCTTCTCACTACGCGCATGAAGCTCAGAGGCTTTCCTGCCGCCTGCTCGCAAGCCTGTTTAAAATCAACGACATCGTAAGGCAGACTCGCGATATCCTTTGCAAAGCCCTCTTTGGGCCTCAACCCCTTGAATGATCTAATTTTCATAAAGCAAAATAAAAATATTTTTAACGCCCGGAAAGATTCGGGCTTATCGGTTTAGTAGGGATTTTTTTTAAATATCTGTCAAGTTTTTTAACTAACTTTGACTTTTCTCAAATCCGGACTTTTGAGCTTCTTGTAAGCCGCAAAAAATATTTCATACACAACTAGAAAACTATGCTTGAAAAAAACTAAAAAAAATACGATGTTTAATCTATGAAAAAGTTTAAATCAAGAAAGGCGGGTTGCCTCTTTTCAATAATTAAAATCTTACTTGTAATAGTAGTTCTGGGTTTTCTGGGGCTCTACTTCTTTAGCGGCAAAATTATAAATACCGCAATCTCTACTACCGGGAAACTTGCCGGCGTTGATATGAATGGCAGCGCAAGCATATCTTGGAAGAGCTTGGAATTTTCAATAGACGATTTTTATATTGCCAATCCTGAAGGTTTCTCAAAGGCAAATGCAATCTCATTTAAACAGGCCTACTTTAAGCCTACACTTTCCTTTGGCGCCATAGATGGTTCAGCTCCTCTTGTCATAGATGAAATACGCATCGTGGGCGTATCGCTTCTGCTAGAGAAAAACGGCCTTTTGTCGCCCTCAAACCTAAGCGAGATAAAAGATAAATTTGCAGCTTTGGCTCCGGAATCCGAGGGCGCACCACAGCAGGAGAAAAAAGAGGAAAGCCCCGAGCAAAAATCGGAGAGAAAGTTTATCATAAAGAAACTCGTTTTTGAAGATGGCAACGTCGCCTTTATTTCAAAGGGAGAAAACTTAACTCAAAAATTGCCCTCATTTACGCTTACTAACCTCGGCAGAGAAAATGGAGCAACATCCTCAGAGCTCATGGGCGAAGTTCTAGTTCAGCTCATCGACCAAGCGGTGCGAGCTACGGCGAAATCTGCGGTCGATATTTCTACAAAAGAGGGCGGAAATGCCGTAGATGCTATTTCTGATAAATTGAAAAATCTACTAAAGTAACTTAGATTAAAACTATAAAAAAGAAGCGGAGTAAAAACTCCGCTTCTTTTTTTTGCTTAAAAATTTGCTAAGCCCTAAAGGAGTTAAATATCTCTTCCAAGGCGTCTAGCAATTTCTTTAAATTTTCCGCCGCATTTTGCTTTGCTTGCGGAAGCTCTTGAGCCGATTTCACAGCCTCTTTTGCAAAGGCGTAAAATTTAATCTTGGGCTCGGTACCGCTTGCTCTTATCGCAAATGAATATCCGTTTTCAAGCTTGTAAAAGAAGAAGCGCTCTCTCGGAATCTTGTCGCAATCCGCATCAAATATGTCGTCTTTGTCAAAATTCATAACGCTTTGAACCTTCACTCCGCCCACTTGCGAAAGCGGAGACTCGTCGAGCTTTGCGAGGAAGTCCCTTATGTAAACCGAGCCGCTTGCGCCCTCTTTGTATATATTGCGCAAGTCCTCGCGGAAATATCCGTTTTTAAGATATATCTCATCGAGGTATTCGCCCACGGATTTTCCCTGCTGCTTTAAGTAGGCAAACATTTCGCTAAACATTATGACTGCCGCGTTTGCGTCTTTATCGCGCACGGAATCCACCCCCAAAAAGCCATAGCTTTCCTCGCCGCCAAAGACAAAGAAAGTTGAGTGCTCCTGCAAGAGCTTAGCCTTTTCCAAGTACGGCAGCTTTCTGTAATCCAGACCTTTCACAGCCGACGTCAACTTTTCTTCGTACTTTTTAAGCTTTGCGCCTATCCATTTAAAGCCTGTGAGCGTATTGATGCACTTTATCCCGAAGGATTCCGCTATGGCGTCCTGCAGGGGGCTTGTTACAAAAGTCTTAATTATTGCGCAATTTTCGGGCTTAGTTATGATTCCAAGCTCAAGCATTCTGCTTATGCGGTAATAGGTCAAAAGCGAACCTATCATATTTCCCGTAAGAAGCGTCATATTTGAATCTGCGGCTCTGTAAGCCACTCCCATTCTGTCGGCGTCGGGATCCGTCGCCATAAGGCAATCCGACTTTGTGTCGTTTGCCAGGGAAATTGCCATCGCAAGAGTTTCCGGATACTCCGGATTGGGCTGCTTTACAGTCGGAAAGCGCGGATCCATAATCATCTGCTCTTCGACAAGAATTGGGCTTAAGCCAAAATGTCTCATTATCCTCGGGCATAAAACGGCCCCGGTTCCGTGAACGGGCGTATAGACTACTCTGGGTTTATTGGTGCTCATTGCACTTTTGTCTATAACGCAATCCTCTATGCTCTTTATGTAAGATTCTTCCAAAGATTTTTCCACATACAAAACTTTAGTTAGATTCTTAAACAAAAGCTCGCCAACTTGGCGCCAAGAAACTTCGTTTACGCAATTTACAATTCCCTCCGCATGGGGGCTCACTACCTGCGCTCCATCGGAAAAGTAAACCTTGTAGCCGTTATCGGAAGCTGGATTGTGGCTTGCGGTAATCATAATCCCGGCCGTTGACTTAGACTCAATGACGGTGTAAGAGAGCTGCGGAGTAGAGCGCGGCCCGTCGAAAATTCTCACAATTCCGCCCAAGCTCGACCATACGCTTGCAGCAAGCTCGCAAAAATGCTTTGAGAAGTGCCTTACATCGTAAGCTATTACAAGGGAGGGCGCTCCAAGATTCTTCTTTGAGCACCAAGACTTGCAGTAGTTGAAAAGCCCAACAGTGGCGCGAATTAGGTTAAAGTCATTCATATTTGCAAAACCCACAGCCGCGTGCTCCGGTGTGCCCTGCTCCGAAATTCTACCTTGCTCAAATGAAGTCGGAACCTTTGCTATGGTCTTGCCGCGCATTCCGCCTGTGCCGAATGCCAAGAGCTTGTAAAACCTGTCGTTAATATCGGTGTACTGGCCCTTTTCAAGCAGCTCCAATATGCTGTCTAAGGCCCATTCGGGCAAAAAATCGGCGTCTAGCCATTCCCGCAAATTGCCCTCGGCCGATTCCATAATTGCCCCTTTCGGGACATTCTTAAGTGCGCCCAATATTTTTTGTATGGTAGAATTCTTTGTCATAATAGTTTGCAATAGAAATAAAAACGCTCTTTGAGCATTTATTTTGCTTTGTAAAAGTCAAACAAATTAAAAAGGCGCAGGCTCACCACATTATGCGCTTCTGATTTTTTTGAATAAGCTCTATTGCTCCGCCCGCTCCGTGTGCCGCCCTATTTGCAAGCGCCAAAGCCCAGAAGCGGTCCGAATGTCCGTCTTTTGTGGATTCCGCGACAAAGCGCACTCCGCCAAGCAGGCTGCTTCGCCTCTTTACTCCGCGCAAATCCGCAAATATCTCGCTATCGCCGGGGATTCTTATTTTACAGTCCTCAAAACGCGTTTTTAGCGGATACGCAAGCTCCTCCTTGCTAGACAGAGTAAAGCTCACACCCTCTATGCGAGATTCTCCAAATCGCTCCGAGGCCCTCTCTGCAAACTGCCTACCTATTCCCGTTTGGTCTATGCACACGCGCCTCAGTTTAGGATTTTTAAGGAATGAAAAAAGCTCCAACTCCTGCTCTGAAAACTTTGCATTTTGAAATGTTTTTACGGCGCGCGTATAAAGCGTATCTCCCAACTTCTCCAAAAGCCAAAATACGCTCAAATCCTTCGCCCTGCCAACATCTATGCCCATATACAAATCTCCGCCCGAAATTTTACGCCAATTCTCATCGTCTTTATAGGCGCAGGCAAGCAGGCTATCGTAGCTTAGGAATGAACTGGAGTCGTCAAATGGCTCGCACATATACTCCTGCATAAAGCTAGAGTAGTCGGCGCAGGAATTTTTGATGTAGTCAAAGTAAGCCCCCTCGTCCATTTCAAAAATTGGAGATTTCTCGCCCACCGCAGTCTTGAGCTTTTTTAAAAAACCCTGTTCCAAGGCGTCCTGAAGGGTTACTCTATGTAGTGAAATATGCTTGGGGTTTCCCTTGTATCTGACCTCCTCTATTAGCTTATTAAAAAAATTTTCCCGACCTCTGTGAGTTGATATTATCTCTAAAGAGCCTCCCCAAGTAATGCCCGGATACGCGATAGAATAGAGCTTTTTGGGGTCAGGATGCAGGGCAAATTCGTCGAGAATTCTCGCCCCTCTTTTCCCCGCTTGCGCGTCCGGATTTGAAGATAGAGAATTTATGCGCGTATTGTTTGCAAAGGCCAATACTTTAGAGGAGCTTGAATCCTCCCTGCAGATATCCCCGCCACTTAACTCGCAAACTGCGACGTTTAAAATTTTTGCAAACTTCTTGCAGTCCTCGATAAATAGCTTTGCCTGAGTGTCGTCCCGCGAGCTCACCCAGGAATCGAGTTTTGCCGACGAAAGCGAATGCCTTCTTACAAGCGAATAAGCCGCCGTCCAGCTCATTCCAATTTGCCTGGACTTCTCCATGATTTTAATTCGCGAATTATCGAGTATCCACTTCTTTTGGTATGGTAAAAAAAAATCCTCACACATATAGTTTTAAAGCAGTTTTAACATTTGCTCTATCCGCCTTACTCCCTCCTCGCTCAAACCGCTTTCAGGGCTCTTGGCTTGCTCGGCCGCTTTTGTCGAAAGGCTCTTAATTTCGCCTGAGGCAAGCTTTTGTATTACCCCCGCCAAAGTGTTTAGCTCCGAAAGTTCCAAGCCCTTCGACGCATTTTTTGCAAAAAAATCAAACAGCAATTCCCAAGCCACGGAAACTGCGGCCTCTGCCATTCGCCCTTCTTGCGAATATTTTTCAATAGTTTCTGCCGTGCGCCTGCGGGCGGCATTTAGCTTCTTTAAGTGGGCGTAGAATTTTGGACTTACAGCCCTCGACTCAAGATTTTCAGATTTTGCCCTTGCCATCTAAAAGCCCTCGCCCTCCAAGTAGTCTATTCCCTTTGCGCTTATCTTAATTCGCTTTAATCCTCGGCTCAACTCGGAATTTCCAAGAGTTAAAAACCCCCTCTCAGACAAATATTCAACTTCGCGCAAAAGGCGATTTTCATCGCAGGATATACCACCAATCCTTATCCCTTGCATAAGCATTTGTGCGGTCATGGAGGCGGGGTAAGAGGCGTTTAACTGCAAGAGTATGCAGTTTCTTAGCATCTGTTTTTTTAAAGCGCTCATTAGTGTTGCCCCTTTGATGATTTTATTGCGAGTTTGTCGGTCTTTAAGGTAAGTTCGCAAATTCTTTGGTTTGCAAGTTGGCTTTGCGCTACAAGGGCGCTTATGCTCTGGGCATTTTTACTTATTAGCTCCCGCATCTCCGCGAGGCTTGCCGAATGCTGGCGCTGTATTGAGCGAGTGTCCTCCCTGATTTCGGCGCGCAAATTGCGCAAGTCTTGAGTGGCCTGGGCGATTGTGCGCATAAATTCGCTTCTCACTTTTTCGAGATGCGAATGCGTTACGTATGCGAGATTCGGGTCCCGCACGGCTTCATGTATGGCGCGTATCTTGAGCGCAAGGTAGTAAGCACCTAAAATAGAGCTTAAGACCAAGAGCCCAGCGCCTATTGTCTGTGAGTATTCAAAGTTCATTCAACTATTATATAATATTATTTTATAATAGTCAAACTTACTTTTGAATCTCTTTGCCAAGTTTGAACTATTTGAGATATTTGAAAGTATGCACGCAAAAAAAACGGCGACATATCGAGTATGCTCGCCGTTAAGTAAAATTTGGAATCTTAAGTTCAAATCATTTAAATGGAATTTCAAAGCCCAATAGTATGCGCTGCTCAGTCTTCTGAGCTTCGGAACTGTTTATTGCGTCATAGCTGTAGGTATAGCGCGCAGTCAGATTAAATACGTCGCTTAGCTTGAAGACTACGCCTATTCCGAAAACAGCGTTATATTGGTGGACGTTTAAAACGTTCTCGCCCAAATAGAAATTCTGCTCAAGCCTCGCGTATTCGTGAAAATCCCAAGCCAAGTCTTGATTGAAAGTAACAAGAGCCGCCCAGTGATTGTCGTAATCGTAGGCGTTTATGTAGCGCACGGCAGGACCTATTGCGAAGTTTATGACCATTTTTTCGTCCAGAAGTTTGATTGTCCGGCCTATGCCTACCATTTCGTCAACCTGGTCTTTTATTCCCTTTATGGTATCGACCCCGTACGAGAGGCCGTTTGTCAGATACCAGGTATTCTCAACCTCAAAGTAGCGCTTGTAATCCGTTGTAATTCCGTACTTGTCAACAGTGGAATTTTTTATTCCATTTTCCGGAGTTTCGGCGGCGTATTCGTAGTAGGCGTGGAACTTGAAGTCGTTTAGTTCGTCCCAAGCGGTGTGCCCGTCAAAGGCAAAGGTGTAGGATATGGTCTTGGAAGAAGTATTTTTGTAGTCCAAGCCACCCTTAAAGACAAAGTCCCAATTTTCGGGAACGTGCTCGTGCACAAAATTTTTGTAGGCTTCAACCCAGCCCTCATTGCCGTCGAGCTCTGCTTTGGTAAGGTCTTCCTCATTTTTTTCAGGCTCGTTCTTTGCGGCTTCAGGCTGTACCGAATTATCGGCCAAGACTTTATCTTTAGCTTCGTTTTCTAAACCCTCTATAGATACAACCTGATCCTTCGGAAGCTTTATCGTGCCAAATGCCGTTTTTAGGTATACGTCATCAATGCCCCTTGCGACGATTTCCCCGCTTATTCTGTCTCCATTTTTTAGGTTAAACACCTCAGCTAGCGCAAATTGAGAAAGCGCAGCCGAGCTCGCAAGAAATGCGCCGACTAGTTTTAATATTTTCATATACAAAGTCGGGTTTAATTTTAATTTGCAAGTTTTTGCAAGCATTAAAAAAAAAGATTGAAAGATTTAAGATATAGTACAGTCTTGAGCGGATTATGGCAGTACCAGTCTCACAAGTGATAAAAGTCGCGAAATACGCGCTTGGCAATTCTATAAAAGGCAACAAGCGTTACCCTTTGGTTTTGATGTTGGAACCTCTATTTCAATGCAATCTCAACTGCACAGGCTGCGGTAAAATCCAATACGGCAAAGACGTGCTCGCAAAGCGCATGCCTAAGGAAGACGCATGGAAGGCCATAGAGGAGTGCGGTGCGCCAGTTGTCAGCATAGCAGGCGGCGAGCCTCTTATACATAACGAGATGCCAGAGATGGTCGAGGGCTTTATAAAGCGCAAAAAATTTATCTACCTTTGCACAAACGCCCAAATACTGCTAAAGAAGTTGGACCTCTTTAAGCCCAATAAGTATTTTTCTTTCGGAATACACTTGGACGGAACGCGCGAGATGCACGACCGCTCCGTAAATAAACCCGGCGCTCACGACATAGCGGTTAAAGCGATTAAGGAAGCGGTAAAGAGGGGCTTTAGAGTAACTACAAACACCACGATTTTTAATAATGCCGACCCCGATGAAGTCCGCCGCCATTTTGATGAGACGATGGCACTCGGAGTTGAAGGCATGATGATATCGCCGGGCTTCCCCTACGAGAAAGCTCCTAATCAGGACATATTCTTGGAGCGCAAGAAGACAATTGAGCTTTTTAGGAAGATATTGGGCAATCCAAATCCGAAGTGGATATTTAACCACTCTCCGGGTTTTTTGGCATTCTTAAAGGGCGAGCAGGAGTACGAGTGCACTCCGTGGGGAAACCCCACTTACACGATTTTTGGCTGGCAGAAGCCCTGCTATTTAATTAACGACGGCTATGTTGCTACATACAAAGAGCTTATGGATTGCATAGACTCTTACAACCTCGGCCACAACGGCACGCGTCCTGAGTGCAAGGATTGCATGCTGCACAGCGGCTATGAGGCAAGTGCCGTCTGCGACATATTCGGCTCTTTCGGCGGAATGATGCGCGCGCTAAAGCACATGAGAAATTTTAAAAAGCACGTGTAAGCGATTATTGCGGCGCTGCGCCTTTTAATTTAGCCAAATGTTTTCGCCCGATGTAAAGGATCCGCTTTTTTTATCTGAAATTAGCGAGGGAATCTTTCGGGCAAACGGCTCGCTTGCCGAGTTTTTGGGCTTTGAACACAGGCCCGAACAAGAGGAGATGGCAAGGTACTGCGCCCAATCTTTCGAGTGCGATTTGCCGCTTGTATTTGAAGCGGGAACCGGGGTGGGCAAGAGCCTTGCATACTTAATTCCCGGCATAATTGCGGCAAAGCGCCTAAGGCGGCCACTTGTAGTTTCCACACACACAATCGCGCTTCAGCAGCAAATTTTGAGGAAGGACTTGCCGCTAGCCTCGCTCTTATTCTCGCGCGATCCTGTTTTGAAAGAATTTGCAGATTTTAAGACCGCATGCTTAATGGGACGCGCGAATTACCTTTGCACAACGCGCCTAAAGCGCGCGATAGCCGATAAGTCAGAGCTATTTGCGAGCCGCCAGCAGAGCGAGTTGGAGCGCATACGCGACTGGTCAATCGTAACGCAAACGGGGCTTTTGGAGGAGCTAAATCCCCTGCCCGATATGGAAGTTTGGGGCTGGGTAAATGCGGACTCGCCTACGTGTACTGCTAAGAACTGCCCCGACGACACTTGCTTTTACCAAAAGGCTCGCAAGGCAGTAGCCGGCGCCGACGTAATAGTGGTAAACCACAGCTTGCTATTTTCGCTTTTGTCGGCCGGAGTTGCGGAGGAGATTGGAACAAAGGGAGTGTTGTTTCCGTCTGATATGCTGGTCTTGGACGAGGCCCACCTTGTTCCGGATATAGCCGCCGAAAATTACGGATTGTCGGTCTCAAGCTCGGGCATTGCAAGAGAGCTAAGGCGCATATACGACCCCTATAAAAAACGGGGGCTAATAACGCGCGAAAAACTTGCAAGAGAGGGAGAAAAGGAAGCGGTGTCGGAGGCGCTGCTTGCCTGCGAAGAATTTTTTTCGGCAATTCGCGGGCAATACCTCACAAAGCGCGACACCGTTGCGCTATCCGCCCCTCAGTGGTGCGAAAACATTTTAGACGCTCCCTTGGAAAATTTAATTCAAGTTTTGGCAGCAATCTCACAGCGCGCAATTACGGAGCATTTGAAGACCGAGATAAAAGATTACCAGCGGCGACTGAGCGCAACGCGCCAAGCACTGCAAGAGGCCCTCTATTTGGCGTCTTCCGACCAAGTTTACTGGCTTGAAAGGGGGGCAAAGGAATCTGTTCACATAAATAGCGCCCCGATAGACGTTGCGCCCATTTTGCGCGAGGCCCTATTTGAGCGCGACACATCGGTAATAATGACATCGGCAACTCTATCTACGTCCAACAAAAATCTCGACAGCTTCATAGAGAAAGTTGGCGCCGAATGCGCCGAAAAGCACGTGTGCTACTCGCCCTTTGACTACGCGTCAAACATGCGCGTCTTGCTCTACGCTGATGCCCCCGCGCCTGACAAGGATTCAAAGAAGCTCGATTGCGAGCACCTGGCAGGTGTCATAGAAAGGCTCTGCGCCTGCGTAAGCGGCGGCAGCCTCGTTCTATTTACCGGCTATTTTGAGATGAATAAAACGGCCGAGATTTTGGAAAAATCAGAGCTTTTGCATGGGCGCAAAATCCTCGTTCAAAAGCAGGCCTCGCGAACAGAGCTAATAAAGCGCTTTGAGGAGGACGGCTCTGCGATACTTCTAGGTACGGATTCATTTTGGACGGGCATAGATGTTCCGGGAGCGGCTCTCAGCCAAGTTATAATAACGCGCCTTCCCTTTGCTAATCCATCTCACCCGCTTACGGAGGCGAGGTACGACAGGCTGCTGTCACAGGGCGGCAACCCATTTATGCAGCTTGCAATACCGGATGCCGTAATAAAATTTAGGCAGGGCGTGGGCAGGCTCATAAGGAATAAGACCGACAGAGGCATAGTTTCGCTTTTGGATTCGCGCCTAATATCCAAGCCCTACGGCAAAAACTTCCTAAACGCCCTGCCAGATGCTCCCGTAATGCGCTTTAAACTTTCGGACTTGGAAAGTGTAGTTCAAATTGCAAAAAGCGAACTAAAAATTTGACCTAAACAAAAAAAGAAACAAACTCGAAGAATATGGATAAACTCGAAGAAATTTTCAAGATGCAGTACGAGCTCAATAAGCGAATCGGGATAGATTCTGAAGCCCTGAGCGAAGAAGAGCGCATAAAGTGGACGCTAAACTACATACGGGCCCTTCAGCAGGAAGCCGCGGAACTTACCGACTCACTGCCCTGGAAATGGTGGGCAAAATATCAGAAATTCGACATTCAAAACGCCAGAGTTGAAGTGGTTGACATGCTGCACTTCTTAGTTTCAATAGCGGAAGTTCTGGGTATGAAAAGCGATGACTTTTACCAAGCCTACCTTAAGAAAAACCAGATTAACCACAAGCGCCAGGATTCAGGCTACACTGTAAAAGACGAAAACGACTGCAAGAGCATATAGCAAATTTTTAGGCGCCGCAAAATTGCGGCGCTTCTATTTTTTAACTCTCCAATCTCGCTTGACCCTCAATTAGTTTTACTGTAAAGGTGACCCAACTTGCTTATTAAAATTAGTTTTAAATGGGAAATATGCAAAGGGCTAAACAGAAGGTCAGTCTTTCGGATATAGCAAGAATTGTCGGCGTCTCAAAGAATGCCGTCTCGCTTGCTCTAAGAAACTCGCGCTCCATATCAAAAGAGACGACCCAAAGAATTATAGATACAGCCAATAAGTTGGGCTACGTCAGAAATGAGGAAGTATCGCGCGTGATGTCTCAGATAAAGAGCTCCTTCGACTCAAAATTTTTTGCGACGATTGCTCTTATAAATGCAAATCCCGACAAAGATGCCTTCAAGAAGCACCCCACAATTCCCGAATACGTAAAGGGAATTTACGAGGCCGCGAGGCGCGAGAGCTTTGCTATAAACGAATTTTGGCTCTACGATAAAAAATTGGACGGCAAATCGCTATCCCGCATACTGAGCTCTAGGGGGATAAGCGGTGGAATAATAGTGGGGCTTATGGATAATAATAAGCTGCCGAGAAAATTCGCTGAAGTTTGGAAAAATTTTAAGTTTGTAGTAACCGGCGTAAGAACCTACAACCCTACCTTCGATTTTGTCTCAACCGACCACTTTCTGCTGTCCTACAAGGCAACTGTCGAGGCAATAAACCGGGGCTATGAGCGCCCTGCCCTAATTTTGGACGAAACAATAGACGATTTGATAGAAGGCAGATTTACCGGAGGCTACTTGAGAGCCCAACTCAAACTTCCTAGGGCAAATAGGCTAGAGCCTTTCTTCAACGTAAAGGCTGCGAAAAAAAATAGAAAAATTTTTTACGACTGGTTTGTGGAGAATAAGCCCGACGCCATAATAACCCTCTATAACTTCCCCTACGATTGGCTCAGGGAAATCGGAGTTGAAGCGCCCAAAGACATAGCCTTAATCCAGCTTGAATGGAGGCGGGACGAGCCGTTTTGGAGCGGAATGAACCAGAGAAACGACCTCGTCGGAGAATCCGCCGTAGAGCATCTAAGCAAAATTTTAAGGCAGTCAAACTACGCCAGAAAAGATGCAGTCAAGGCAATCTTAATAAGCCCCGAATGGGTTGAGTCGGGAACTGTTGGCGCATCAAGGCTGTAAAAATCCAACTAAGTATGCAAATAAAAAGGCGCCCCCTGCAAGCTACAGTGGGCGCCCAAAATTAAGTTGCTTTATATTGAATCTATTATGGCGTCTGCCAAGCCGTAGGCTATGGTCTCTTCAGCCGTCATATAGAAGTCTCTATCCGTATCGCGGGCGACCTTTTCTATGGGCTGACCTGAAGCTTCCGCGAGAATTCTATTTAGAATATCGCGCATTCTCTCCATCTCCTGAGCCTGTATGTGGATTTCGACCGCAGTTCCGCTCATCTGCCCCATTATTAGAGGCTGGTGTATCATAACGCTTGCGTGCGGGAACAGGAAGCGCTTGCCCTTTGGGGCCGCAGAAAGCAGTATGGAGCCCATGCTCATGGCAATGCCGGTAACGACAACCTTTACGGGAGCTTTTATGAGCTTAATGGTATCGTATATGGCCATTCCGTCGGATATTGAGCCACCGGGAGTATTGATGTAAAAAGTAATCTCCTTTTCGTGGTCGAGCATATCCAAATATATGAGCTGCTCTACGATTTGCGAGGCGCTCTCGCCCGTAACTTCGCCCCATAGAAATATTTTGCGCTCCTCTAAAAAGCGCTTTTTAATTTCGCCCATGGGATTTTTCTGTGCTTTTGAATCTGTTTCTTGGCAATTCATAAGTTTTATTTTGAAATTTCAAATAGAGCGTAACCCGCAAATAAATTTGGAAGAAACTTGCACTCGGTGCGCCAGTTTCCGCGCAGGAAGTGCTCTCTATTTATATTTATGTCGTTTTTATTGCAAAACTCCTTGAATGAGGCAATAGAAATCTGATTTGTCGGGCGGGCGCAGGACCAATCTTTATCGAAGATTTTATTGACCGTGCGCCTGCCCTTGAATGCTAGGTGATAGCGGTTGTACCAGTAGCCGTAATTGACAAAACCAATCACAACCCTCTTTCCAACCCTCAACGATTCATCTATGACAGCCTTTGTGTTCTCAAGTTCCGTCAAAGTTCTAGAGCATATTATCCAATCAAAACTCTTATCGTCAAAAGTTTTGAGAGCAGTCATTATGTCGCAGTGCATAACGTTTATGCCGCGCTTTACGGCGCGCAAAATCTTTTCAAAGTCGAGATCTACCCCTAGGGCGTAAACATTTTTTACATTTACAAGCTCCTCTAGCAGGATTCCCCTACCGCAGCCTAAGTCGAGCACGCGATCCCCCTCGCCGACCCATTCGCTTATAGCCTGCAATTCAATTTTGCGCTTTTTGCTTGTAGATTTTTTTTGAGCCAAAGCAAAATCCTTTCTCAATCAGCTTCCAGAAAAAATTCTAGCAGCTTGTAAAGTTTTGGAGATTCTATCAGAAACGAGTCATGCCCCAAATCGCTCTCTATCTCAGCATACGTCGCATTTTTGCCGCACCTTAGCAGGGCTTGGACAACCTCTAAATTCTGGCTGGGCGGGAATAGCCAATCGGATGTAAAGCCGACTGTCATAACCTTCGCCTTCACCCTTTCAAATGTGCTCTCCAAGGTTCCGTCGGGCGCGCGAAGGTCGTAAAGGTCTAATGCGCGAGTCACATAGAGGTAAGTATTGGCATCGAACCTATTTACAAAAGACTGTCCCTGATAGCGCAGGTAGTTTTCAACTTCAAAGCTGGAGTCGAAGTAGTTGCCGCCGTTTTTGTGCAGCTGCCTTCCAAACTTCTCCTCGAGGCCCTTGTCCGAAAGATATGTGATGTGAGCCATCATTCTTGCTATGCTTAACCCGACGCGAGGCGGATTTTTTGGATCGTAGTTGCCGTGCTGCCACAGCGGATCCTGCATAATTGCCGCCCGCCCCACGCAGTTAAAGGCTATCGCCTGCGCGTTTTGGCGCGATGTTGAAGCTAACGCGACGGCCTTTCTTAGTCTGTCGGGATAATCTACAGCCCACTGCAAGACCTGCATACCTCCCATAGAGCCTCCGATTGCTAGCTCTAGCTGCCCTATCCCCAGATAATCCAAGAGGCGCGCCTGAGCTGCAACCATATCCTTTATCGTTACAATCGGGAAATCCAAACCGTAAATTTTCCCGGTTTTTGGATTTATGCTAGATGGCCCGGTCGATCCCTGGCATCCGCCTATGCAATTTGAGCAGATAATAAAATATTTATTCGTGTCTAAGGGCTTGTTTGGGCCTATAATGTTGTTCCACCAGCCGGTCTTTCTATCGCTTATTGAGTAAACGCCCGCGCAGTGGTGGTCTCCGGTCAGGGCGTGGCAGACCAATACTGCGTTTGAAGCGTCCTCATTTAGCTTCCCGTAGGTCTCGTATCTGATATTGAAGGAATCCAGGCGGCCTCCCAATGCAAAATTTAGCGGAGAATCGCAGTTAAAGTCGCTGTAATTCACAATCCCGACTTCGCCGGGTATCTTCAAATCGGAATCCTGCAATGAAAAATCGTTCATACTAATTGGCCTCGGGCATCATATTCTCCAGCGTTTGCGACTCAATATCCGAGCCTTTTGACTTGTTGCAAATATTGCTGTTGCGCCGCTGCAATTCGTCAAATTTTCTCAGCGCTCCCTGCATTTGCGAGGGGCTCATCTCAACTAACTTTAAGGTTGTCTGCAAGGTCTTTCCATCTCTAAATACCTCAAAATTCACGCTTTGCCCGGGCTTCATAAAGAACACCAAGCTCCTCAATTGAAGGTTTGAATTTATCTCTACAGAGTCCACTTTTTTAATGACATCGCCGACTTTGAGTCCCGCGGTGTCTGCCGGGGCATTCTCAAAAATGTGAGTTATCTTTACGAACGACCTACCCCCGCAATCTGCATTTTTCGTGTTTAAGCCGAACCATGAGTAGACTACGCGGGAGTGATTTATGATGTCGCCATAAATTTTAACTAGAACATTTCGCGGAATTATGAATGAACCGTGATTTGCAGGAAGCGATGCGATTGTCATTCCAACAAACTCGCCGTTTACGTCAAAAACAGCCCCGCCTATGCTGCCCCTGAATGAAGGTATGTTTGAGCGTATGTAAACGCTGGGCAAGATTGTGTTTCCCAAATTTATGTTGTGCCCCGACAATATTCCCAATCTCGGCGACGGCGAAAAGCCCAACTCGCACGAAATTGAAAATAGCATAGTCGCAATTTTTGGCAAATCCTTTACCGGAGTAAGCTCTATAAAAGACGGCGACTCCGGCCTTTTATCGCCATAGATTTTTATGACGGAAACTCCCGTAAACGGGTCAAAGCCAAGCGATTTAGCCTCGTAGACAACTCCCTGATTTTCCACCCAAATTTTACTTGCGCCGTAAGTGACTAAAGCGGTCGTCAAAACCGCGCCGTCCTGCGAGACAAAGAAGCCACTAGCGGTTTCGTAGTATTCAGCGGAATTGTCCGCCTTTTTAAGCGATGTAACTTTGACGAGCGAATTGCACCTCTCATCAAATACTTTTGATAGGCTCTTTTGAAGTTCCAAAGTGGGCTCGCTAAAAATATTTGCAAGCAGTTTGGCATTGGCGCACGAAAGCAGCACAAGCTCCGCTACAAGGAGCCTGAGCGCAATAGCAACGCACTTTCCAACCTTAAACATTGCCAGAGAATTGAATAGATTTTACCCGTTTTTTCAAGTAATTTTGACTTCTCAAAAATTTAATGCAATTTTGCCTAAACTATTTTTAAATAAACTTTGAAAAATCGGCGGCAAATGTTTTCATATACGCCTTATTTACGATGAAACTAAAGGTGTACATAAAGACCTACGGCTGCCAGATGAACGAGCGCGACTCCGAGCACCTCGCAAGTCTTGCAAAATTGCGCGGCCACGAAATTGTAGAAGATGAAAAATCCGCAGACGTATTTATAGCCAACACCTGCTCCGTGCGCGAAGCTGCGGAATCCAAGGCTCTGGGTAAACTCTCGCGCATAGCCTACCTAAAAAAGAATGGATTTCCCATTTTAGCGGTGACGGGCTGCATGGCGCAAAATCTCGGCAACTCCATAATTAAGCGCGTTCCCAAAATAGATGTGATAGCCGGCACCCGCAAAATGCCCTACATATTCGATTACATAGAGGAAATAGCAGCCCGCCGGAAAGCCGGTATAATTCCCAAAGAGCCGCAAAAGGGAGAGCGCAGAAAGTGGAAATTTAACGACGCAATAAGCGAAATTTCGGACGACGAAAATTCGCACAATCTCATAAATCTGCACGACCCTGCTAAACCTCAGATCTGCGCCGGTATTTCCATAATGCAGGGCTGCGCCATGAAGTGCTCCTACTGCATAGTTCCGAAAACTAGGGGCATAGAGCGCTCGCGCCCGATAGCGGACATAGTAAAAGAAGCTAGTCTGCTAGCGGAGCGCGGCACTAGGGAAATACTTCTATTAGGGCAAGTTGTAAACGCCTACGGGCGCGGTCAATTTGAAATAAAAGACAAAAAAACGCCTTTTGTGCAACTTTTGGAGACTTTGCACGAAATAGACGGCATAAAGCGCATACGCTTTGTATCGCCCCACCCTTCATACTTTAAAAGCGATTTGATAAATTGCTACAAGAGACTGCCAAAGATTTGCGAATATGCCCATCTTCCGCTCCAATCGGGCAGCGATGAAATTTTAAAGCGCATGCGCCGCCCGTACACGGCGAGGAGATTTTTGGAGATAGTTGAGGCCCTGCGCGCCCAGAATCCGGATTTTTCAATTTCAACCGACGTAATTGTGGGCTACCCCGGCGAGACTGAAAGCGATTTTGAAAAGACCTGCGAGGTTTTTAAAAAATCTAACTTCGATATGGCCTACATATTTAAGTACAGCCCGCGCCTCGGTACGCTTTCGGCCGAGCTTAAGGACGATGTTTCAGAGGAGGAAAAGGAGAGGCGAAACCAAATTCTTTTGGAAATTTTGGCGCGCCAATCGCTCGCCTACAACGAAAAGTTCTTGGGAACAGTCCAAGAAGTGCTGGTGGAATCCCGCGCAAAGAGGGGTGTGGGAAATATGCTCGGCAGAACGCGCACTCACAAAAAAGTCATATTCAAAGCTCCGGAGAGCGCGATTGGAAGCTTTCAGATGGTGGAAATTACCTCGGCCGGTGTATCTGCGCTAGAAGGCAAGTTAGCTTGAGCGCTTCTCCAAAAATAAGGCGAATGAGTGGGCCGGCATTTCAAGAGAGCCGCGCGGATAGCGCATCGGGTATTTAAGCCCACTTGCGTCAAATCTGTCAATATCGGCAATCTGTATAAAATTGGACAAATTTAACGGCTCAATATCTATACTCGACGGGCGCGCAGAGGGGTTAAATACCGCAAAAATCTGCTGGCTTTTAAGTTCTTTATTTGCGTTAAACAAGGCCGCCGCCGCTCCGTCCGGAGAATGGTAGTACTTCATGAACGAGTTTGAATACCTTCGCAACAGCTTAAGCGAGGCCGCCGCCTTTGAAGTCCTAAACTTGCAGAAGTTTCTCACCCACTCGCACACGCCGGAAAATTCCTCGCCGCGCAAGTAATTTAAGGCGTTCAAGTCGCCCCTAAGATAGGTGTTGCCAACGCCGTTTTTAGTTCTAAATAAATCGGCGCCCTCGGCAATCATAGGTATTCCTATACTTGTGAGCGTCAGCGCCAGGCACATCTTGTAAACTTTCTCCTCGGCTACGGTAGGGTTATATGGAGTTTTTGAAATTCTGTCTAGTAGGCACATGTCGTCGTGGCTTTCGACATAATTTACCGTCTGGGCCGGCCAGGAGGCGTATGATGTCTGGGAGCCGGATATGTAGTACTTAAAGCCGTCAAAGTTTCCGTTGTTCATCGCAAACTTCAGCATAAACTCGCGGAAGCCGTCGTTCCAATAAGTAAAGCCCGTGTCCTTCAGAGAGTCGGCTATATTTCCCCTGAAACTCCAAGGCTCGGCAATAAGTATCACGGCAGGGTTTACTTTCTTTAGCTCCACTTCTATTTCGGACAGCACGTCGGCCCCGAGAAGTTCGGCCAAGTCGAATCTAAATCCGTCCACCTTATAGACGCTCACAAAGTGCTTTAAGCTCTCTATTATGAGCTTTTTTGACATTGGTGGATGAGCCCTAAAATCGTTGCCGCAGCCGCTGTAATTTAAGAGCTGATTATCCGAATTTGTCTCGAAATAGTACTCCTTGTCAATGCCTAGCAGGTGGTTTGGCTCCCCTACATGGTTGTAGACTACGTCTAAAATAACGGCGAGATTTCTCGAGTGGAAGGCGTCAACCATATCCGCAAAATCTCTAGCCTGAGTCATATTTATAGGGTCGTAAGCATAAGCGGAACTCGGCGCAAACCAGTTTACCGGCATGTAGCCCCAGTGGTAGTCCGAGTAGCTTGCGTTGTCAAACTCCTGGATAGGCTGAATTTCGACGGCATTTACTCCCAATTTCTCCAAATAGCAATCCCCGCTTCTAAGCCATTTTGAAAGCCCCCTAAAGCCCATGCGCTCGCGCGGATCTATAAAAGAGGGTGCGTTTGCTAAAACGTCGCGAATGTGAATTTCGGCTATCAGCAAATCGTGCCAACTGGGCGGCGTAAAACCCGCCTTTGCCCTCGGCAAGTCCTCCTTATTAACAATCAGTGCAGGGCCTCTTGCATTCACAAGTAGCAAAGCGTATGGATCAACTATCTCGCGCGAGGAATCGAAGGCGGTGGATGAACTTATATTCCTGCCAAACACTCTGTAAGTGTAAAATTTGCCGGACCAATCCTCGTCGAAAGTTTCAAACCAGAGAGCTCCGTCTTTAGTTGACAATGGATATTCTTTCGGATCGGAATCCGGAGTTTGGCGTATCAGTACCTTGACGAGGTCCGCGCGCGGGGCAAAGAGCGCAAAATGAGTCTTGCCGCCGCTTACGCTAGCTCCGAGTTTTGCGTTGTAATTCAGCTCTAAAAGAAGCTCCGCTATTTCTATTGGAACCCTCTGAAATGTCTGCGGACAATACAAAAAGGCGGGCTCGCGCAAATCGCTTGGGAAGGAGCAATCCCCTATTAAAAAGTGCCTGAAAGAGCGGTCGGCGACAAAGCGCAAATTGGCGTTTCCAAGGTGGTCGTACTCTATATTTGGCGAATCCGGGCGCGGATGCAGCCATATGCCCTCGCCGCTTGCAAACTTAAACAAAAACTTCTTTCGCCTATCTCCCAGAAGCGAGAGCGGCACCCTTAATTCATACTCGCCCTCCTTCTCCCTCGGCTTCATCTTCCAGCGCGGATCTCCTATGGCTTCGCCCCAATTATTGAAATTTCCGCAAAGGTAGTAACTGCGCCTATTGTGCCTGGACACATTGAAGAAATTTTGGCGCGTCAGAAAGAAGTGAACCACATCGTCCTTTATGTAATAGGAGCAATACTCCGCAAATTCCCTGGGGCTTGCAATGCGGCTCTTTAAAGACATCTTTGCCCCGTCGGTTTCCACGACAAGCTCCGGGATTTCCGGCAAATCTTTGTCAAATACTACGCCCACACTGCTTTGAGTGTACCACCAAGCCCTGAGAATTTTCATAGTTTAGTGTCCTTTTTATCGGAGTAAGCCTCAACCGTAACACCGGTTCCGGCCTTTGGCGAAAAGTATCTTTCGTCAAACTTAAACACCACTTCCCGCTCGCCAACATAGCCGAGGGTTTCCCTTATCACCCTCTCTGCAAATTCTTCGTCGTTTGCCAGTCTATCGTGGTAGCTTCGCTTGTAGTCGTTATCCGCCTGAAAGGCCGATATCTTTCTGCTAAGCGTCTCATTTTTCTCTGCAAGGCTCTCGCGCTGGCAGTAGGCATCGTAAATTAGAAAGCCAAAATACACAGCCAGCGCCGCGCTAGCGCAAAGTATCATACCGTAAAACAACTTGGCCAGAAATCTCCTCATACAATAGCCAGACTAATATGTGCTTATACACTTTTCTGTAAAGAGATTTTTTAAGATTTTATCAAATTGAACCTCAAAAAGTTTGACGAAATAGTAAATATAATTCATTATCGCCCCTCGAATGAAAATTATCGACGGAAAGATTATTGACACGGGGTACGATACGTTTAAATCACACCCGAGGCTATCGGAGAATTTGGCGGCGGCAGTAGTTAGGGCACTATCAAAGAACACTTCAAAGCATCACATCTACGATGCCTCCCTTGATAAATCTATGGATAGAGGCACGTTTTTGGCGCTGTGTTTGGCCTTGAAAGACTACATCTTGAAGAACTTTCCAAAAAGCGCTCGGCTCGGCATAGCGCTACCTTCCGGGATTCCCGGAGCCGCAGTTAATATTGCGGCGCAGATGGCCGGAATGGTAAGTGTGAACATAAATTTTACAATGGGCGCCGACGCCGCGCGAGCCTGCTTTAAGAAGGCGCACGTAACGACCGTGATAGGCTCGGATAAATTGCGGGACAAAGTTGCGCAAAAGACGCCGAATTTCCCGTGGCCGGAAAGATTTTACGACATCGCAAAAATTTTGCGCGCTATCGGCAAAAAGGCAATTGCTACAAAGCTTGCCGCCGTAAAGATTTTGCCCTCCTCTGCGCTGATAAAAATATTCTCAATTCCCACTGAGGGCGGCGATAGAGAGGCGTCGATAATATTTACAAGCGGAAGCGAGGGCGAGCCAAAGGCTGCGGTTCTCACTCACAGAAACATAATGTCAAACTGCCTGCAAATGGAGTACACAGGCATAATTGATAGCGCCGGAGTCTTGCACGCAAATCTGCCGCTCTTTCACAGTTTTGGGCAGAGCATACAGGTTTGGTTTACTTCAATATTTCCGCGCGAAGTTGCAGCCGTTGCCAGCCCCTTAGAGGTAAAGCAGAACTTTGAAACTATGGCAAAGTGCAAGTCGAGCCTAATAATATCCACCCCAACTTTTCTTCGCTCCTATATAAAGAAAGCAAACCCGGAAGCCGCAAAAACACTTAAAATTGTGATTGCCGGAGCGGAAAAAACTCCGGACGGGCTGGATAAGCTCTGGGAGGAGAAGTTCCCAAATTGCAAGTATAAAGTAGGCTATGGGCTGACGGAGGCAAGCCCTGTTGTGAGCGTGAATTTGCAGCATGGAAACCCAATTAACAAGTATCGCGACTACCAGACTGACACGCGCGAAGGTTCAGTCGGCCAGCTCTTTGCCGGCATGCAAGCTGCAGTTATGAACCCCGAAAACGGAGAGTTTTTGCCGCTTGGGCAAGAGGGCGTACTTTGTCTGAGAGGCGGCAACATTTTTGCGGGCTACCTAAACGCTCCCAAGTTAAACGCAGAAAAGATAAAGGACGGTTGGCTCATCACAGGCGACATCGCAAGCTTGGATAGCGATGCTTTCATCTATATAAAAGGCAGGGTTTAGCGCTTTTCAAAAATCGGCGGCGAAATGGTTCCGCACGCGCTCGTTGAAGATTTTATTACAAAAGCCCTGAAACAGGAAGAGTCCGAAGTTCCCACGATAGCCGTAACAAGCAGAGAATCTAGCTCTAAGGGCGAGGAGCTAGTGCTTGTCACAACGCTTGATGTAGATGCATCGGAGCTTAGGAAAACTCTTTCGGATATGGGGCTTTCGAATCTCTGGATACCCAAAGTAATCGTAAAAGTTGCCGAGATACCCACTTTGGCCTCCGGAAAATTGAGCTTGGGCGAGATAAAGAAACTTGCAAAAAAATAGCGCCGACTGCTACCTTAGCGGCGGAGGGTTCGGCCTTATCTCGGAGTTGTGAATCTGCGCGCCTTTTGGAATTTCGGAGGGCGGAATTTTCTTCCAGTAGTTGTTTTTGCCAAACACAAACAGCTCGCCGCGAACGACGAGGCAATTTTTCTTCCGGTCAAACCAGACCTCGCAATCGAAGACCATGCCGTTGTCGGGATTTACAACTTTGCCCTTTAACTTGTCGCGCGATTTATTGGGCTTTAGGTTAAATATAAAATCAAGCCCCAGCAATTTTGGTTTGCCCTTAATGCCCTTTGCCAATTCGCGCGGGTCGGATATGGTCTCGCTCACCTGCCCGCCTGTGTCGTCAAAAATAAGGACCATTCTGGCGTAATACACCCCGCCGCTTTCGTAAAAATAAGCCACGCTCTCAGGCCTATTTGTATCTTCGTCGGGAATAAGCCAATACCCCGCGACATTATCTACGCCCGAGGCAAATAGGCTGCCGCAAAAAAATAGGCAAAATAGCAATCTCTTCATCAGAATAATTTATTTATCAATTCGTCCAATAGGCTCGTTTTGATAATTCGGCCGTTTTTGTCTTTTTTAAACAGCTTTTTGCATTTTCTCGAAAGCTCGTCGGGATTGTACTTTAGTATGTGAAAGGTTCCATCTTTCGCGCCGGGCTCCGGATTTTTTATGCGCTCAAACTTGTGGGGCAAGCCAAACCAAGTAAGGTGTATATCCCAACCACAGTCCTGCCCCTGCCAATCCACAAGATTCGGATACAGCCTTGCAAAGTCGGGAATTTTTTTTGTGTATATTCTGACAACCAAGGCAGTTTTCATATTTTTTATGTAGTCGGCAAATCCATCCTTAAAGGCTCCGCGGCGCTCCAAGAGCATAAATTCTAGAGGATCAAAGCCCTGAAGATTTAAGCCGTTAAAATTTCCAAATAGGTTCTTTTGTTTGTAGCGCTTTGACTTATACCAAGAGTTGAAATTACCTGAATATCGCAAACCGACCTCAAAGTGCAAATGCGCGCACTGCCTTGCTATTGAGTAAGAAGAGGCGCTTCTGCCCATGATGCCGAGCTTCTGCCCACCGAGCACGCGATCTCCAGGCTTAAGCCCATCTTCTATCTCGCTTAAATGTGCATAGAGGGTATATATAGCCACATCAAACTCCGTGTGCTCCAAGACGACGTCCCTGCCGTAGGAACTGTTGCCGGCAACCTTATTTACGAGGCGCACAACCCCCGGCAAAGCGGCGCGAACCTCGTCTAGAGGCTCGCCTCTATTGGAGCGGCGCGTCGCTTTTATGTCTATGCCCTCGTGGAACTGGTACCCGCCATTTCTAACGTCGCCAAACAAGCCGTTTGTGTATGGCTTTCCAAGAGTTCCCTGAATGAAGACTTCCGCCGGAGCCCCGGAATCAAAGGCCTCGGATTCCGTGGGCCACACGAGAGCCGAAGCTTTCAAATTGAGCGCCGCTAAAAGCGAGAGTGCAAATATGACAAAACTTCTCACCACAAAGACTCTTCTCTCTCCCTAACTTTGGGAGCTATGATTTGTATATCCTTATTGTACGCGTCAACCTTTTGAAACAAGTCGGTATCCTCAGGAAATTCGAGAACCATAAAAAGCTTGCCGTCCTGTATGATGGTATCGATTTTTCGAAGAGCTATAGGTGTCGTATTTTCTCTGAGCAATATCCAGCCGCCCATATTTGAGGCGGTCTCGCGGTAGAGCTTCTTTGTGCCCTTTTCATTGCACTCAAATAGAAAACCCGTAACGGGCTTGCCGTCGGGCAGGACGATTTTTGCCACGTCCACCCTCTCCAAGTCCGCACTCGACATAAATTCGCGCTTGTTGGCTATAAGTTCAAAACCGCTCTCGGGCATCACTACCTTCTGCCGAGAAATTCCAAGTTCGCTTCTGGCCTCGCAGCTGTAGAAAAAGAGCATATTTTCCACATTTTCATCGCTGCAGGCCGAAATCAATAAGGCCGAAATTACTAGCATGAGAGCTATAGTTAATCTTTTCATATTACAAATGACTCCAGTTGTGATTGTATGTTTAAAATTAATTCTTCATTTAGTTCGCACTGTCTAACCAAAAATTCCCTTTTTGAAGCGGTGTGCACGTAAAGTTGAAAACCGTTTTTTACTCTGCCCTTCGCCTTCAGAATGCGCTTGCGCTCAAGAAGAAGCGCCAGCATCTGCTTGAGGGCGTCTTTTTGCTCTATGTCCAAGCTTTCATCGTCAAAGAGCGATATGAACAAACTTTCGGAACCCGACAGCGCAAGGCGCCTGGCCTGCCTCTCGTCCTCCTGCGGATTTTCGCTAACTACGCGCTCCCACTTGGCTAGAAACTTACCATTGTACGGATTTTGTTCAAGCTCGGACTTTAAGAAATCGCTCCTTTCGAGATCGCCGGCCTCATTCTGGCGCAATATAGACACCACCACATCTCCCGGCTTTAAATCCACGCCGCTTTGGGAAGATTTTTTGGAGATTGATTTAATCTGCCAGTCCATATCAGTCCTCAATTTTAATATTCTTGTTTCTGCCGGTTGGCCCCCCTGCCCTGAGCCAAGCATTTACAAACAAATCTATATCTCCGTCCATGACAGACTGTATGTTTGCCGTCTCAACTCCGGTTCTCAAATCCTTCACCATCTGATATGGCTGGAACACATAGCTTCTAATTTGATTTCCCCAAGATATTTCACCCTTCTGACCGTAGAATTTATCCATTTCAGCCCGCTTTTCGTCCTCCAATTTTTCATGTATGCGGCTCTTTAGAATCTTCATGGCAGTTTCCTTATTCTTAAGCTGTGAGCGCTCGTTTTGGCAAGCCACTACTATTCCCGTCGGAATGTGGGTTATT
>OLIW01001031.1_pt1 | contig 27232 bp, 29 predicted proteins | sample 1601321 | NCBI WGS metagenome assembly OLIW01 (sample SAMEA2452114, study PRJEB22498) | human gut metagenome
CCTTGATGTTTTATTCATCATTTTATGCATGATTGAATGTTCGGGAGATTTGGAGGCGGGTTATTCAGCAGTTCCTTAGCTTTTTTCTCGCCACTTTTTACTTTTATACTCAACCGGTATATTATCGTCGAACAATGGGGAAACAAAGCCTAGGGCTTCGAGTTCTTCAAACCATTTCTCCCTTTGTGAAGAGGGAAGCTTTTGACCGCACCAAGGACAATACTCTAGCAAGATAATAGATGTATCATCTTCGTTCAACAGTATCCCAAACTCATCAAATACTTCATTGTATGCTATTATGTTGTGTTGAGTATAATATAGCATATTGTTGCAACACATATTCGAGAATTTAGTTATAATTTTAACCACCTTCCTTTAACTGCACTTTTTATCATTTCACCAGTTGTTGGATCCATTACACCAAGATGTTTTCCTAAGCGGTCAAAAACCTCGATTTCATTGTGTAGGTTGTCCCAGGAATAGAATCTTTGATTCTTTCCTGAACCAGAAGTCTTAAGACCATTCTTAGAATTCTTAAAACCTTTCCATACTCTACTTTCACTCTTGGATGGATTCTTTATTTGTGCCTTTTTGCACATATTGTGAGTGAATATACCTTGTTCACCAACATAATAGGTATGGAAATCTTTGACCTCGAAATTATATGTTGTCTCCGGGCTTTCAAGCAGTTCATGCTGAACCTGTTCGACAACGACATACTCGCCATTGAGCATGACAAGAATATCACCGGCTCTGAGGTCAATTGCACTTGTCCAACCCTTTTTGGGGACATAGAACGGGTGTTCCGGCGTACAGGTCAGGGTTTCATCATTTACAGTGATATGAACCCACCCGGCTGTCGTGTTTCGGAATGTCTGTACCACCGGTTTGAGTGCAGTTTCCCCTGTATCCTGATCTGTTGCATACACCATCATGCCAGCCGTTATCTGTTCAATAGGCAAACTGCCGTTTTCCGTTGCAATCAGTGTCCCGGCAACAAAGCAGGTCCCATCACAAGGACTGCTGGTAACAGACTTGGATGATGGATTGGGATTTGGATTTTGCACCCGATACATCTAAAGACCCGCGAGTTCACCCCAAGCAGCTGCGCCGACAACACCTAAGCAAGAGTGCATGTATCTTCAACTGTCAATGCTATAATCTTTCATACAAAGAATAAAGCAAGAAGCCCACAATAAACGAACTCCATTCTATCACTAATATTACAGTGGTTGTTAGTCCTATTGAATCTAAGTATGAAAAGAAGATTGTAAAAAACTGGCAAAAATAAGCATCTATAACACAAATGAGTCCAGCAATATAAAACAAAAGGAACAAGATAATTGACATAATTAGAAGCATTTTTCTTAATATGGCTTTAAGTTTCATTTCAATGAATACCCCCTTTTTGCCGCTCTTTTTGCCGGATTACTTGCAAAACACGAATAAATCGTATTACCAACAGCTATTGCGGCAAAACCGTATGAAATAAAATAACCCATTTTAGATGTTGGCATTGACAAAAATTCTCTTGCATTTCTGAATCTATTAATAAATTTTCCAGCGGCACTGCCTGGTAAGCCTTTTAAGCTACCATCGAGTTTCATCAATTCTAATGAATCTTGGAAAGGTGCCGATTGAGAATAAAAGCCAGATCCAAATCCGATGGCTTTTGTGGCAAAGGGATTATACTGTGCATAAATATTGGCTCCGATACTGCTGACTGGCGTAGCCGTGCAGTTGCCCCATGCATCATACTGATAGGTGTATACCTTGGTTCCGCTTTCATTATAGACGGCAACAATATCTCCCTGCAGGTTCCGCTCAAACCAGAAGGTATAGAACTTGCCCGCGGACATGCCTTCTGTGCGGTATTGCATGCCGATCGGAGCACCGTCAGCGTCGTAGAGATAAACGCAAAGGAGCTAAACGTTTTTATTTTTATAAATACTAAGCTCTCTTAGATTGTGTCCACAATATTGTTTAATCATTTTTGTTTCAAAAGTTTCATCGAATTGTTTCCATGAAACCGCTAGGATATTAAATTTTGAATGGGGGATAAATTCATTTTGTGGACGAACAGCATTTGCAAAATTACCTACATAAATCAAGTTTGTGGGAATGACTTTTTTTGAAGTATTAAGCAATGTTGCTCTATACTCCGGCAAAAATCCGTACTCATCAACTTGGTAATTGATTTTGGCCTTTTCAGCAATATCTTCTTGCGGACGTCTCATATCAATTGGAAAAAAACGTTCTTCATATTTTGTGAACGATGTTTGAACATACTCCAGTTGGTTATACTCTTCAATATTTGAAGGGAGTTTTGCGTCATGGGTAATTTTTACATATACAATTGGCACAATATGCCCCGGATGCCATGTGGTTTCATCTACTTTTTGTATTAAAAAATACCGTCCATAGAGCCCTTTTTCATTGGCCAAATTACTTTCCAATTGATAGGCAAATACATCTCCAAGCTTCCATTGACAAATATAAACTCTTTTTTTTATCGGCTTTTTTACAGGAGGTTGAGGAGAGAGTAATTTCGCCTGCAGATCATCTAAAACTTTTTTCCTCTGTATATCGGTTGACGTTTCCGCTTTTTTACAATTAAATGTACAGCTATCTTTGTTAATCCAGTAAAGAGCCTTTTCTTTAACAACGGGTAAGAGTACACCAAAATTCCATTGTGTATCTGCCAACGCCAACCAAAATAAAGGTTCTTCATCAGGGTCCCCCATTATATTTTTATAATCTTCTATCAATTCGTCAGTGATCTGTTGGATAGCTTTCCCGGCATTAAATAATTTTTCAAATTCATCTTTAATGTCTAATGCCGTATCATTTTGATATAATTTAAATCCCCAGGTTCCCATTTTTTGTAACCTCCAAACTAATTTCCTGTCCAATACAATATCTCGTTGGTCATTTGATTCCATCCGTAATCTAAAACACCTAAAGCCAACTCCTTAAATGTACCCCAATATTTTGGCGACACACTGTTGATTTGATTGTTCATTTTATTTGCAGTATTTATTGTGTGGTAATATGCCATCCCCGCTTGTTCCAAAGCCCGTGCTTCCGGTAAACTTAATCCAGAAGCAATTACTTCCATTTTCAATCCGGCACGAGCTGGATTAGCTCTATGAGCAATTTCTCGTTTGGCTACATTATTGGTTCGTCCAACATATTGGACTGTTCCATTTTCATCTTTCAAAACATACACTGAATTGTTTTGTTGTGTTGTTTTTTCTTCAACTTTTTGTTCGACCGTATCTGATATAGCTCCCGCCGCAGTAGCAACCACCGCAACCTTGATTGCCACGGTCGCCACGCCAAGAGCCGTAGTAGTTGTCGCTGTAGCCATTAAAGCGGTTCCCGCCCCAGCGACAGCAACGGTCGCTAAGCCTGCAGTAGCTACACATAATGCACCAACGGCAACAACACATGCAGCAACTGCAACAACAGCACAGATGGTACTTAACGAAGGCCAATTCCCCGCATGGTCTGTAAACATAATCGGACAATTGAAGCCATATACAAACACATTATGTCCTTGTACACTGTCCATCTTTCCCAGTGCAGCATCAGGGTTGATAAATCTGCCAATAGCCGGGTCATAATACCGACTCTGCAAGTAGTACATCCCGAGTTCGGAATCGTAGTAGTACCCGCGGTAACGGAAGGGATTATACTGTGCATAAATATTGGCTCCGATACTGCTGACTGGCGTAGCCGTGCAGTTGCCCCATGCATCATACTGATAGGTGTATACCTTGGTTCCGCTTTCATTATAGACGGCAACGATGTCCCCCTGCAGGTTCTTTTCAAACCAGAAAGTGTAGAAATCGCCCTTCGCCATGCTTGTCGTGCGGTACTGCATCCCGATCGGCGAGCCGTCTGCATCGTACAGGTACACGCACAGGTCGCTGCCCCATTCCTCTGCCACGATCTGCGAACCGGACAGGTGATACGTGTGTTCAACCCCTTTGACCACCTTCTTGGTACGGATGCCTTCGTCATTGTAGTCATACGACAGCACATACGTTCCTTTCGCTGCCGTTGCCAGTTGTCTGCCATTCTTCCAGGTGAAGCTAAAACTGGAACCGTTGTAATAATTCAACGGGTTTCCAAATACAGATTGGTCGCAAGACTGTTGACCCATGTCAGGGCAACGTTGCCCCAGGCATCGTAGGTATAGGTGCAGACCTTTGTGCCACCCTCATTGTATACCGCGATGATGTCATTTGCTTAGAACAATTGTAATATACCAGGAGGCAGCCTTCATTTTACAGTTGTTCCAATAAAGGCACAAATAATTAAGAGCATCTTGCATTGTATCTAGGGGAGTATTTTTCTCACTGTACCAACCATCCACAGATTCGACGAATATGCCATGGTCATTGACAATAATGTCTCCACCTAAGATTAAAAAGCCGTTGCTTACTGCTTCATACATATATGAAACAGCCGAAGGTAAATCAAATGCAAAATTCTTAATTCCGTATTTTTGGAGATCAATAACGTTATACTCCATATCCCATTTTTTGTAAGTCATTTTTTGCCTTTCATTGTATTCTAAAAAATCTGTGATTACACTTTTTGTTGACGTCATATATATATTCAAATACGCCGTCATGACCATGGTATGAACCAGGAATCTGCACCTGTGTATAAGAAAGACCATCCATTCCTGTAATTGGTAAAGCGCCTGGTGGTGGAAGCACCTTTTACAAAGAAATCGTAGACCTTATAGCGGAATATTTTTTTGAAATTGTTACTTCGGGATGATAACTCGTGGTCAATATAGTAACCATTCCAATTGATAATTTCAAATTCACAAACAATTCCTTTATGAAAATGCAAAATTGCACTATAGTAAGTATCGCCTCCTTCAACAAAAAACGATTTGCTAAATTTTCGGAAGAGTCGAGCAAGTGAATCATTCCGGTATTATTGTAGTACTTACTACGTTTTGAGTCTAAAAAAGGAAAATTCGCATTGGCGCAAAAGTCAATAAACACCGGCACTCTGCATGGTGTATCAATAATGGGAACTGATTGTGTAATAGAAAAATCAATATAGTAACTCGTGTGATAGTCTTCGCGAGTAATATCGCATATACTTAATTGTTGATATAATTGCTTTACATATGGTAACGGCGAACGTAAGTAAAGATTTAGCCAAAACAGTTCCTCTGGGGTGAATTTTTCTGACAATCTACTTAACATAATATGTTCCTATGTTAATTATAAATTCTGATAACCTTTTAGCACCATAATGAATATTTTGACCATTAAAAGCCAAATCAAAATATTTCACATCCACGCCAATCTGTAAATTTCGAGTAGTAAACAAGAACTATCCCGCCTCTATTGCGATCGAAATGATCCAACTCAATTTGTTGTTTAAATCAAATTAGCTCAATAAGTGACAGACAAAAGACAAATTGCTTATTTTACATGATATCCTCCATCCATTTTCCGAGTATACACGTTTTTCACCGCTGGAAAGATTGAAAAAGAGTTCACCATTGATTTCTTCACATGGTTTCATTGTTTTTATGGTTTCACTCCCCATCTTCTTTAATGTGGCAATAATTGTATCCTCATCTACAGATGGTAGAACAATGCAGTTGATGTCGGGTACAAAATATCCGTCATTTTTGGACTCTGAATATTCGAAGTCAAACCGATCCCAAGTATAAAAATACACTTGGTAAAAAGCATTTGATACCTTCACCCAATAGTCTTTCCTAAATCCCTTCATGATCGCCAAATCGTTCATATAAGGTTCTTTCAAATCATATAAATCCATTTTTATCGCCTCACTATCGTATATTTTATTTGATTTAATAATTTTTGGTAATTAGAAAATGACATTGGATACTGAGGAGTTATTTCGAAGTGACCAGGGGTGCCAATTTGCCTTAAAGAAAGTCCTTGAGGAAGTGAATCCACCCTTGAAACCGTTCCAAATCTGGCGACTTTTCCCGGATCTGAATTAACCGAAATTCCGCGGGTCGGTTTCAATAAATTAGTGGATTTGTCAACTCGCACATCAATATCACGGGCAGTGTAATCGCCTCCCCGATATACGTCCCCACACTTATTATGAACCAAAACCGGTCCGTCACCGACATAATAAGTATGATAGTCCTCAACCTCAAAGTTGTATGTTGTCTCCGGGCTTTCAAGCAGTTCATGCTGAACTTGTTCGACAACAACATACTCGCCGTTAAGCATAACGAGAATATCGCCAGCTCTAAGATCAACAGCACTTGTCCACCCCTTAACCGGTGAATAGAACGGATGGTTGGGCGTACAAGTGATTTTCTCGCCATCAACCGTTATATGAACCCATTCCTCGGTCTCGTTGCGGAACAGCTGAACAACTTCCTTGAGAGCAGTTTCACCGGTTTCTTCGTCGGTTGCCCATACAAGATCACCGGGTTCAATACTATGACCTCTGCTGACTTCTCATAGTTCGTTGTTACTATGTTTCGTTTCGAGTAAGTCTACTCCTACGCACCTATGAGATCTCACGGGATAATTCAATGCTCTTTCCTCGTCTACCTGCTCGGTCTACGCAATAGGGTTACGGTTACCTTTTGGACTTCGTTGCCTTTGGCCAACTTATCCGCCTATTACGCCTTCGTACCGAGTTTCTGTCCGTCAGGCTACGATTTCGCTATCCCTTCTTTCAGCCTGCACCTCACTATATAAACCTTGGGAGTCGCTTTCGGGTTGGTCGGTAACTACCTCCCGATGGACTTTCACCACAGAGCATTGGCATGCCCGTCATACCAAAGGTCGTGGCAGGAAGCCGATAAAGGCCTCTGCCACGAATTTTAGTTACATCACTATGTTGTTAATTTCCATTAGAGAATCACTGGGTATACTTTTTTGCAATTTCAGTTTTCTTTGATTTACCGAATTGTTTTTCACACAATGAAATACAATAATTTAACATTTCATCAGAGTAATTATCGTTGTCAAGCAACATACACATATCCATTTCGGTGAAAAGATTGTTTTCGCAAATACTAATAAACAAGTCTTGAAAAGCTTCTGTTCCTACGATGTTGTTAATTTGCCACATTTGTGTGAATGATAAATTACAATGTATCATAGTGCTACAATAAGAGTACTGCTTGGTTCTGGGTAATTTTTTTAACAGATTAATTAGACTATAAGTTATCGTATTCGAATCGCAATATTCTAACAGTGAGTGAGTAAAAACACTGATTTTTTTGTTTACGATCGCTTTCTTAATTAATAACTCTGCAGAGAAAGAAGACAATACGCCAGTTAAATCATTCAATTTATACTCATTTGTTATGAATTTTTTATATTCTTTTCTTCGATACTTATAGTTGACAATTATGTTTTTTACATATAAATTTACATCAACCTTATCGTCCATAGTTCCACCATATTTCAATGCCATTTGCTATTTTATCCAAATTCTCTTTAACAAAAGTGCGTCCAGCTTTATTTAATTTTCCATCGGTGACATTTCCAAAAATATCAACACTTGCTATTTTTTCATTCTTTTTGAAAATATGCGCGTGTGGTCTGTGCTTTGGCTCTCCACCAACAGAAACTTTTGCGTTAAAACCATTTTTGTCACCTGCGACCAATTCTTGTTTACATAAGTTGTGTACCAACAGACTCTGCTCGCCAACATGGTATGTATGGAACCCCTCAACCTCGAAATTATATGTTGTCTCGGAGCCTTCGAGCAATTCATGCTGAACCTGTTCGACAACGACATACTCACCGTTGAGCATGACGAGGATGTCTCCGGCTCTGAGGTCGATAGCACTTGTCCACCCCTTAACCGGTGAATAGAATGGATGCTCCGGCGTGCAGGTGATTCTCTCCCCGTTCACCGTCACATGAATCCACTCGGTTGTTTCGTTCCGGAAAGTTTGAACTACGGGTTTGAGCGTTGTTTCACCCGTCTCCGGATCGGTCGCCCAAACAAGGTCGCCTGCTTTGATATTCTCAATGGTTACATATCCGGTTTCGGTTGCAACAAGAGTGCCGGCAATGAAACAGTTGCACAGGCCTATCGATTGCATGACCTCTTTCATGCCGCCTGCCATGATACTGCTGGTCAGGCCAACCTTCAGCACATCACCGAATGACACATCCCGACCGTAGGCCAACGTCTCGGTGGCCGCGTAGGATGCCGCGCTGATAGTTCCTTCGACAACTCCTGTTGCTATGGCTCCCATGCACGGAAACGCCGCGTTTATCGCACCACTGAGTGCACCCGATGCCGCCGATATGGCTACCGCCGTCCAGTTGATATCCTCCCCGGCAATTGCCTGAGAAATGATACTGGAAAGGCCTCCAACAACAGCACCGATGGCAGCGCCCGCTACGATATGTCAGAACGACAATCTGCATCACATTCACATTGTGGATACACAGAAACCGATGTGCACGCTCGATTCATTGTAAACAACTAAAACAGATTAAATGTCTTATATGTTACAATAGATACAATAAAAAATACCAATATGACTAAAACAAAGATAGCAAGTGTAAATATGCCTCTAATTGAGTTTTTGGGGGATGGTTTCGAATAACGGTGAGGAATTTCTAATGCTATCCCTTCCAATGTACATATAAGTGCAAAACAAAGTGTCGCAAGTATTATTTCGATCTCTCGTTTATAACTTTCCCAAAAAGGTAGCAATTTGAAATATGGACGGAATACTTCAAACAATGTAAAAATCAACAGATTCACAATGTGTAATATATAAAGAACAAACCATACACGATATATTTTATATGAACGTTTGTCCAGTAAGGGAAGCAGAAAACAACGTTCCCACTTTCCCCACTCTTCTTTATATTTCACCAGAGTTCTTTTGTGTTGCTTTTTAGGTAAGACACCACTAAACAACGGAAAAACCAATTTGATATGGCAATATGGCCAACCAATAAGTACAGCATTCAAAATTATTGAAAGTATAATAACCACATATAACGGCAAATGATTACCCATAACATTCTATCAATCTCCTTGTCATTTTGGTTGTAGATTTTGTTAATGTCGGTGTAGTTCCTATCAATATCGCTGGTACTGCTCGTTTTCCTGCTTTAACTGCTTCCTTTCCGATCTGGGTAAAGTAGTAACCCCAATTGCCGTTGGACATAGCTCTATTAAATGCAGATGTAAGATGTGGTGTAGCGGTACCGGAACCACCGAAATATCCTGCCACAGCACCGAAAGCTCCCCCTTCCAATGCATTTAATGCGTAATCGCTAAAACTTTTTGTGTCACCCGCTATATGATCTATGGCCGTATCAGCTACACTGCTCAACATTCCACATACACTGTTCGCGATAATCTGGCCCCCAAGAGGAACGCCGGATGCAGCAAATCCACCTGTAATGGTACCTGACAACGCTGATATTCCAATATGCGCCCATGTTTTTCCAGAAGTAAAATCCAGTTCTCCTGCCATGGCCTGTGTTACAATTGACACACCGGCACCTACTACAAAGCCAACTGCCGCTCCGATAAGAATGTTCCAAAACTCTCCATCCTCATCCTTGCGCATAACAGGATTATTATCGCAGTACACAAACAAGTTTTTATCACTTAGGCTACCATTGTCGCTCATTACCTCGGCGTAGTCTGCATTCAGGAACCGTCCCCACTGCGGGTTATAGTACCGGCTTTGCAGATAGTACAGCCCCGTGTCCGTATCGTAGTAATACCCCCGATACCGGAACGGATTGAGCGTGCGGACAATCCGCTTCTGAATCGTTGTCGTGCCCGACTCGGTGGAAACCGTGCAGTTGCCCCATGCGTCATAGGTATACGAGCCTATCTTGGTTCCGTTTTCCGTGTAGATGGCGATGATGTCCCCTTGCAGGTTCTTCTCGAAGTAGTAGGTGTAGAATACATTTTTGGCATCACTCTTGTTTCGGTACTGCAACCCGACGGGAGCGCCGTTCTCATCATAGAGGTATACAAGGAAGTGGTTCGGGGTCTCCGCGCCACTACTGCTCTTCGTCGTCCATGTCTCGGTGACGATTTGGGAGCCGTTCAGCGTGTAGTGGTGGATCGTACTGCCATTTGTCTTGACGGTTCGGATGCCATCCATAGCGAGGATTCCACTCGGATTTGCTTTGTCTACAATTCTGTCATGGAATCTTCGCTACGGATTTTTCAGATTACTGCAACTTCATTTTACAATGTGCCAACGCGATACTTGCCGGTAAGATGTTTATGATGTTTTAGCACAGCGCTTTAGCTTGATGAATTGCGAAATAACAACAGATACAACAAGACCGACGAATATAAGAACGCCAGTAAATGCCAACGCCGTTTTTACAAATTCAGCTGAATTCACGTCATATATAATACTCTCTTCGCCGTTTTGGCTTGTAGTGATTAACTGAGAATATGATGATGCAAATACATTGAATATTTGCATGTCATTTTTGAGCGTGTATTCGGTATCTCCGATTCTCCGTTTGGTTGCAAAAACGCAATTATTCCAATAGGAATTGTTTTCGGCTGTGTTTTGAATTCTACAAACACGCTCATTTTCACCTGTGGGATTAATGGTGACTGCGACATCACTGCGAACAAAATAGAGATTTATAACATCCTTATCCAGTTCAATGCCGAAGTTCCCGGTACATTCAAAGCTGTAACCAAATATAAAATCCCCATCGTTCGTATAAACACATACTGTTTGGTTTTCAAAATCACTACTGCCAATAGCTATTTCGCCATTTTCATTGACATCAAAACAATCAATTGCTTTTTTGGATGGCTCATTTTCCAACATGGATATATTTACATTTTTTAGAAATGTCTCTATCTCATCTTCTGACATTGATTCAGTAGAAAACCCCATATCCACGGCTAAAATGTCTACTCCTCCGTTAAATAGTAATAGTAGTACCAGAATGATTGTAAAAATACATTGAATATATTTCATCTTCACCACCCCATAATCTTATCATAAATATTTTCAGCTAAATCAAATATGTTAAATCGAGTGCAATTCCATGCGGCATTTTTCCCCCCCCATTCAACATGGAGTTCTCTACGAGCCTATCTTGGTTCCGTTTTCCGTGTAGATGGCGACGATGTCCCCTTGCAGGTTCTTCTCGAAGTAGTAGGTGTAGAATACATTTTTGGCATCACTCTTGTTTCGGTACTGCAATCCAATGGGAGCACCGCTTTCGTCATAGAGATACACAAGGAAGTGGGTTCCGAACTGTGCTGGAAAACCAAGGTATTAAAAACGCTCATATAAAGCTATTTAGAACCATTCTTTAGCCATTCAAGTAAATTCAGATATCCTTCGTCAAATCCTAACAACTCCTCTTCATCAATTGTCATTGAAACAATTGGAAGGACATATCCATCCCCAAAAACCTTCGGTGCAGCTACAAATGTTACTTTGTCGCCTATATTTAATTTTGTTTCTATTCCGTTTTCTAATACGATATCCATATTCCTTCCAATAACCACAAAACAATTATCCTCAAACTTTTCTGATATATCTGAAAAGCCAATATATAACCGATTGCTTGATCTTCCATCTTTATCATTCGTGAAATTAATGAAATCCACAACACCAGTTGCAACAATATAGTTATTGCGATCGGAATAATAGTCAATCTCTTTGCAATGGCCACACGAAGAAAAAAGAAAAACGCTAAATATAATGACAAAAAACAGTAAATTCATGAATTTTTTCATATATCCCCCTCAATCAATTGTTCGCCAAGCAAAAGGTCCCACTTGTTTGCTAAGCCAAAGGTAATGAAAGGCATCCGCCTTATCACTACGAGACGCTTCTCGGCTTTGAACGCCTCCAAAAAGATCAGCTGTTACCTCCCATGGCTTATCATAATAGTCTTTCGAACCCCATTCTAACCGTGAGGGCAGTCCGATACACAGCGCATATTTTACTATGCCTAATTGTTGTATAGCAATCCCCAAAATTACAGGCAATATCCATCGGCTTTAAACCAGCCGACGCAATCCCGTTGACTGACGCACAAAAGCGCACAGGAGACTGTTTTAGGCAATGGTAGACAGTATACTTGTTCACGCCGAATATTTTTGCGATCTCTTCGGCGTCATGTGTTTTTTCGTAGCTCTCAATCAGCAACTCTCTGTCTTCATTGCGTGGCATTTTGCCCATTTTTTTCATCTCCCTGTGACATATTGTACCACCTTTTGCTGTAGTTGTCAAGGATGACTGCTATTTTGGGAGTTGCTATAATTAAAATTTTTGTGAATTGTTGCAACTAAAGCAATGATTTCTGAGTATCATCAAGGTATTTGTAAACAACTCGTATTGCTTTGCTTCGTGCCTGTTTCTCATCAAATGGACCATTTGCATTTCTTAACCATTGATAGTAGTGTGTTATCTCATGAGCTATAGAAGCCAGTATAGAGCATACTGCAATAAATCGCCCTCTTTCATTCAACGTCGAAGAATAATCCCCGGTAGAGACACGAATTAATGGATTTTCTTTTTCGTTATCCGGGAAGAATATACTTGCTGTTACCAGTTCTTCATCTATAAACGTAAGAACATACGCTTCATCTGTGATGTAAACATTCAATTTTTTCGGAAATACATATTTTTTCCTGATCCACCGTAAAAAAGATTGAATTTCCTTTCTCAAGTCCATATTTACTTCGCCTGTAAAATGTAGATATATGCTTTTGTTCTCATCACTTTCGATTTGCCATAAGTCTTTCATGTATTAATCACTCCATCGTATTGTAAGTTCACCATTATTCGTATTGTGATTGATATACGGAATAATTGTTTTAGCATGTTTGTGGTCTCTTCCTGGTGTGTGCTTTTTCATGGGACGATTAGGATCTTTGTCACTTCTCAATTTGAAATTTTTCCATCTCTTTTTTTCATTTATTTCTCGTCCTTGTTTCTTTCTACCAGGTTTTCCTTTTGGTCCAGCTCTTTTTTCAGTTGTCAACGAAAAATCGATAGTAATTTTTTCATCGTTGGTGGTACTGTAGGCAATGTCATGTCATTGATTGTATCAATAACGTTAATTGCGTCAATGGCTAATTGATAGGCACCCTCTGTTATATACTCCACAGTATCTACTATCATAGGACTTGCAACAGCAAGAAATACCAGTGATATGATTGCGGCCCCTCCCCAGAACACTAAATCGTCTACGATGGCAATTTCGCCTGTCGGGTCGACATATATAATTGAGTTGTCTTCACAATACAAATATAGATTTAATCCAAGGAACCCTTCGTATAGAGTCGCGTCCGCATTCAAGAACCGTCCCCACTGCGGGTTATAGTACCGACTTTGCAGATAGTACAGCCCCGTCTCGGCTGGACTTTGTTATGTACCCCGGAGGGGTCGTCCCCCTCCGGGACTGTGACTTTTCGGGTGGTTACCTGATGAAACAAAATGTTGTCTACCGGCAAGCATCGCCATTGTGATACCACAAAAGCAAAACTTGTCAGGTGTACTCCTGAAACCTTTAAGGGCTTGGGATTATCCCAACAAACTGCCTTTTGTCCCCAAACGGCGATGCTTGCCGGTATTTTTCAAATTAACTCTTCATTTATGCCTGTGACCACATTTGAAGTATTGTATTCAATGGTGATCAAATACCCATCTTTGGTATAATGAGAAGACACTCTCGGTGTATCAGTTCTGCCGGTATAAAGGAATAAATACTCGCCGTTAGGATCAATCGCTCTTACCTCATCTAACGACTGGCCCTTTAGCAGTTTATCAAAATCAGATTTTAATAACTGCGTGCTGTAAGTCCTTCCAAATAGTTTATTGCCAGAACCATCAAATAAGAATATTACAACGCTCTCATCGCCAAGGTATGATACCCGATACATCCCATTATCTTTCCGCAAACATTCAATGGGATATTTAACATTTAACTCGTTCAGCAAACCATCGAACTTCATCAGTTCCAATAATTCTGTTTCATCATATGTTTTAGATGCCAAATCAACTAAACTTTTATCTGGCGGGGATATTTCGATGTTCAAATCACTTCCTCCTTTTGTGCAAGAACAAATCATGAGCAACATCACTGTTAGAAAAATCAGAAAAAAGTATTTTGTTAACCTCATAGTACACCTCAATTCCCTACTGCATAGTATAGCAATTCTCAAAATTACAGGCAATATCCACCGACCTTAAACCACCCAACGCAATCCCGTTGACTGACGCACAAAAGCGCACAGGAGACGGTTTTAGGCAAGAGTTCGGCAGTCCGGCACTCCCATTTGCGCAATAGCGCCTTTACCTTCGACCACAGCATCTCAATCGGATTCATATCAGGGCTGTACGGCGGCAGACACCGTAGCTCTATGCCTGCGGCGTGATATGTGTTGTTCGTCCTCGCCGTTCAGCAGCTGCTTTCTACCCCGCATTGTGCAGCATTTTGCCCATTTTTCTCATCTCTCTGTGACATATTGTACCACCTTTTGCTGTAGTTGTCAAGGGTGACTGCCATTTTGGAAGTTGCTATAAAAAAGCCCAAACAGTTACCGCATTTGCGATAGCTGTTTGGGTTTTCTTCCGTCAATAGCAATCCCATGTATACAGAATATCTGTAAAATCATGCTCTTTTAACTTCTCATGCGGAATCAGAAAATTCATTACACCGTTGTTTCCGATCATAATTTTCACATCCTCTCCGATGTCGTGTGTATCAATCTGCAATAGCAGTGTATCATATCGCTGATATTCCTCTTTGCTCTGGCGTGGATCTGATTGCGCAAAGTGTGGGTAGCCCCCTATGCGGTGTCCCTCGGAGTGACATCTCATACATATAGCATCTTGTACATTCTCAGGCAGTTGATTGAAATCAGGCTCCCCCTCATCACGAAGCAAACGATTTAATGTATCCTGGAACCGGTAATCCTCATCTGATACACCTTGCACATCCGGCAAAAACATGATTGGATAGCATCCCTTGATTGGAAATGTATCGCTTTTACCGGGAACGGGGACTTCCGGCAACTGATCTGAACCATCGGTATATAGAACCCGGAAATTATGTTGCACATTCAAAGCATCAAAGTTTGCACCGTATTCAGGATTGTCGGCAATGAAAAAGCGCAATATACCCGTGGTCGGAAAATCCGGAACACTGTGAACCTCGGAACAATCGATCAGACAGAGCAAACGCATAGGCATTCCGTTATGATCCAATGGCGGTTCTCCGAGAGATGCCCCTCCAATGCGGCTGTTCACCGGATGTTTTGCTTCATCCGGAATCACAATGTGGGAAAACGGAATCGCAGTTTGAATATACAACCGGCTTACCACTTCACGAAATTCCTGAGAGAGAGGAATGGAAAATTCAGGTGTAAACCCTCTCTTTTTTAAAACTTCCAACACGTCTTTAAGACCTTTTGGATCACTTCCATTTGCAACCGACAACTCAAAATATTTTTTACAATTGGGTTCATCCTGTTGCAGATAATAGATCATACATAGCAAATCGGAAGGCTGACGAAAATTGGATTTCAAATCAAGAGCAGTATTGGCATATTCAATTGCCAATTCAAATGCTCCGATTGAAAAATATGTTGCGGCAATATTATGATAGATGGTAGCCTTTTGATGATCATATTTCAGCGCATTTGCAAAACAAGCAAGTGCATCCCGATGTTTGCCTTGACTCTTAAATAATAATCCAAGATTAGACCAAACTGCTCCTCTGCTCTGATCATGACGCAATAATTCGTAGTAAGTATCCTCAGCCAACTTGGGCAACTTCATATCGGTATATATAAGTCCTAAAAAGAGTAGAACGGCACAGTAATCATCTGTAAACTGGCAATACGGTAACAAATTTTGAAGTTGCTTTACAGATTTATCTAAGTAATTCTCATTATAAAGCCGAATTGCTCTGAGAAGTTTGCTGCGCAATATTTGCTGTCCCTGACCGGTAAAAGCGGTTCGAATCTCACTTTGATATTCTGTTTCGTAAAACAATTTACTCCGAAGTTGACCTCCCGTTCCCATTCTGACTTTTGCGATTGCTCCAGCACAAAGTCCCAACGGAATCACAGTGCGAACGATTATTTCGGATGTTACTGCTTTCTCAATAATTACCTGTGCAATAAATGCTCCGATTATGAGAATCAGTACAGCGTAAAGAATGATAAGAACTGTTTTTCGGCTCATATGGTTCCTTTCAATTTTATTTTGTTAAGATAGACGAACAGTTTGAACAATTCCACGATCGAATATCCAGAACTATAACCTTCCCATGGCAATTTCCAAAATTACAGGCAGTATCCATCGACCTTAAACCAGCCGACGCAATCCCGTTGACTGACGCACAAAAGCGCACAGGAGACGGTTTTAGGCAAGAGTTCGGCAGTCCGGCACTCCCATTTGCGCAATAGCGCCTTTACCTTCGACCACAGCATCTCAATCGGATTCATATCGGGGTTGTATGGCGGCAGATGCCGCAGCTCTATGCCTGCGGCGTGATATGTGTTGTTTGTCCTCGCCGTTCAGCAGCTGCTTTCTGCCACGCATTGTGCAGCATTTTGCCCATTTTTCTCATCTCCCTGTGACATATTGTATCACCTTTTGCTGCAATTGTCAAGGGTGACTGCTATTTTGGAAGTTGCTATAAAAACGCGAGAAAAAACCCCGAAATCGTGAGATTTCGGGGGTTCGAAGCCATGATATCTTTTGAACAGGCAGAGGGGGCGTTAAATCATCACGCTTTCTGTCATCAAAAACGGGCAGCTACAAGGGTAAGGTTCTACGGCAAGTCGTTTTGGGGCGGAGATTGGTTCAAAGTAAGCGTTTCTTCTCGGCAATTGTTTGACCGTCGAAACGAATATAACTGTTGGAGGAATCCGAATAACCGGCTTCAATGGTATGACCGCCGATGTTTGCAAACAGATTATGGGGAAATTCAATCACAGCTTTCATTTCGTCATATACTTTTCCATTGACGACTAATTCGTTGACGGATCTGATACGACGATACATGACGCAAAAATCTTTAACGTTTGCACTCAATAAGATTTTTCCTTTTTTTACTTTGTCTGCATTCCGCAGGGGCGGCGTATCAACGTGGTGTGCCCCGTCCTTGATCTTAGCTTTTTTGCTTTTTTGACGGGCAGTTTCTTTTTTCTCTGCTTTCTTTTCAAGCCCCAGAAGCAATATAATGATGATGGGAGCAATGCACATAAATGCGCCGATCCAGACGTATCCCTTGTAGTAATTATAAGTGGTTTGCTGTGAAATTTCAAAATTCAGAAGCTCTTCCGTTTCGGTTCGGATTTCCGCAATACAGTGACTGTTCGGATTGACAAGCAAAAACAGCTTTGTGCCCTTCTCCATAGTTTCAAAAGATTTGAGAAGCTCCTTCGGTATGGTGTGGGGGTAGAGCTCGTATTCGGCTCCGTCCTGGAAACAAACTGTTCGGAAATTCCTTAGCGATTCCAATTTCTCAAAATAGCCGACATAAACCTCCGCGTCCTCGCGGGCAACCGGAACATAATTCCGGATCGGCAAGATAAACGCAAACAAACCGACACCAACACCGACAACCACAACCAGTACTCTTAACAGAATGCTCGTTTTCATCTTTTCAAGAAAAACATCGGTCAAAGTTTTTTCCATAAACACCTCAGAATTGCAGAACTTCTTCACTATTCCTTATTACTTTGCCAAACCTCCCGCCGTAAGTGAAAAGAAAGGAGGAGATAAGTAAAACTCCCGCACCGAGGCGCGGGAGTTTTTGTGTCGCGCCGCCGAAAAAGATATCGCTTTCAAATCCGGAAGGCATTACCGAATACCTGCCATTTTGGGGTTCGCTACACAGCCGGCTCCGACTTTATCTATGACTGCAATTATTCTCGCAGTATATTTTTTTAACCTGCGGTTAATCCCATATATCCCAACAATGCCTTTTCAAAAAACTATTTTATGCTATAATAGCATTGGAAGCAGACGTCGGCTTACTATTTTGGTTTTAGCGGAGGTACAGTTATGGAAATGACTATCGGTGCAAACATAAAACGTTTGCGTTCAGCCAAAAATATTACGCAAGAGCAGCTCTCTGTGGCAATGAACGTCACGTGCGCCGCGGTAAGCAAGTGGGAGCGCGGCGAAACCTATCCCGACATTACACTTCTTCAGCCGCTGGCTTATTTCTTTGAAGTAACCCTTGACGAGCTTATGGGATACGATCAGAAAAAAGTTCAGGCTGATATTGATGAAACAATCGCTCTTTACAGAAAGCATTGGAAAGATAGCAAAGGACGTGAAATTATCGTAAAGGCATATCATGATTATCCGAACGACTATCGGATCATGCATTACTATATGTGGAATATCGGAGGTGATATGGCAGACAACAACCCGACGGTTCTGATAGAACACAAGGAGGAATTCCTTTCAATCTGCGAAAAGATTCTGGACGGTTGCACCGAAGACGCGTTGCGGCTGAACGCATGGAACATGCGCGCCAAAATTCTTCACGCGGAGGGAAAGACGGACGAAGCACTCCGGATATATCAGACAAAGTTCGCGGATTGGTATACCACAAGCGGGCAGAAAACCGAGCAGTTGTTCGCAAAGGACACGGACGAATACTATTTTCACGTGCGGAAAAACATGTATGAGCTTGGTGATTTTGCGGCAGACAAACTTGGACGAACCGTGTTCTTCGATCCCGCGCTGTCGATGTCGGAGAAAGTGGAACGCGCCATTCTGTATGGCGACCTGATGCTGAACGCTTACAGAGAAACCAAAGAAGCGTTCTTCCTGATGCTTGCGGAATCTTTTCTCGGGAGAATAGAGAACGATCTTTACTACCGCGGCGGAACCGAGGAGCAGATCATCGCCGTTATGGACAGAGACCTTTACGCAAAAAAGCTGTTGGAGGAGGCAAGGGGGAAAAATGCGCCTTTGAACAGGGCTTTTGATAGCTATTCCGAAGGGGCGCGGCAGAATATTCTCCGATATACCATTGCCTGCCGCACGGGCGCTACCGATGGCAGGCGAGCCGAGCTTCTGAAAAATCCCGAATACAGGGCTGTTCTGGACAAATACAGATAATCTCACCCGTAAAAAAGTTTTTACAAAGAATCAGGCGTATTTCTCCCGCTCCGCGGGCGGATTTAACTGAAAAAGCGGCAGGTAAAACCTGCCGCTTTTTTTGTATCGCGCCGCTAAAAAAGATATCACACGAAAATCCTTACGGTATAAGGGATTTCGGCGTTTTTTAATGCATTTTTCGCTGCTTCTGCGCGATTTAAACAAAACCACAGGAATTCTTCTGTCAGCCAAAAAAAGATATCACTCTTTTTTCAAGGCAATTTGCGAAACCCCTGTATTATGGTGGTCAGAAAGTTGAGCTTGTTCATACCGTGACACACCATGTTCCCTGAAAAATAAAAGGTAGAGCCTTATTAATGCAGAATACCAGAAAAGAGCTTACAGCTAATATATCTTCCACTATACACATCACCTCTGTCATTTTTAGTATAATTGTCCCTCATTCAGTCCGTAGACCCATATACTAATGACATCAGATTTTTCAGGAAGGTGTGCAGGGACGTCTATATTGTATCACCTTTCATGGCTTTTTTCAAGAGCCTTTTTAAATAACTTATGGTATAAAAATCTCTATCGATGTATGCAGGAATGCGAGGAATAAGATTGATTAAATCTTCTTGAGAATAGTCCTGTAATAGAACAAAAAGCGTGACCATATTGATTTTACTTTGCTTGAGATGTAAGGTATTAGAACGGCGCACAAAGTCATTAGTCCTGAGATTCTCTATTTCCTTCACTAATTCGGGAAGGACATTCAATTGCGTTTTCTTCAAGTTTATAACGGTTATCCCACTCAAACACTTGAAACAATCAACACTATTGCCGTTAAGGTAGCAACAATTATATTTGCAATTCTTAAACCCTGTTCCTTCGCAATTTGTTGATTGAAATAGGCATTTGTCAAACGAACAATTGATAAATTTCGTTCCTCTAAAATTTGTTCCGACAAAATCCGACTCTACGAAATCACAATTTATGAATGTGCAATATTTGAATTGTGCTGCCCGAAATGATGTGCCAATAAAAGCAGTATCCTTAAATGTGCTATTATATGATTTTGTTTTTTCAAAATCTTTATATTGAAACTTTTTGCCTTCAATTTGCTTGTTTGAATAGCTAAACAAATATCTGTTCTTTCCTTCCAAAGACATAATGCCTCCTAAAAAGAATCTCTCAATTAATTATACCATAAATCGAGAAAATCTTCAAGCAGCCATTTGTGGGTTCAGTCATTTTATTCGTGATGCAGCGCTTAGTCATTCGACCATTTCTTCCACGGCATAACCGCCGCCGAAGATGACCTCGATGTGCTTATCGGCGTACACCTTGATGCATTCCACCATCTGACGGACGATGCTGTCATCGTACTCATTTTGGTGGGATGCTCTTTCTGTAATGATCCTTTCGATTTCGGCAATCCGATCTGCGTACTCCGCATTTTTCATGCTGTTTTCGGTGATGATCTGAATCCTGCGTTTGAGGTCTTCGATGGTGTCTGCAATTTCTTTGATCTCAGCTTCTCTTGATTCTATGTCCTCACCGCTTGCGATGCTCTCGTTGACGATGGTGATCATTTTATCATTCAGCCCGTTGACCTGCCGTTCCAGAAGCTCTTTTTCGTCATCACTTCCGTCGAAGCCGATGGCTTCGACAATCGTCGCTTTCATGAGTGTGGTATAAGTATTGGCATCCTGCTCGTTGAATTGTCGGATTGCACGGATGACGGCTTCCTTGAGCTTGTCTTCTCTGAGAGTGGGCGATTCCTTGCAGTATTGTGTGCCGTGGTCCAATCGGTTGACACAGCGCCACACGATGCTTTTCTTGCCTCGGGTGTTCCAGTGGACGCGCTTGTAGGGGCTGCCGCATTCGGCGCAGATCAGCACCTGCGAGAGCGCATACCGTGAGTATTTTCCGGTTGCCGTGATTGCGGCTTTCTGAGATTTCGGGGCGAAGGTTCTTCTTCGTGCGCGTTCTTCCTGTGCCTTGTTGAATTTCTCTCGCGTTACGATAGCGGGGTGGCTGTTCTGTACATAATACATCAGCGCCTCGCCCGTATTCTTTTTCCGCTTTTTCATGATTGGATCAACGGTAACGCTCTGCTGCAGGATGGCATCACCACAGTATTTGACATTGAATAGGATTCCCTCGATCATGCCCTTGCCGTAAGTAAAGTGCTTTCCCTCGAAGGTCGGATTCTCGGCTTGCAGAATTTCGGAGATGGACAGCGGGGTTTCTCCCGCGATGTAGAGGTCGAAGATCCGCTCGACCAGTTTGGCTTCTTCGGGGACAATTTCCGGTTCGCCGTCCTCGCCCTTGCGGTATCCGAGCATCTTTTTGTATTGGAGCGAGACCTTTCCTTCCTCGAAGTTTTTGCGTTTGCTCCATGTGATATTCTTACTGATGCTTTCGGATTCGGCTTGGGCAAAGCCCGCATAGATAACCAGGTACAGTTCCGAGTCGCTTTTCAGCGTGTCGATGTTCTGTTCCTCGAACAGGATGCCGATGCCGCGTGATTTGAGCATTCGCACATAGTCCAGGCATTCGACGGTATTTCGCGCGAATCGGGAGACCGATTTGGTTACGATATAGTCAATCTTTCCGGCAAGGCAGTCCTCGATCATCTTTTTGAATCTCGGTCGCTTTTCTGCCAGCGTTCCCGAGATGCCTTCATCGGCGTAGATGTCAACGAGACTCCAATCCTTCCGCGCCACTATCATGTCGGTATATACTTTTTTCTGTGTTTTGTAACTGGTCAGCTGTTCTTCCGAATCGGTTGATACACGGCAGTATGCCGCGACACGGGTCTGTCGGTATTTCTCCCGATCTACCAGCGTTGACTTGTGCGGTTCAATGACCGTCACGATTTTCTTTGGTATGACTGTAATCCGATCAGCCATCTTGTTTATCCTCCTTTACGGTGGTGTCGGTTTTGGTCCTGACTCCGACAGTTCCGTCACTACCGATTGTTACATAGCTGATAAGGCTCTGAAAGTAGTCACGGTTGAAGTCGTTCTGTGCCTTCATGCATTCTGTTTGGCGTTTTGCGATCCGTAGCGCCAATTCTTTTTCGATGTTACTGTTCCGATAGCGTTCTTTTGCGATCTCCCGGATGCGATCAAGGATCAGTTGCTCGCTTCCCGTAGGGGAGGCGGCTTCCACCATGATTTCCTCTGTCATGTGCTGAATGCATGGCGGTGTGTCCTTTTTTCTGTGTTCTTTTCCCGTCTCAAGGAGTGCACTGTTCTCGATAATCCGGTTGATCAGCATGGTGACTTTTTCAATCAGTACCGAATCGCTGATCCGCACCCGGCATCCGCATTCGGGGTTGGTGCATGTCCACCGCTCCTTGATCTTGCAGGAGGATTGCAGGGTGCGTGTCATCGGGTATCCGCACTCACCGCACTTTACACGATCCCGCAGGAATCGGATGGTTTCGGAGTCACTCCGCATCTGATTCGTTTTTCGCGCGATCTTGCATTGTACCGCGCTTTCGTATATTTCTTCATCGATGATCGGAGCATACTCCCGATCCCCGATGTATTTCGCATTTTCAATGATTCTTGCGATCCGCGCTTTATCCCATACGCTTGTTTTTTCGGTGTACGGAACCTTGAGTCGTGTCAGCTCATCGGCGATGTCCTTGAGAGAGTTCCCGTTGATATAGGATTCAAAGATGCGTCGGATTACCTCGGCTTCCGAGTGTTCCACGACCGTTGTTCCGTTTTGCATGGTGTATCCGTATGGGATGTAGCGCGTTTTTTTCATGGTGTTTCTCCTTACAGGCGTACTGTGAATGTAAGGTCGCCGATGAGCCGGAATGTCATCTCATCCCGGTTGTTGACCGTCATTCCTTTTATGACTTCTTCGAACAGCTTCGGATCGAAGGAGTTCAGTGGCTCGTCGATTTCATTCAGCCTTGCTTGCAGTGTTTTGAATTCTTCCAAAGCCACATCCAAGGTAGAAGAGAGGCTTTGTATTCGTTTCGTCTTGATTTCATTGATTTGTCCGTTGATCTCGCGGGACTGTGACTCGAACACATCCGGTGCCAGGTATCCTTTGGATTTGAGCTGCTCGAGCATCAGCAGTTTGGCGTTCAGCTCTGCCATGCTCTGCGAGGATTCCAGGGCTTGCAGGTTGTTTCGCTTTTTCAGAAGGATGGCTTTTTCGGTCAGTTCAATGCTCTCGGCGATGATGCCTTCCTCGGCAAACCGAAGCCGGTTGATGATCCCGATAAAGGCATCCATGATGCGATCTTCCCGATAGTAGTGGGAGTCGCATGCCGTCCGATCTTCTATATGTTGATTGCATCCCCACACCACGCTGCCGTTTACAATCCGTCTTCTATAAAAAGTACCGCACTCAGAACACTGAATGCGGTGCGTAAACGGATATTTTGCGGGAGCCACTTCCGGTCGGGAGTACAGCTCACGGCGTTTTTTCAGAAGTTCCTGCACGGAGGCAAAGATTTCTTTATCTACGATTCCCTCGTGTGTGCCGGTTGCGTAATACTGTTCTTCCTGACCGTAATTGATGTGCTGAGTGAATGGGACTGTTGTTTCGCGGTATTTTTTCTGATACAGACTGTCGCCGATGTATTTCTCGTTCGACAGCATTTTTGAAACCACTCTGACATTCCATTTTGCGCCCTGATTTCTCGGGGAAATCGACTGTTTTTCAAGATATCTGCACAGTTCAGTCAGCGAAGCACCGTTCAGATATCCTTGGAACAGTGATCGGACGATCTCCGCTTCCGGTTCAAACGGTATCATTACCTTGTTTTCCAGGCGATATCCGAAAGGGACGCATCCGTTTATATACTCTCCGCTCTCCATCTTTTTCTTAATGGAGAATCTGACATTTTGCGAGATGGACACCGATTCTTCCTGTGCGATTGCCGCAAATGTATTGAGCAACATCTCATCGCCCATGGAAAGGGTGTTGATTCCTTCTTTTTCAAAGACGACGCCAATACCGAGCAGTTTGAGCTTTCGTACATATTCCAGCGTTTCCTTGACATTGCGGGCAAACCGCGAGATCGATTTTGTAACTACAAGATCGATCTGCTTCCGCTCGCACATGGTGATCATCCGCTGAAAGTTTTCTCGTTTTTCGGATGAAGTTCCGCTGAGTCCTTCATCTGCAAAGATATCCACAAGAGTCCATTCCGTTCTCGATTTTATGTATCGGGTATAGTACCGGACCTGTGTGTTGTAGGAGTTCTGCTGATCTGCAGAGTTCGTCGAAACACGGCAGTATGCAGCGACTCTTTTGTGTTCCACCGGCTTGCCGGTAACGGGGGAGATGACGGTTACTGTTGCCATGTTTCGGCTCCTTTCTGCGGGTGGTTATAATACCAACCACTTTTGCAAGCACAACAATACCACATATCTTTGCACATATCCAGCGCAAAGCGGAAATTCAATTGATAACTTTCAGAAAACTCAATCCGGGACGGTGATATCCGCACCGGTCAGCTTTCGGTAATAGGTTTTTGCCCGCAAATACTGTGCCTCCGAGATCAGTTTCTCGTCCCGCAGATAGCGGAGAACCCCGAGGATATGCAGGTAGTTTGCGTTTTTCTGACTGTGTACCGCAAGCATGATCAGACCTCAAAATAGGCAGGGCTTTTGACCTCACGGAAAAATGCTTCGACTTCATCCAGCGTTTCCGCCTTTGTGTACTTTGCAAGCACATTGCCGACCTTGTCCGCATACTTGCCTGTGGTGGCACGGGTGTCAAGAATACTGATAAGTCCCGTGTCGGTTTCACAGCGGATCAGTCTGCCCAAGCCCTGACGGAGCTTGATGAGCATCTCGGGAACGCAGATGGTATTGACGAATTCACCAAGCCCGTTGCATTCTTCTTTTTTGCTTTCCATGGTCGCAGAGCGCATCGGGAACGGAAGTCGCGGTATGACGACGGAGGAGAGGCAATCTCCGATGCAGTCAACGCCTTCCCACATGGAACCGGATGCAAACAGCACGCCGTTTTTGCTTTTCTTGAAATCTGCAATGGCACTCTTGTTTGATCTCGTCATGCGGATGAGTTCGTACTGCGCAAGTCGATCCTTGGTTTGGCGGTACACGGCTTCGAGAACCTTGTAGGAGGTAAAAAGGATTGCCGCATGACCGTTTGTGGCTTTCACAATCTTTACGATCTCATCGGAAATCGCCGCGATGTATTCGGGAGAGTTATTTTCGGGAAGCGGTATTCCTTTCGGCATGTACAGCCGTGTGTGATTTTTATAATCAAAAGGAGATGCCGTCATACTGGTCTGACGGAACATCTTTGCAATCTGGTGAATGCCGTTTTCCTTTTCGAAGAAAGAAAAATCGACGCCGTCGCTCATCGTCCCGGAGGTCAGAACAAAGCTCGAAGAGGTTTCCCACACATACTCCCGCAGGACCCGTCCGATGTTCTTGGATGCGGAGCAGATGGAGTGCAGCCGGTTTTCATCGGTTTCAATCCAGATGTTGTTGTCCGATTGATTTTTGAAGGAGGACAGTTTCTTTATAAGAAGTCCGGCTCTGTTTTTGAGGTGTCGCGGTTCTTCTTTCCGCATTCTCTCGATGTGCCGTATATCTGCAATCAACGCTTCAATCAGCGTGATATCCTCTGGGTTCAGTTCGATCATCTGACTTCTGCCGGTATCGCTATCGTCGTACCCGGCTTTCTGCTTGGCATTCCCGAACAACTTCTCGCTATTGGAGAGCAAGCCGGCAAGAATTGCCTTGTACAGCTCGATCTTCTTCGGATTGCTGTTCAGATGCCCGACAGCCGAAACATATCGCTTGATCTCGTTTTCTGCCAGCTGATCGCCCATGGCATCCAGCGCAGCATCATGGAGCTTATGTGCCTCGTCAATAATTACGAGGGCGCTGTCAATGAGCAGGGGATGCTGTTCTTCATAGCGCATTCTTGCGGAGGTGAGGAACAGCTGATGGTTGGTCACCTGAAAATCAAACTGACCGAAGCGGTTGCGCTCTGTCATTCGGCGATAGAAGCATTCATCTTCATATCTGCATCTGGAGCATCCCTGCACGCAGATACTGCTTTTCACGGATTCCCGCATTTTGACGGTATCCAGGTCAAAGGCTCTGTCTGCAAAGCGGCAAGCATCGAAGGCTTCCACCAGTCGGCTGTACTTTTCGGGGTACAGCTTGATTTTGTCATAGAAATCATAGAAGCGGCGTTTGCAGAAGTAATGCTCCTTGCCCTTGCGGAGTGTTACGGTCAGCGGCTTGGCGATGGCGTTGCTTTCCACGAGGATTTTCGACAGTCTCGGGATTTCCTTCTCGACAATCATTTTCTGCAGTTCAATGCTTGAAGTGGAGATGGTGATCGGCGAGAATACATTGTACTTGCGTTTTTTGTAGTCCCGCGCGACCAGTGCGGCAACGAGATATGCCATGGTTTTGCCGGTTCCGACCTCCGCTTCGCAGATAGACACGGCTTTTCCGACAAATCCTTTGAACATGGTCTTTGCCAGTTCAATCTGTTCTTCCCGAACGGCAAAGCCGTAATGCGGAAGGATCACGCGGAAAATGTTGTCGATCATGTGAAGTGGCGCTATGCTCTCCGACAGATAGGTTCGTCTGTCGCCGACATATTTGATGGAATCCATCATCCTGTCCATAAGGACAGAGGCGTATTCGGCTTTCTTGATCGGGCTACCCGATTTTCTCCGCATGACCTCGGAGGAAAGTCCTGTTTTCATGTCGATGGCATAATAAATAATCTGATGGAGCATATCCGCATGATACACAAGGAATCGCTTTTCAAAAGTAAAATCGTACTTGGCACCCGGATAAGCTCTTTTTTCTTCTTCATAACGCTCAAGAGCGTCTGCGTCGTTATAAGTAATTTCAAACATTTTCATTCTCCTGTTTTTTTGAAATTGCTTTTGGCGACTGAATGGTATGCAGGAATCTTCCGGCTCCTGCACAGTGGTTCAATCGCCAAAATATAAATTTGGTTATGAACTTTCGCCGTATTTGTATCAGCCCCCGGCGATGGGGCAGCGGAGAGCGCAGTCGTCAGACGGCGCAGACCGTTGCCCACAGGGGAGATACCGAGTACCTCGCAGCATCTATTCCGTGACTATTTTCACGGAAACGAGGA
>OLIW01001035.1_pt1 | contig 27154 bp, 19 predicted proteins | sample 1601321 | NCBI WGS metagenome assembly OLIW01 (sample SAMEA2452114, study PRJEB22498) | human gut metagenome
TGAAAAGAAACTCTTGGAGGAAACCCGCAAATTGGGAATCGGAGCGCAATTCGGGGGCGCGAATTTCGCGCTCGACGTGCGCGTAATCCGCATGCCGCGCCATGGAGCGAGCTGCCCGATAGGCCTCGGCGTTTCGTGCTCCGCCGACAGAAATATGAAGGCCAAAATCGACGAAAACGGAATTTGGCTCGAGCAGCTTGAACCCAATCCCGGAAGATTCATTCCTGAAAAATATAAAAATGTTGATACCGGCGACGGCGCTGTGGATATAGACCTAAACCGCCCGATGCCCGAAATCTTGGCGGAACTTTCAAAGTATCCTGTAAAGACGCGCCTGAGCCTAAGCGGCACAATAATCGTTGCTCGCGACATAGCCCACGCAAAGCTCATGGAGAGAATTGAAAAGGGAGAGGGGCTTCCGGAATACATCAAGAAGCACCCCGTCTATTACGCAGGCCCTGCAAAGACGCCAAAAGGCAAGCCCTCAGGCTCTTTCGGCCCGACGACGGCAGGTAGAATGGACCCCTACGTAGATGTATTCCAAGAGCATGGCGGCAGCATGATTATGATTGCAAAGGGCAACCGCAGCCAAGCAGTAACAGACGCTTGCAAAAAGCACGGCGGCTTCTACTTAGGCTCTATCGGCGGCCCCGCGGCGCTACTTGCCGAAAAGAACATCAAGAAAGTCGAACTTTTGGAATATCCGGAACTTGGCATGGAAGCTGTCTGGAAGATTGAAGTAGAGGACTTCCCCGCATTCATTCTAGTTGACGACAAGGGCAACGACTTCTTTAAGATGCTCTAGGGGTAAACTCCCAAGACTTAAGAGATAAAAAAACCGCGGCTAAGCCGCGGTTTTTTGTTTTCTTAACATTTGGGGTACCCACGAAACAAAATACGCTCCGAACATGCGGGAAAAAGCTTTTTTAAAAGCGAAAAGCCCTACCCCAAAAAACTTTAATTTTTTAAGATACCGACAGCTCCCCTCCCGAAAAGCCTCAAAGAAGCTCCCGAAAATCAAAAATCCGCAAGGGCAAGCCGAAGCTTCCCCCAAATAGCGAAGCACTAAAACGTTCTACTTCTTCAAAAGTTCGACGGCATTTCCCTTCTTAAAGCTCATGAGTAAAATTTTCTTTCCATCGTCTAATTTGTAGAAATTCAGCACATCGCCCTCTAGAGCGATTGAGTCAACTTCGTCCAAATTTTTCAGAAAGTTTCTCTCATAGTCGAGGTACTTGCCGGCCATCATAGTTGATATCATAGGCGAGAAATCGACTTCGCCGTCCCTTTCAAATTTGAGAGAGCCGTTAAAGACATTTACGCCCGACATTCCGTGAACGCGCAAGCCCTGCGGCGAGTTTTTGAAGGAAATAAAGACTTGGCCAAACTCGCTCTTGCCGTTTGCAGGAGCCTCAACACCTTTAGCTAGCTTTACAAAAGTGGGAACCCAAGCGGTGTTGTCCAAATTTGCAGAGCTTGCAGTTGCCGAAATAGCGCAATTAGTGGCGCTATTGCAATCGCTCTTGCAAGAGCAAAGGACAAGCGCAAAAAGCGCACCCAGAAAAACAAGTGATACTTTCTTTGAGAATTTCATAATTTTTTAGCACTTTCTTTTTAGGTTAAAATGCGCACTCGCCAAAGCAATGCAAGACGCTATGCCAGGGGTATCGCAAGATTAAGTAATTTGTAAAGGCGATTTTGTCAAAGTTCCAAGTAAAGCTTCAAATTAAAGGCCGGATAAAAAAATTAAATTCTGCACAAGCGCCACTTAAAGATAAAAATTTGCGCTCCGCAAGAAGGCGCAACTAAGTCGAAACAGCGCTTAAAACCTTGACAAAGTTAACATAGTCTGAAAATCTAAACAATAGGGCTCTGCAGTGTACGTGACTCTGCGTTTGGATTCGCCGCCTTAATGATTGTTATTAGGGAGCTTGACCCGAGATGAGATGGACGTCATGCCGCTTCTGGCGGAAGGCGGAAGTTTTGCCGGTAGCACCCACTTGGTTGTTGAGAGGCAGCCGAGATACCAACGTACGACGGCACAGGTGGAGCTCCTTTTTTTGTGCCCACAACATTCCCGATTATCTAAAAAGAGCAATATTCTTCGAGCGAGACGCCTCTTGGGCAAGGGACTCAGCATGCGGCTTATATATTAAAAATCACAAAGCTTTGTGGAACATAAAAAGTTAAGATTTGTCCGATACGGGGGTTGCAATTTGAAATTGCGCTAATGCCAACTAAATAAACAAGGGCAATATCGTTGAAGAGAAATATTTAAATGCAATGAGGCAGCATGAGGACTGATTTGTACTGTACCATAAAAAAGTTAAAAAATAGGCACTTTCAGGCTAGAAAAAAGCAAACTCGCAAGAAAGAACAAAACACAACAATATAACAATTAATAACTTACGAAAAACAAAAAATGAGTAATACAATATTGACATTTTGAAGGAAATATCAGATAAGTGTCTAGTTAACTGTTATTCATTCTCTTTTAGGACAGTTTGTACAGATTGCTTACGACTCATATAAAGGGGAAATGGAGGAAGAATATTATGTCAAAAATATCCAGAAGAAAATTCATTGCAAAGATGACGGGAGCTGCTGCGGCCGGAGTGTTTGTGCCCACGCTAATCCCTTCAAGTGCATTGGGCAAGGCTGGGACAGTCGCGCCCAGTAACAGAATAAACATTGCGTTCATAGGCCACGGTTGCCAATCCGGCGGACACAGAGGCGATATGGCGCGCCGTCCCGACACACAGATACTTGCAGTGTGCGATGTGAAGGAAGATGTGCTCGACAAAGTTTACGGAGAAGTTGAGCGCATTAACAAAGATAGGGGCATAGGAGATTCCTTGCAAAGGACAATCCACTATCAGGAGTGCCTCGATCGCGACGACATTGACGCGGCTTTCATAGTTACGCCCGACCATTGGCACGTTGCAATTTCACTTTACGCAATTCTGCGCGGCAAGCACGTGTATTGCGAAAAGCCGCTGACGCTCACGGTGCGCGAGGGTCGCATACTTTCAGACGCCGCAAAGAGAGCCAATGTACGCTTCCAGACGGGTTCGCAACAAAGAAGCGAAGACGCCTTCCGCAAAGCTGCCGAACTGGTGAGAAACGGCGCTTTGGGCAAGATAAAGAACGTTTACATAGGCATAGGCAACTTCCCTCCGCCGCTTGAGCTGCCGGAGCAGGAAATCCCCAAGACCTTGCACTACGATTTGTGGTTGGGTCCGACACCTTGGCGCCCATACCACCCCGAGCGCGTAAAGGGCGACTACGGTGGCGGTTGGCGCAGGTTCTGGGAATACGGCGCACGCAAAGAGGGCGACTGGGGAGCACACCACTTTGACATAGTTCAGTGGGCTCTTGGTATGGACCACTCAGGCCCGACACTCTTCTGCCCGATGGGTACAGACGGCGCACCATGCAGATTTTATAAGTACGAAAATGGCCCGACAATCTACATCAATCCTCCGGGCGATATGGACAAAGGTCAGTGGGGCGGCGGCACGCGCGGCCAAGCAATTAGATTTGTCGGTGAATCCGGCGAGCTTCTCGTAAATCGCGGAAATGTTCTAATAACAAATCCGGATCCTGCGCTCGCGACACTAGCGCTCAAAAGCGGCACTACGAGGTTGCACCCGAGCATGAGCCACCGCGAAGACTGGATACACGCAATAAAGACCGGTCGCGAGACGCTCTGCCCGGCGGAAATTGGTCACAGAACAGCGTCTATATGCCATCTGTCGGCCATAGCCTTGCGCACAAATCGCACAATTCATTGGAATCCCGAAAAGGAAGAAATCATTGGAGACGAATTGGCGTCGAATATGCTCGATCGCCCGCGTCGCGCTCCGTACTTCCTCGGCGCATAACCACAAACTAAAGTAAGGATTTTCAAATGAAATTTTCAAAATTATCAATAGTTTCGATAATAGCCCTCTCGGCACTGCCGACTTTTGCTTGGAAGAACATGCCCGACATCTGCATTGACGCAACAAAGCAGGTTGAAGCGGCGAGTCCTGCCGAGATAATTAAGGCCTCTCTGGAGGCTGTCGGCACCGGAGTTCAAGATCCGAACCTCGATAGAAACAAGAACTTTGAGCAGCAGGAGAATGCCTTTATCAAGACATGGACTGCAACCGAAGCTTCTTTCTATTACGGCAATCCCAAGATGAAGGATAAGCGCGCGGACTTTGTGAAAGCTGTCTGTGACGCCTACAAGACGCAAAAAGGCAAAGAGCAAAAGATATTCCTCTTGGGGCTTTTGCAGAACTGCCCGGACGAGGCAGCTCTATCAACCCTGCAAGCTGCAATGAGAGAAAAGGACAAGGATGTGGCCGACGCGGCTCGCATGGCAATCCAGATGATACCTGAGGCAAATGCGGTTCTCGGCAACGCCTTGAAGACGCAGCGCGATGCAAAGCTAAAAAGTGGCGTGATAAACGCTATCGCAACTCGCTTCTACGACAGCAAGAAGATCCCCACTGTGATTTCACAGGCTCAGGGTTCCGAGGAGAAAAATGCCACATTTGAGAGAGCCCAGAAGAATCTAAACTTTGGAGCATCTCTGATTGCGGGCAGAAATTGGGACGAAGACAAAGGCTTGGAAAAGTTTGCGCAGAAATTCTACGCAAAGCCCGACAGAGCGACTGTTAAAAGCGCGATATCTTCAGGCAACGATCGCGAGTTCATAATCGTGTTCCCGTATGCGTTTAAGCAGTTTGACGATCTAAAGAGTGCCGCTAGCGAGCGCTACAACAAAAGCGATGTAGCCGTTCAGGCTTGGGCTTTGACTTCAATCGGCGATATGCCCTCAGAAGCTGGGCGCGACTTCGTTATAGAAGCTCTAAAGAACACCAAGGACGAAACGGTCCGTTTGGGTGGCGCTTGGGCTTTGTCTGAAATCGGCGACGAGGCCTCGGCAATGGCTATCATAGATTTGCACAAGGCTGCTTGGGCTGACGGTCAGAATAAAGTTCGCGAACTTGCGGAGTATGCGGCGGGTGCCATGAAGCCCTCAAAGGCTTTTGACAAGGCCATTGCAGACGGGGCAAAGAACGCTGACCGCTCTTGCATAAGGCTAGTTGCAGCTCGCGGTGTTTACGACGCATTCCCCTCTGTCATGCAGGCGATAAAGGATAACAAAGAGCGCGGCGACGCTTGCTGGGTTGTTGAGAAAATGGGTATGGAAAACGACTTCTTAACAATCTGCGAACTCGCGGTTGAAACGAAGGACAACTGGCTATGCGGAAGAATCCTGCCAATTGCATCCAACGTTGCAAAGCGCATTTCCAATCCGGAGCCTGTGATGGCGAAATTGGAGCAGCTAAAAGCCAAGGCGGAAGCTGCCGGAGTTAAAGCTCCTTGGGATAGAGCAATCGAAATGGTTAAGTACAAGGGCGTACTTCCCAAGAAGAGGTAATTGATGAAAAATTTAAGCGGCGCTAATGCGCCGCTTTTTTTTGCTTAAGTTGACGCACTTTTAGAAAATAAAAAACCGCAGCTTAATTGGAATTAGGGTACCAAGCTAAGTATTTAATATGGCTATCCCCTTTTCAAGAGTTGCAATTAAAACTTGCAATAATTGCCGGAATGTCAATGTGTATGCAATCGCAAAGTTAATCTAAAGAGGCAAATCCGCAGCTAGTTCTTAAAAGTAGGGCAATGAATAATTTTGCATTGCGGATTTACTGAATAAAGACGCTCAAGTAGTGCACAGCAAGGCGAAAGCAGAGTATCATCGCAAATAAAAAACAAGTAGGCCGCAATTTAAATAAATCTCGATTAGAACATATACTGGCAAGTTCCGCAGAACCTAACGTAAAAGAATAGAGGCAAATCCTTAGGCGCCTAAGTCCCAAAAATAAGAACTAAGATAAGAAGCAATACTAATTCCAAGGCAAGTAAAGATAAGCCCTATAGATCCGAAAAATTCCAAAATAAACATAAAAAAAAGCGCCTCCGAGGGATATTCGGAAGCGCAAATAAAAGGGAAGTTTTTTAAGATTAAACAAGGCTTAAGCTCTCTTGCGGTAGGCCGCAAGTGCCAAGGCGAGTGCCCCAAATATTGCCGCATAGGTCGCAGGCTCCGGAACTGCCGCAGTGTAATCCACAAAAATAGAGGATCCATCAAGTTTCAAGGTAGCAATATCACCCTCGTTTGCATATGTAAAATCCGCAATTATCTTATCGAAGACTTCTTGCGAAATCTCCGAGGAGATGGAAGCGACAAGTTCAAATGTCCGAGTGCCCTCAACCGCGGCAAGGGCTGAAAAATCAACATGAAGCGCAACGGAATCGCCTATATTAAAACTATCGACCGCAATTGTCGAAAAACCATTTTCATCGGCGACAAAATCCATAGAACCCTTGCAGATATCAAACGTCGCCATTTGTATGTTATTTTCACTTCCAATAAATTTGAAGTTCAGCTCGGAGGATTGATAGTAAGCGTCGCTTGCATAAGTTGTGCTACTCTTTGAATTGTAAGTTGAAGATTCAAAGGAGAAGTTCAAAGTGCGAGCTCCATCGCTTCCAAAACTATGGAAATAAATATTGCCGGTGAAAGTTGAACCTTTTAGATTTAAAGTGCCGCTTCCCGGCCCCCAGGATTCGAAACGGCCATTCAAAGTTGAATTTGTAAAGTTTGCCACAGTATTTGAGCTTGCAACGGCAAAAAAACCGCTAACTGTGGAGTCCGCGATATCGAAAGTCCAATCTGCAGAGTCTGTAAATACGTAACCCATGTTCCAGTTTGCACCGTTTGAGACTTTCATAGTGTTTCCCGCAGCGCCGCCATAATTTCCGGAACTTGAGTTGCCGTCTGTTCCGTCTAAATATATCGTAGAGGGCGCCGCCGGAGCTATCATAACCATATCGCCGGAAGTCGGCGGCGTTGCGGCTGCGGAGCCGTCGGAAAGCCAGGTACTCGCGCTGTTCCAATCCAAATCTGTACCGGCCTCGGGATTTACAGTGTATGTAGCAGCAAATGCCGCTTGCGAGAAAACCATTGCGGCCGCTGAGAACAATAGGTAATTTTTAATCATCATAATACAAGATCAAGTTAAGTTACAACTCTAGTATTTATTATATTCTATTAGCTGTCAAGCCATATCTCAAATATAATATAACAGATGCAATTTTATGGCATAAGCCACTAGAAATTAGTAGATAATTGCAAATCTTTAGATATAGATTTAAACTCCGTATGCGAATTTGAACCTAATCAATAAAGTAAAAAAAATTCTATCGCAATAAGCTAAAAAAAATAAAAATAAAACAATTGCATGTTAAGAGTAGTCTCAATAAATTGCGCGGGCGTATTTTTGCACAAGTTCGCAGATTTAAAAGAAGCACGTGCCGAAACTTAGGCTTGCGTTTAAAGCTGAAATATTTTGAAAGTTAATTTCTACCAATTTTATATGAATGCGACAAAAAACATAGCTATAATACTTCTTTTTTCCGCGAGTGCAGGCTTCGGCGCAGTCTGTAAAATGCCGGACTCCTCACTGCTAGATCTGGGCAAATATACGGGCGCAAGCGCCTTTTACGAAAAAGGTATTTACGGGCAAAATGTAAACGTTGCAAATCTAGAGCTCTACTTGCCCGATAGCGATCCGGACTACGCATTTAAATTTTTAGAGGGCGTAGAATATAAAAGCTACTATCCGAGCGAAGTCGCATACCCAAGCCCCTCGATACACCCCGCCCAGACGCTTTCGGTAATGGCGGGCTACTGCCCCGACTATGCAGACCAAAACATATCGACAGGGCTTGCCTACAAGGCTAACTTTACGGCGGCGCAAGTGGGCGAAGCTTCCATATTAGGCTCATCCGACAGACTCGTCTTAGACACTTACCAGAAGTTTTTTACAAACTCAACTGAAGTAATTTCTTCGTCGTGGAAGGACGCGGGCACGCGCGGGCACTTGGTGGGCGAGGTCTTGGATACCTACGCAAGGCAAAATCCGACAGTCGTATTTGTGGCTGCGGCTTCAAACGACGCCGATGAGGGCCCCGGCTTTGTAAATTCGCCCTATAAAAACATGAACGTTATAAAAGTTGGTGCACTCGACGATAAGACGAATTTTTCCTCAGTCGCATCAACAAGCTCCTACGGCCCCAACGACTTTTACAATCCGCAGACAAAGACCGTGATAAAGGGCGTGGTGAGTGCCGTCGATATTTCTACTGCCGGAACCGTCTATACGCTAAATTACAATGGAGAACTTCTGAATATAAGCGGCACAAGCTTTGCGGCGCCAATAGTTTCCTCTGTTGCAACGCTCATGCTATCCTACTCAAAAGAAAGCAATATGCCCGCCTCAAGCCGCGACGCTCGCCTTGTAAAAGCAATTCTTCTTAACTCCGCTTCAAAGCTCGATTCCTGGGATAATGGAAGCAAGATGATGGATTCCGTTGAAGTTGACGGTAAAAATTACTCAAACGTGCTTTCCACAAGCCAATCGCTCGACTACTACACAGGCGCAGGCGCGCTAAATGCCAGCCAAGCGCTCAAAGAGTACGAAAAGTTCGGCGAAACTTCATTCTTAGAGAATGTAACCGCCTCAGACTCAGACTTCTATTACTTCAGTACTGATTCCGAATCCGCAACTTTAAACGCAACGCTCTGCTGGTTTGTTGGAGCGCAGGTGGGCGATGTAACTTACGATACAAGCGGAAACATAAGCGACTTGGACGACGCGCTCTCCTACTTTGCAAACCTCGATTTGCGCCTTTGGTATGAGGGCGAAAACGGCGAGCGCGAGCTTATCGCGCAGTCCGTATCCGAATACAACAATGTTGAGCATCTGTACCTGACGCTGGAAAAAGAGGGCAACTACGCGCTTGAAGTTTACTTTAAAGACCTAATTTACGGAAACGCCGACAGCGAAACTTACGCGCTTGCGTGGAATCTGAGTCAAGTTCCGGAGCCCGCATTCTTTGCGGCTATCTCAGGGCTAATTGCGGCAGGCCTTTGCATAGCAAAAAAAAGAAGAGCCACCTTTAGCCTGCGGAAGTAGGGTCTGAGCCCCCCTCAAAAAAAACAAAATGGACGGCAGGATTACCGTCCATTTTTTTGCAATCTCTGTGGCAAATAGCAAAGCTTACTTTGATATTGCCCTCTCGACCTCTTCTATCATTCGCATAGTCGATTCTATCCCGCCACCCGATAAATACCAACACTCGGGATCAAGCCTAATTATCCTGCCCGACTTTGCGGCGCTTATATTTTTTAGAAGCGGATTATCAAAAATTTTTGAGTTATCTGAGCTGACGCCAATGGCTGCCGATCTGTCTATAACTAAAATCAAGTCGGGATTTAATTTTGCCAGATATTCAAAATTTACGAGCTGCCCATGCCGACCAACTTTTATGTTGGGATCGGCCTGTTCAAGCCCAAGGGCATCGTAAACAAAACCGAAGCGCGAGCCCGAACCGAATGCGGAAAGCTTGCCGTCGTTTGCAATCATCACAAGCGTCTTTAAAGGCTTTTGCTTAGCTTTTTGCCTGACGCGCTCTATGGCGGATTCAATTTCAGATATCGATTTCTCGGCAAGGGAATCTAAGCCGAATAATTCGCCAAAGAATCTTATATTCTTTTTAGTTTCCGCAATTTGATCTTTTGCGATTGCAGTCTTTACAAAGTAAACGGGCGCAATTTCCCCAAGCTTGTCGGCGTAATCCTGCTGGCGGGCGGAAATAACTATCAGATCCGGCTTAAACGCATTTATAGTCTCGAGATTAAATTCTTTAACGCCGCCTATATCAGTGTACTTATCCGCCTTATATTTTCCCAAATATGCGGGCATATAGGCCTTGGGAACAGCAAGCTCCGCCCCAACTCCGAGAGCGTCTATGGTATCGAGAGTTCCGTAATCCAACACCACAAGCCTCTGCGGATTTGCCCCTATCGAAGCTCCGGCTCCCTCGGCTTTCTTGCTTTCGTTTTTTAGAAGCAGCGCAACTAGCGCTATTGCAAATATTAGCGCCAGAACAATTCGTATTTTCTTTATAATTTCAACTTTCATATAAGTCTCCCTTTCTACTGGTAATACACGCAAATTTTTCTGCCCTTATAATCCTCAACAGCGATGTCCATTCCATAGATGTCGCTTAAGATTTCCGATTTCATAATTGCCTCGCAAGCGCCTTGATATTTGAGCTTTCCATCTTTAAAAGCCGCTATGTAGTCGGCGTAAAACGACACAAAGTTTATATCGTGAATGACTATTAAAATTGTTTTAGACTTCTCGCGGACAAGCCTGCGCAAAAGTTTCATAATTTTTACGGAACGCGCCATATCGAGATTATTCAGAGGCTCGTCCAAAAGTATGTACTTTGTGTCCTGCGCAATGCACATTGCTATATACGCCATTTGCCGCTGCCCGCCCGAAAGCTCGTCGATAAAACGCCCGCGCAAATCCTCTATGCCTGTGATTGCCAGAGCTTGCGAAACGGCAAGCTCGTCTTGCTCAGTCATTCGGCCTCCGGAATGTGGAAAGCGACCAAAGGCAACAAGCTCGCCGACTGTAATTCTAACTTCCGCATTTAAACTTTGGCCGAGCATAGTTAGTCTCTTTGCAAGTTCGCGCGTATCCCAATCGGAAATTCTTTTGGAATCTACAAAAGCGCAGCCTTCGCTTGGCGGAATAAGCCTGCTTATCAAATTTAACATCGTGCTTTTGCCCGCCCCATTGCAGCCTATAAAAGCTATGATTTTATTTGTGGGAAGACTTGTAGATACATCTTTTAAGACAAAGTTTTCGCCATACTTTTTTGATAGAGATTCTGTGGAAATCATACCCGCTTAAGTCTTAACATTAGATAAATAAAGTAGATTCCGCCCGCAAAATTTATGACTACGCTTAGCGGAACCGAGAATTGCAAAATTCGCTCGCATATTAACATTCCGAAAACCAGAATATTTATCCCCACTAAAATACTTCCCCATACCAGTATAGAGTGCCTGTAGCTTGGAAATAAAAAACGAGCAATGCTTACTATTAAAATTCCAAGAAAGGTCACAGGCCCAACTAATACAGTAGAAGCGGAAGTTAAAATGGCAACTGCGGCAAGGCTCTTAAGAACAACAGCCTTGTAATTCACCCCTAAGCTTATTGCGCACTTTCGCCCCAAAGTTAGCGCATCAAGCTCGCTAAAAGCGGAAGAGAGCCAAAGGAATGTAAGCGCCACCAAAAGCCCGCTTGCAGACATTAAGTGCAAATTTATCTTATTAAAACTTGCAAACATTCTGCCCTCTAAAATTGAGAACTCGCTCGGATCTATTATAACCTGCATAAAGCTCGACAGCCCCCCGAAGGCGATTCCAAATACAAGCCCGGTTAAAACTACAAAAAACACATCTCCGGAATTGAACTTGAATATGTAAAAAAATAAGCCCATTGAAATTATTAGCATCAAAATTAAGCTGAGAAAGAAATCTCTGCCGCCTGCCATCATTTCGGCTTCGCCCGAACTAAAGAAATAAATTATGAGTGTTTGGGTAAACAGATATAAGTTATCCAAGCCCATTATTCCCGGAGTTATTATTTGGTTTGAGCTTATTGTTTGGAATATCACCGAAGAAAGCCCGACAGCGCCAGAAACAATTAAAATTGCAAATAAAATATCAGAGCGCCTCGACAGGTTGTAGCGCAAAACATCTCCGCTTCCAAGATCGCCCAAGAGGTAAAAGAGGCAAAGCGACAAGGCCAAAGCAACAAGCAGCGCGAAAGTTTTTTTAAAGTTTAGATTACGCATGCCTACGCCCCCTCCTTATCAGAATTAAGAAAGTGAAACTTCCTATGACGCTTAAAATAACCCCTATCGGAACTTCGTAGGGAAATATAATTAACCTTCCGAAAATATCGCAAACCAAGACAAGTATTGCACCGAGCCACGCGCAATCCCACAATATATTTTTGACGCCGTCTCCCTTAAAGATTGCAAGCACGTTTGGAACGATAAGCCCGACAAAGGGAATATTGCCCACTCCCACTACGCTAATGAAACTTACCGCGCTTACAATCACGATGCCAAAATTTACAATTAGCCTGTGGTTTAGCCCAAGAGCGCTTGAAGTCTCTTTTCCCATTGCGGCAAGCGTAAAGTAATCGGCATAAAAATAGGCAATCAACATAAGGGGAACGCTCAAATACAAGAGCTCGTAATTACCCGCCGCAACCAGAGAAAAATTTCCCTGAAGCCAAGAAGCCATATTTTGGATTATGTCGTATTTATACGCAAAAAATGTCGCCCCTGCATCAACAACTCCGCCCAACATAATTCCTATTAGAGGCACTAAAACTATATTGCGGCTGCGCACTTTGTTGGCGATAGCTAAGAATAAAAAACTGCCGAGAAGCGAAACTAAGAGCGCCCCGGCAAATCTTAGAAGCTGATGCGCCCCGGGCATAAAAACAATCGCAACCATAACACCCAATTTACACCACTGCATAGTTCCGGAAGTTGTGGGCGATATAAATTTATTCTGCATAATTCGCTGCATTATAAGCCCCGATACCGCCAAACTCGAACCCGCCACAAGTATGCTAAGAAGCCTTGGAAAACGGCTTAGAAACAGAACCTCCAACTGGGAATCGCTAAAATTTAAAATATCAAAAAGCGATAAATCTATCACCCCGACAAACAGCGAAGCAATCGAAAGCGCCGCAAGTATTAGAAGCTGTAATATGGCAAAAGGCATCAAAAGTCCTAAGAATGCTTTACAATAGCAGCGTCCAACTCCATTTCAAAAAGCAGGTCATCGCGGCATACATCGGCTTGAATTGCAACACACGGTAGTGCATCCAGACCGCGCATTTTTTTGATTTCTTCAAAATCTTTAAAAAATGAAAAATCCTTTAGATAAGCAACCGCCCTCAATGAATTTTCCCAAGCCATTCCGCGGGATTTCAATATTGCTTCTATGACGTCTAAAGCCAAGTTTATCTGCCTTTTTAAATCGCCCACAAAGGCAGTCTTGCCGCCGTACTCTATGCCGGCAGTTCCGGATACAATTAAATGCTTAAAAAGAGGATGCTCCAACTCCACCGCCCTGCTAAACGAGCTTTTGTAATCCATAGCGGAACACTGCATTGGCGACTCTACTTCGCGCAAAGTTAACTTTCCCCCCTTTGGACTAAATGCAAACGCCCTAGCGACAAGTGCGCTATTTAGGCAATTCCCAGAACCTATGCCGGTACTTGCAGGAACGATGCCTCCAAAGACTTTGCGAGAGTTAAAGAAGGAATCGCGCGCCCTGTTAAAATCTCCATACCAATCCAAGATTTTATCGTTGTAAAACCATGTGCGGGCAATATTTGAAAAATCCATTTTAACTTCAGCCAAAGCCCCCTCGATATTTTCAAAAACCTGCGTGGTTTGCGAGTATGCGTCCGCAGTTTTATCGTCCGGACAAATCCCTCCCAAAAGCGCATATGACGCAAAATCGTCCTCAAAATATACGCCCACTTTTTTGCCCTTAAAAATTATATCCCGCGATATTGATTTTGGGATTAGGTAGCACTGAAGCCCCCTGTAAGCCTCGATGCCAAGCTGAGTTCCAAGAAAATTAAACCCGCCGGCCGATGTCCCCAAATGTGAATTTGTTTCAAAGCTAGCGTAAATCTCAGGGCCTGCAATGCGCATTCCGGATATAGAATTAATTATGCCCAGATGCGAATCCAAAGCCTCTTTAGAATTGCCGCAAGCCGAGAAATAATACATAGCTAAATCTTTCGCCAGCGGCAATTTTTGCAGGCTAAAACCTTCTAAACAGTCTATATGCTTACTCATATGTATAAAATTAAATAGATTTTAAAAACTTTATTAGCTTTTGACGTTTTTGCTTGGGCAGATTTCTAAAGAGCTCACGAGCAAACTCGCTCTCGCCGAAATGCCATAAAATTGCCTCTTCAAAGTCGCGTGCGCGCAAGTCATGAAACATATCGCTATGCCCGGCCGCCTTATGCATAAGCCCCCTGCCCCAGAGCGGAGGCGTGCGGTAGGTGCGGAATCTGCCCTTGTTTTCCTCGCCCATATCGTGCATGAGTAAATCCGTATAAGGCCTTATAATCTGCTGTGAGTAGGGCTTGAAGGCTTTGTAATCTCCCGTTTTCCACTCCGGCTTATGGCAACTTGCGCAACCTATATTATAAAAGATTTCGCGCCCCTCAAGGACATCCGGATTCTCCAAATTTCGGGCGGCGGGAACAGCCAAACCGCGGTGCCAAACCATAAATTTCTCAAAGTCTTGCATGGAAAATTCAGGCTCTTGCGGCTTTTCAAATTTGCTGACATCTATACCTAAGCTCTTGTGCTTTTCAAGCCACTCGCGAGTTCCGTAAAGATTTTGCCTATCCTTGCGCGATACGTTTGTAGTATTGTAGATTCCATTTGAACCAGGGCCGTCGTCCAGAGTAGCCCTGAAACAGTGCCAAGTGAATTTTCCAAGTCGCTTGCGCTTGCTTATGGGATCGTAAATCCAATTTCCATGAATGCCTTTCACGGGGCCTACCAAGGCCTGTTGGCGCCGATATTCTTTCAAAATGTCATCGTCCGAGATTGCGTCAAGCAGCCCTGTTCCGTATATACCTATCGTAGATTCTATCGATACTTTGTAATCTTTAGGAAGCGGCAGGAGAGCTTCTACAATATCCGCACTAGGGTATATTAGCTCGCCTTCGTAAGCCTTACCCTCATTATACGGACTTCCGTCGGGATAGCGATTGCCGTGTTTATCTACAAATTTATGCCAAGTTATTTTGACTCCTTTTGCATAGGGCAAGTAAGGTTTTACGGAATTTATCTGGAGCATTTCAGTGTAGCCCTTAACGACGCTGCCGTCGGGCTTGTGAACTGTCGCGATATAGCCGTTTCCGTACTCCTTTGAGAAATCGTCTACGCGGCGGGCGCGGCCATAGCCCGGGTGGCAAGCGATGCAAGAGGTCTTCATGTAAGTAGGACCAAGACCGCCAAATGGAACTCCTTTGTCCGCAACAAAATTGCCTTCAAAAATTGCCTCGCCCTGCTTAAAGTCCGACTCCAAACCGGCTTCGATAATAGCCGGCGCAGGTTGCTCGAAACACTTTGTGTTTGATACAAATACGGTTCCAGCCTCACCGCCCAAATAGTAGGCAGGCCCCTTGCTTCCGTCTGCATTTTTGGTCTTTGGCTTAGATAAGTCCATTCCTCCGTTTACATGGCAAGAGATGCAAGATGTGTTTAAAAATTCCGCTTTTACATCGCTAAATTTTGCGAAAGCATTTTTGTTTTTATCCTTTAGAGCCGCAAATGGAATCCTTGGATGGCTCATATTTAGAGACTCCGCACTCTTGGGAATAAAACTTCCCTCATCGCAATTTACTTTTCCACCACCGTCTCTTGCACAAGAAAGCACGAGTGCAAGACATGGAATCGCAAAAATCAAATTTCTTAAAATAAACATATGCCCATAACTGCCGCTTTTAAAAGGAAGAGTTCCCCGCAGCCGCCTTCAGGCAAACCACGGGAAACCCAGGGTAACAAGCAAACAAACGTTTTAAATTTTATTTGCAGACTAGTTCCTTTGCCTCGTCCAATGCCTCCGAAAGTTCCTCGCAGGCGGATATGGCAACTTTAAAGCCCTCCTTGTTTTCTTTTAGATTCTTAAACATTGGAGCTTTTAAGGCCTCCACGCTCTTTATGGCCTTCTCTAAAGAGGATTTAACTTTTTCGTCGGCCTCCTTAGATTTTTCCGCAACTAAGCCGGATAAACTAGCCTTGTCGGAGCTTAGCCCCTCATAGGAATTGCGCACACTTATCAAGTTGTCGCGAGCATCTACAAGGCTTGTGCCGCTATGGCGAGACTCGCATTCCAAAGGATTTTCCGTCTTTGCAGGCGTCCCTAACTTGGATTCCACAAGTTCGTCGACTATATCTATGCAGCCGTCGAATATTTCCGCTATAGCTTCACTTTGCGACTCATAGCGGCTTCCGGACTTGCCTGCATTTTTCATTTCGCTTGCATAAGACCCCATGGTCTCAACTTCCGCCGATTCCAGAATTTTAGACTTTGCCTCCGAAAGCTTGTCGGAACCTTTCCACCAAGATTCAAGCGCAATTGAGTCTTCCATAATAACCTGGGCGACAGCCGCCAGATATTCGAGTTCGCCCTTTGATATTTCCGAACTCTTTCGGACTGCCCCGTCTCTAAAGAGCAAATATTCCGCCGCGTGAAAACCTCTAAATGCCGCGCCCAAGCCGCCTCTTACATACGCACCGTCTATCGATACGCTGCCCTCATTCACACTTTTAATTAGAGTATCCAACTGTGCTTGGTCCAAAGGCCAAGAGTCTAGATTTGGATCTAAACTGGCAAATGCCGCCGGGCCATAGAGAAAAGCTTCGCTCTGTTCCCAATATTTGCGAACATCGCTCCAAGCTTTTGCAGCTTTAAGCGCATTTTCGTCGCTTGGGCTTTTCTTAAGCTCCTCGACAGCCGCGTTAAACTTAATCGCATAATCCGACATCTGGGCATATGTACTAAGGACTGTTCCGTCGACATAAGCTTCCAAGACATCTCCTGCGTCTATTGCCCGCGCAAGCGGCGCCGACATTAGCGCCACCGCCGCCGCAGCGAGCGTGAGTTTTCCGATTTTTTTGAATGTGGATTTACTTTTCATTTTTACCAAAACAATTTTTTACACCTAGAAATTCACCTCAAGCCTTGCACCCGCAACATATGCAGTCTCCGACTCGCTGCCCTGATTTACGAATATCTGAAAGTCGGGCTGCAGCGCGATTGCCGGAGTTATCTGCAATCGGTATGTAATTTCCAAAGCCCCCTCGTAGTGAGAGTATTCTTCGCGAGCGGCGCGCTCATTTTCTATTACGGAAAAACCAACCGCAAAGACGTCGTCTGCCCTGCAAGGAATTGGTCCAAACCAATTAAAGCCAAAGTCAGCATAGAAGTTGTTGTCGGAGGCTCTGCTGCTCGGAACCCAACCTATGCGGGTGTAAATACCAAACTTTGCATTGCCCTCAGAATCATTCACCAAAGCCTGCTGCAAACCTATGTAGAAAGAGTAGAAGCTGCCCGCATCTATAGCGTCAAAATTGATTTTTGACGGGTCGCTATGCCAGTTACCTCCAAACATTGCTCGCCCAGAAAGCCCTCCAATTTCATAATTGTAGCCGAACTGATACCAGAGAGCGACAGTGTCAAAGGTATTGCTGTAATCAAAGCCGTTATTGGAAGAAATATCCTGCCCAATGTTACCATTATACAAACCAAAGGTTGCGTCAAAATCTCCCACTGAATAGTACAAGACTAAACCGAGAGTCGCAACATTGTACTGCGAAAATAGTTGGGCGGGCGCGACATTCGGCATTGCACCAAAAGACGAATTTAAAAATGTGTCGGAATAATCCATACCCATAAAGTCTTCGTCCGCGGCAAGCTGCCCGATTCTAAAGCCAATGTTTCCAAATTTTGTCTCAAATTCATTGGCGTAATAGATTTCAAAAACTCTCGCCATATCGCCGGCTACAATATTGCTGAAACACCCTTGTGAGGAATCAAAGCCGCTTAGCTCGCCATTATTTGTCTGCGTGTAGTAAAATGCGCTCACGCCTATGCGCCCCCAGCCTTCGCGCCCCGCCAATACAGACAAGTCCTGCTCAAAGCCCAGCGTGAAAAGCGAATCGGCTATTGTGTGGATATTCCTGCCGTCCGTCACATTGCTCCAGACTTCGCCCGTCCAATTTAAAGATGGGGTAAAACCCGTCTCCTCCGAAAATTCTTCGCTTAGAGATGAAATAAATAGGCTATCCCTATCCATCCAACTTTCCGGCTTTTCTCCTTCCTTTCCGTTGTTTTCGGCAACCTGCGCGTATGCACAAGCTGCAAATACCGTCATTGCGCCAACCATGGCGCTCTTTATTTTCTTTGTTTTCATATTTTTCTTTTCCTTAAATGTTAGCTTATCCTAACTTTCTGCCTAAAAAACACCTCAAATAAGAATCCACAATCAAAAGTTAGCTATGTCTAACTTTTGAGAACAAAAAAAAGCGCCTTCCCCTTTTGCGCACAAATCTATACGCACCAACGCTGCTCGCCGCTGCGCTACTAACTTTAGAAAAGCCGACAAATCCATCTTTACCGGCGAGCCCCGCAATAAATTTGGCCAGTCTATCGGCAACTTCCGCTCCTATTGCATGTTCCATTCTGCAAGCGGATTGCTTTGCTACATCTTCATCTATTCCCAAATGTTTTGTAAGTAGGCACACTAAAAGCTTGTGCTTTCTTAATACGGACTCGGCAACTTGCTTTCCTTTTTCAGTAAGGCATACCGAATGGGGGTTCTCACAGAACACATAGCCCGCCTTGCTCAAGATAGATAGAGTGACAGATACAGTCGCCTTTGATACGCCCTTCATTTTTGAGATATCTATCGGGCGCACCTTATCCAGCTTGGAACTTAGAATCAAAATTGCCTCCAAGTAGTCTTCCTTAGCTTCGCTTAAACTGTCCGCTATGAATTTCATTTTTCGCAAAGAAAAGCCGATTTTCTTTTGATGTCAAGAAAAAATGTTAGACTTATCTAATTTTTTTAGAAATGGCTAACTTTTTCTAATTTTCTCTCCCATTCTAAAAGCACTGAGCTTTTCAAATAGTACGCAAATCTTCAGGAAATGGAACTATTCCCACAAAAAAATCAAGCTTAGAGAAACAGCACTTAGAGCCGCCCCAATACGTTCGCTCTGCCGCAAATATTTAAAGCGGCAAATACAAAGAAATTCAGAAGGCGTAAAGCCTTTGAGAAAATAAATAAAAACGTTTATCATAGCTCGAAAAAATCGACGCAAATTAAATAGAAACAGTATTTCAACTAGAAATAAATAAGCGCAAAAAAAGCGCGCCCCTATTGAGCGCGCGAAAATTCAAAGGTAAATTCAGTCTTAGAACAGGACCTGCAAGGAAGCTCTGACCGTGTTGGACTGCGTGCGGTTTTCCGCCTGAGCATTAACTTTGCCCGTGTACTCGCCCCACTCATAGCCGACAGAAACCTTGACTGCGGGAATCACATACCAATTCGCACCTATATAGTAGGTCTGCGCATTATTGTAAATTGCCGAGGCGTTTGAGGGATCGTAGGAGAAGGAACCCATTGTTACAGGATTAAAGCCCATGCCGTTTGAAGTTAACATCGATATTCTCAAGACGGGCTCTATCTTGCCAAATTCACCGGCGTCAAATTTATACGCAAAGATTGCGTTAAAGCCCTGTGGCGTTGCGTTTTCCCTGCCCGAGAAACTGCCGTTTGACACGCTCTGCAGGAAGTACTCCAACATAAGAGACATTCCCTTGTAATTCGCGGTAAAGTAGGGGTTTATGCCCCAGAGCTCGCTATTTTGGTAGTTAGTGCCGTTAGTTCTTACCATGCCGCCGTTTGCATAGCCAAAATTCATGCCAAATTTGTAAGAGAGCTCGTTATCATACCAATAGAACTTGTCGGCGTAGGCAACGTTCGCGTAGAATGACAGGTTGTTGTTGCCCTGATAGTTTGCAAGCTTTGCGGAAGACCCCTCAAATGAGTTGCCGCCCACAATTGCAAAGCCATAGGTCAAACCCTTGACCTGCTCAACTTGACCGTCCCAAAATATGCCGATTGCGCGCGAACCAAAGTTCTTTTGAGCATATGGCGTTGCGTCGGGGCGCGTGAAAAACCAAGTCGCGACAGAGCGCTCGGTCGTAAGCAAATCGAAATCGCCCATATTTTGCTCGTAACCCATATTAACCTTGCGCATGCCGACGCCCAAAGTGCCTATGATTGAGTCGTAGGCGATTTTCTTGGAAATCAAAACTTTGTCGAGATAGTCTCGATTTTTGCCTTCTACGCCGAAGTCCGCCATAAGCTCTGCGTTCCAACCACCTGCGATTTCAGCATCTACGCCAAGCTTCACATAGCGCAGTTCAAAACCGCTTGCGTTTGCCGAGGGCCCCAGTGTTGGAGAGGGCGATTTCACCTCGTAGCTACCCCAAGTAAACCAAGCGTCGATTCCGCCCCCTATAGTCAGAACCTTGGTGTCTTTGGTGGAGGGTGTTACAACCACTCCGTCCTTTGCTATTTGCGAGGCCTCCTGCTCTGAAATCGTGCCCTTTTTAACGAGGGTTTCAAGCAGGGTTTTCTCCTGCGCATTTGCAAGCGCCAAGGCGCCCATCAAAATAAAACTCAAGAACTTTGTCTTCTTCATAGAAAATGCCGGAACTCTTTAAATGGTAGAAAAATTTACAAATGCAGATATACTAGGTTGCGAAAATACTCTCAGTACCACTTTCAAATAGCAAGCAAAAACTAGCCTCTTTAAGGCCGAAAACAAAATTCTTTGGCTCTTAGCAAAGCCCAACCAACTCCAAATTAAATCTATTTCTGAGTTTTTTTGACTCTGATGTGCTCAAGAGGCGTCCGAACCTTGCAATACTTTGCTCCAAACGCTTGGGCACATATGCGCGTACAAAGACCCCCTCGTCAATATACAATTTTTCGCGCACGGCACCAATAGACTGCAATATGCCAAGAAGCGAGTGCTCTCCATGCGGCAAAATAAAGTCAAGCAAGCTGGAATTTTCCAAGCACAGCGCCTCTAAGCGCTCAATTAACCTATCCAAACCCGCCCCCGTCTTTACACTCACTTCCATTGAGTCGGGATAGGCAAGCTTAAGTTGGTGCAAGAGCGCATCGTCTTTGGCCAAATCCATTTTATTTAGCAAAAGCAAAAGCTTTTTGTCGGCAGCCCCAAGCTCCTTTAAGACCCCCTTTGCGGTGTCTATGTGCTCCATTGCATCCGGATTTGAAGCGTCAACCAACATTATTAGCATGTCGGCAACCACCGCCTCTTCGAGGGTTGACTTAAATGCCTCGACAAGCCCGTGCGGAAGCTTGCGGACAAAGCCCACTGTGTCGGTCAAGAGAACGCTCGCACCGCTCGGGAGCTCAAATTCTCGAGTTGTTGGGTCCAGCGTCGCAAACAGCTTGTCCTCAGCCAATATGTCGGACTTGCTAAGCCTATTTAAAAGCGAGGATTTACCTGCGTTTGTGTAGCCCACTATCGCGATATTCGGCAAGCTTGAGCGCTCCCTGCGCTTGCGGCCGGTCTCGCGATTTTTGCGGATTTGGGCAAGTTCTACTTTAAGGCGCGCTATGCGCTCGTTAATTTTCCTCTTGTCGCTCTCAAGCTGGCTTTCGCCGGCACCTCTCAACTTGACGCCGCCGCCCCTCTGGCGGCTCAAGTGCCTCCAAGCCCTGCGCAATCGGGGCAGCGAATACTCTAGGCGAGCAAGCTCAACTTGAAGCCTGGCCTCTTTTGTCTGCGCCCTACTTGCAAAAATCTCTAAAATTACCTCGTGGCGGTCGATTACGCACTTGCCGCTATCGCGCTCCCAATTCCTCTGCTGGGCGGGGCTTAGGGTATCGTCTATTACAATGCAATCGACATTCAAGTTCCTAGCCCGCTTGCGTATCTGCTCAAACTTGCCCGAACCTACCATGTAATGCGGATTTGGCTCGCGCAAAAAAACTATCTCAGAACCCGCGATTTTAAAGCCTATGTTCTTTACGAGCTCTCCGAGCTCCGCGAGCAAGCTTTGCGACTGCTCGTCCGACTGCCCCTCACGCTTAACGCCAACTAAAAACGCGCGCAAGCGCCTTCCGCTTTCCTTCTTTAGGTCTATGAGAGCCTGCATACTTTAGAGTGAAAATCCCTTCATCTTGAGCATATTATCGTATAATTTGACCTTTAGCTCAAGCATTTGTTTCCGCTTTTAAAAATATTTTTATTTTGCCGCCGGACTTTTATGTTTGACTTAAACTAGCGCTTTTAAAGAAACTCTCAAGCCTAATGGCAACAGAAAAGGCAGTCCACTTCATATGCGCCGACGACGAATTTATCGCCGACAACCGCGCACGCGAACTCTTTGCGGAGCTTTCAAAGGATATTAGCGACGATATGTCAAAAGAGATTATCCAAGGCGCGGCAAACAATGCCTCCGACGCTCTAAAGGTCTGCGCAAATACGCTTGAAAGCGCGCGCACGCTCTCGCTTTTCGGGGGCAAGAAGGTGGTGTGGCTAAGGGGCTTAAACTTTTTAAACGACTCAAACGGAAGAAGTAAAGACACACAAGCAGCCCTTGAGGAACTCGCCCAGGCCTGCGCAAACTTTAACCCGCGAGAAGTTGAGCTAATTATAAGCGCAAGCCCCGTTGATAAGCGCAAAAAAGCCTTCAAGACATTTAAGGAAAATTCCGATTTTGAATACTTTGAGAGCTCAAACGCCCAAGACGCCTGCTTTCAGCTAATAAAGGCGGAGGCCCAAAAACTTGGCGTAGAAATTTCAGCAGATGCTCTAGATGCGCTAATTTCAACCGTTGCGGCAAATCCGCGAATGGCAATTCAAGAGCTAAACAAACTTGCAACCTACAAGGGCTTTAAGGGCAAAATCGAAAAAAAAGACGTAAGCGACATCGTGCCGATTTTTGGTGAGAGCGACTTTTTTGAGCTTTGCTCAATGTTTTACGAAGGCAATATAAGCTCCGCTCTCGCCGCAATAAGGCGCTTTTTCTTCTCAAATAAAAACGCCTCTGCGCGCCCCATAATATCTAGCCTCCAGCGGCAAAATTCGATGCTTATACAAATAAGGGCCCTCATGGACGACGGCAAACTTCCAAAGAGTGAGCGCATGCCGCGCGGGGCTTTTGAATCGCTTGCGGCAGAGTACGCACCAATCTATAAAACTGCCGAGAAATCGCCATACAATATCTTCTCGCAAAACCCTTGGTATATGTCGCGCCTAGCCTCTATTGCTGCGCGCATGCCGCAAAGAAAGCTCATAAGCCTACAGCTTAGACTTGCAAAGGCCTTTGAAGATTTAATCTCGCGCCCAAATTCGGACGAGGAAATTGTTAAGGAAATATTTATAAGCGGAAGCGTATCTTAGCAAATCTTTTAGTGCTAAAAAATACTGCGTTTTTTGCATTCGCTCAAATTTGCGGCTTTATTGGATTGTGTATCCCAAAAGCGCTTTGCTGCGTAAAATAATATTTTAGCTTGATTTTTAGGGCAATACAATTAGCATGTCCCCAACTTGCGGGGATTTTGAATTACCGACTATCCAACATTATAGACATAGTTTAACAGCTTAGCAAACCTAACAAAATCATGAGCGCATTCCTCATAAAAGTTACTATTTCCCTAATCCTAATTCTCTTTACCTGCTTGGGCTTGTGCATATTTTTGACGCTCAAATACAAGGAGCTTTCAGAAGAAATTGAAAATCTAAAGCGAGAACTTTCCAGAAGGCGCGCCAACTCAGAAAACAAGTTGGAGTCTTTTTATCGAGAGTCCGCACAGCAGGCTAAAAGCGGCGATTGCAGGCAAAGTGCCAGCACTCAGCCTATTCAAGAAAGACCAGCGGCAAGTACCGCCTTCCTGAGAGCAAGCCCACAAGAAGAATCGCAAAAAATCCGGCAAGCTGTCGCCCCTTCGCAACAAAACCAAGGGGAACGTGCCCATAGTACGAACTTTCAGAAAGAAGATGTCTGCCAAACAGCAAGCAAAAGCGCGGAAGATGTTGCATGCGCTAATAGGAAGGCTCAAGAACCGCAATATGCAAGTGAAAAAGTGTATAGCCTTGAAAGGAACATAGGCTCAAAGCTCTTTGTGTGGCTCGGAGGCCTTGCTATAGCATTTGCGGGATTTTTCCTCATAAAATACTCCATTGAAAGAGGGCTTTTTACGCCTCAAATGCGCGTAATAGCGGGCGCTCTATTTGCCATTGTAACCTGCCTTGCAGGCGTGTTTTCAAAGCGCTTTTTAAAGAACTTAAAAATAGCCTCAATACTTATTGGCGCAGGCCTTTCAATAGCCTATGCCGACGCATTTGCAGCGGCTGAAATCTACAAACTCATTCCAAAGCTTGCGGCAATTCCAATTATGGCCGGGATTTCGGTAGCGATGCTACTTCTTTCTAAAAGTTACGATAAATCTCTGAGCCTGCTTGCCGTAATCGGCATATTCCTAGCGCCACTCATTGTATCTACAAGCAATCCAAATTCCCCCATAACCCTCGCGTACCTTGCGATTGCAAGCGTGTTTTTCATGCGCGAATTTAAGAGGCAGAAGCTGGCTCTTGCTCCGATTTTGTGCGCCGCCTTCAACATATTCTGGGGCTTTGTCTGGGCGAGAGCCGTATTTAAAACGCAAGGTCAAGTTTGGGAATTTGCCGTATATGCGGCGATTCTATGTCTCGTATTTTTTAGATACTCAAAATTTTTACTTAGAGAAAATATAGCCCTATTAGACATTCGCGGAAAATCTGAAGTGCTTTCGGCAGAGAGCGTGGCTAGGGTTTTAAAACAAGTTTTTACCTGCGGATTGTTTCTGGTATTTTACCTTTGCGCCCGGATTGACGGCTTTGAGCAGGTCAACATAAATTATTTGCCGATTTTTGCATTCACCCTCTTATGCGTTTGTGTAAATTCGGGCAAATTGGGCTTGTGGCCTTTCAAGATTTTTACGGAGCTAATCTTTGTATGGCTAATGTGCAACATCTTTCCGGGCGCCGAATTAGCCAAGGCCCTTCCGCTAATCTTGCTCTCCTACGCCGAATTATTTTACTTTGCAAAGACAGACAAAAAGATTAGCGCAAGTATCGGCTTTTTAATTCTTTGCACGGCGGGCTTTATAGCACTCTTAGACTACAACCTATTTGTGCTATTCTTGGCCTGCCTTGTGCCACTTGTATTCTTTGCGCTATCAAAATTGGAAGGCCCCAAGGCAATTCCAATTGCACTTGTCCCAACCATTTTCCTGGCGCTGATTGCCCGCGACTTAGACCTGCCCTACATTGCAGTCTTATTCTCAATTTTATTTATAGCACTTTTGAGGCTAAACTACAGCCGCCACTTTGCCGTAGCCTCCTGCTTCTTGACCTTCGCGGGGCTTGCTATATTTATCTACAACGAAATAGACTTATTTCCCTTATTTTTTCTAAGCTTAGCCCCACCGAATCTGCCCCATATAAGCAGTCCGCTTTTTGACTGCACAGCCGCCTTTGCGGCAGTGGTATTTGCAAGAATTTTGATAGAGAGCTTCTTTAAATCAAAAACTATTTTTAAGGCAGTTTACTCATTTGCGGCTCTTTGCATTAGCGTCCTTTCAACAAGCTATCTTGCAATAAAAATTTTTGGCTCTTTTGCAAAGCCCTACACAACATTCTGCATTTTCGCCCTAGCAGTATTTGCGATTTTTGCGCTGGCCTGCGCAATATTTAAAAAGCGCGACGAATTGGCCTACAAATTCTCGCTAGTCTTTGCCGCGGCCTGGGCCCTAAAGCTTTGCATATACCCACTACTGCACTTAAACCCCTTCTCGGACGAGCTCTTTGTATCGGGTATTCCCATTATAAACGACTTTTCTCTAATTTGGCTATTGCCTGCAATTCTTGCGGGAAAGCTTGCAGCGTCGATTCCGACAAGCAAGGCTAAGCAAGCTTTTGATTTTAGAGCTATAGGACTCGCAGTTCTCATTGCACTCGGATTTTTCTCACCCGGCATGCTTTCGATTTCGCTTGCCGCGATATTTCTAATTCTTGCAAAAGTCGATAGTGACAGCCTATTTACAAACCTAAAAGGCGCACTCTTTTGCCTTACAATTGCACTCGTATTTATCTATATAAATTCGCAAATAAAATTTTGCTTTGACGGGCACTTTGTGAATCTAAGCGCAAGCCGCGCCGAAATTAACGCCTACTCGCTGGCCTGGATTCTCTACTCTATAGCTCTGCTTGCCGCGGGCTTTAAGTTCCGCCTAAAGGCTCTGCGAGCGGCCTCGTTTGTCGTTATGCTGCTTGCCGTCGGCAAAGTGTTTTTGTTCGACGCATCTGCGCTCGACGGCCTTGCGCGCGTAATGTCATTCGCGCTCTTGGGGCTTTGCCTAATCGGAATCTCCTACCTTTACATGCGCTTTGCGCTGAGGGAAAACAAGCCCTAAAGCCGCAGTCTATAATTATTTTTGCTTGCGGGCGCAAGCGCGGCACACACCTCCGAAAGTCACGCTCATGCCGGATACGCCGTTTAGAGATTTTGGAATATTCATTTCTGAAATATCAACATCTAAAATTTTTCCGCAACTTTCGCAAACAAAATGCCCGTGCGGCTCTGAGGCAAATTCGTATTTGCCAACGCCCGGTACATTCACCTTCCTTATAAAACCCGCCCTCACAAAATCGCCGAGTATCCTGTACACGCTCTCCTCCCTGAGCTCCGGATTTTTCTTAGAGATTTTTTCCATAATCTCCTCAACGCTCAAGTGAGTACAGGCCCCATAAAAAAGCCCGTAAACAATCTTTCGCTGGAGGGTTCTTCTAAAACCCGCCCGCTTGCAGAATGCGGCAAAGGCCGCGTCGAGAGTCTCGGTATCTTTCTTCATTATGGGCGAGATTGAGAGCTTGTCGGAAATTTTGCAATATTTTTTTAAATAATACTTGACTACTATTGTTAATTACTTACATTAAGCGCCAAAAGAAAGCGGCAATTCCCAAACTAAAAATTTAAAGACGGCAAAAAACGTTCGATAGAACAAATTATTTGCGCACTTTAGACAGTGAATAACCGCGTAGAATTAAGCCAAAAGACTCTCTCAACAAAGCCCAACAGAAAGGAAAGATATGAACAAGGACAAACTCACAAACAACTTCGGAATACCAATAGCCGACAATCAAAACTCCCGCACTGCCGGCCCTCGCGGCCCTATGCTCATGGAAGACGTCTGGTTTCAGGAAAAGATGGCAAACTTTAACCGCGAGGTAATTCCGGAAAGGCGAATGCACGCAAAGGGCTCCGGCGCCTTCGGAACTTTCACCGTCACAAACGACATCACTAAGTACACCTGCGCGAAGCTATTTTCGGAAATAGGCAAAAAGACAGAAGTATTCGTGCGCTTTTCGACCGTTGCGGGCGAGCGCGGCGCGGCCGACGCCGAGCGCGACATACGCGGCTTTGCAGTCAAATTTTACACCGAGGAAGGCAACTGGGACTTGGTCGGGAACAACACCCCCGTATTCTTTTTGCGCGACGGCCATCACTTTCCGGACTTAAACC
>OLIW01001037.1_pt1 | contig 27101 bp, 17 predicted proteins | sample 1601321 | NCBI WGS metagenome assembly OLIW01 (sample SAMEA2452114, study PRJEB22498) | human gut metagenome
AAGACAACCGCACCCTCGTGCGTTAGCCCGCCGAACATTACGTGGCTCATCTTCTTTAGCTGGGCTTCTACCGCGGCGTTTATCTTGGGATTGTTGTAGCCGTGCACGACCGCCCACCAAGAGGACATCCCGTCTATCAGCTCCTGACCGCCCATCAACTTTATGCGAGCCCCCTTTGCGCTCTCGACCGGATAGACCCGAAGCGGGTTCAAGGCGGATGTGTACGGATGCCAAATATGCGAGGCGTCAAAACTCAAGAGTTCGTCAATACTCATAGCCCATCTCCTCAAACATCTCAAAGTCGTCTTTTACCCCGAAGCCTACTGTGGTTAGCATATCCCCTACAATCGCAGCGCTCACTCCGCTTTTAAGAGCCTTGCGCTGCAAGTGGCCTATAAGCGTGCGCCCGCCCGCAAAGCGTATTTGGGCCGTGGGGTTTATGAGCCTAAAGATTGCAAATGTTCGCAAAATTTCGTCGTCCGAAAGCCTCTCGACAGATTCAAGCGGCGTATTTTTTATTGGGTTTAAAATGTTTACGGGAATCGACATAGCGTCAATCTCTCGCAAAGTAAGGGCAAATTCAACCCTTTGCTCGCGGGTCTCGCCCATTCCTATTATGCCGCCCGAACAAATTTCAAGCCCGACTTCCCTCGCCCAATTTATTGTCCTTATTTTGTCCTCAATAGTGTGCGTTGTGCATAGCTTGGGAAACATCGACGGGGCGGTTTCAAGATTGCAGTGGTAGCGCGTCATACCGGCGTCTTTTAGAGCTTTTAGCTGCGCTTTATTTAATAGCCCCAGCGAGCCGCAGAGGCCAAGGGGCGTATTTTCGCGCATAAGTTTGTAGGCCTTCTCCAAGCTCTCGGTCTCGGACTTTCCCAGTGCTCTGCCCGAAGTTACTACGCTAAAGCGCCTTATGCCCGCTTCTTCAGACATCTTTGCAACTTTTAAAATCTCCTCGGGGCTCATAAGCGGATAGACGCTCGCCGAAGTCTTGTAGTGGGCGGATTGAGCGCACCACTTGCAGTTTTCCGGACACTTGCCGGAGCGAGCGTTAACTATGGAGCAAGTCTCTATGCGATTTTTAAAGAAGTGCGTTCTGACCTTGTCTGCGCTTGCGCACAAATCCGCAAGTTGGCAATCTCGAAGCAAGGCGCAAGCCTCGTCGAAACTCAATTTGTGACCTGAAATTATCTTATCTGCTATATCCATCTTAGCGGCTATAAAAAGACCCAAAGTTTCTAAATACTTAAAGGATTATTTTTTAAGCCAAAAGAGCAAGGAAAAAAGCAGAACTTTAAAATCGCCCGCAAAGTTTTGAAAAATTTTTTAATATTGAGCTTGAGAAACGCAAAGTTTGGAATCAATCTAAGCGCGTTAAAATTTTGCGAATGAAAATCGATATAAATTCGACCGATGCGTACTCGGCAGATAAGCCGTGGAAAACCAGATGCGAATGCGCCCGTCTTTTTGAAATACTTAATACAGTGGAATCCGCTCTTGCAGCGCGCGCCTTTTTGCGCGAATGCCGCCCAGCCCTCAATAGCCAATATATTGCCGCATAATGAAAATTGTAAAGAATTCGTGGCCCATACTCATCGTATCCAACCAGTTTGACACGCGAAACGACGAGAGTTTCAGACTTAGAGAGCTAGCTCATGAATTGGAGAGCAAGCACGAGTGCAAGATAGTTCCCTGCCTCTCCTACGAAGACGCCATAGAGCTTCTGCTTAGCCGCACCGATTTTGGGGCGGTCGTGATAGACTGGGACATAAATAGAACAAACCCCGCAGCCAAGCATAAACCCGCCCAAGTGCTGTGCAAAATAAGGGGCAGGAATCCGAAAATTCCGGTATTCTTGCTGACAGACTGGCTGGAGGCAAGCGACTTGCCGCTGGAGGTTCTAAACCAGCTAACCGGCTGCCTCTGGAAAACTTCAGACACCATAGAATTTCTCGCAGGGCGCATAGAGCGGCACTTGGTAAAGTACGTAAAAGGGCTCTACCCGCCCTTTTTCGGCAAGCTTGTCGATTATGCCGAGGAGTACAAGTACGCCTGGCATACGCCGGGGCACATGGGCGGCACGGGCTTTCTCAGAAATCCATCGGGAGTTGCGCTTTACAATTTCTTTGGCGAAAACGTATTTAGAAGCGACCTGTCGATTTCAGTTCCCGAACTGGGCTCGCTATTGGACCATTCTGGAGTGACCGGAGAGGCCGAGAGAAACTCGGCGCGCGTATTCGGCGCCGACAGAACCTACTACGTCTTAAACGGCACATCGAACGTAAATCAGATTATCTGGCGAAGCTGCGTACTGCCAAACGACTTGGTTTTGGTTGACAGGAACTGCCACAAGTCGCTCAACTACGCGATGGTCATAACGGATTCCCTTCCACTTTACCTTACGCCGCGGCGCAACAAGCTTGGAATCATGGGCCCCACGCGCCTTTCGGAGATGTCCGAAAAGCAAATTAAGGCAAAGATTAAGAGAAGCCGAATAATTCCGGACGCAGTAAAATTCCCGCCGCTTAAAATCGCAACACTTACAAATTCTACATACGACGGCATATGCTACAACGTTGAAAAGCTGCGCCGCGCGCTTGAGCAGGTCGCCGAAAACATACACTTTGACGAGGCTTGGTACGCCTACGCAAAATTCTACCCCCTCTACAAGGGCTTCTTTGGCATGACCGAATGCGAGATGAAGGCCGATACTCCGCCCGTATTTGTAGCGCAATCCACCCACAAACTTCTGACAGCCTTCTCGCAAGCCTCGATGCTCCACATAAAAGACGGGGGTAGTAAGAAGATAGACCGCGACCAATTTAACGAATCCTACATGATGCACGCCTCGACTTCCCCGCAATACAATATGATTGCCTCGCTTGACGTTGCAACCCGCATGATGGAAGATAGCGGAGAGAGCATGTGGAAAGACATAATCGTAATGGCGGTTCAACTCAGAAAAACCGTTGCAAAAATCGCCCACGAGATAAAAGAGAAAAACCCAAACGACTGGTTTTTTGACATCTGGCAGCCAAAGAAAGTCAGGGTCGATAAAGAAATTTTAAATTTTGAAAACGTATCGACCGAATACCTTGCGACAACTCAGAGCGCCTGGGTTTTAAATTCGGCAGACAACTGGCACGGCTTTGAAGACATCGAGGAAAATTACGCGATGCTCGATCCAATCAAGCTTACCTTTGTAACACCCGGAGTCGCGCAAGACGGCTCGCTAAAAGAGAGGGGAATACCGGCTGCAGTTGTGACAAACTACCTTTTGGACGAAGGCATAGTCTGCGAAAAGACCGACTACTATTCGTTTTTGCTTTTAAATTCACTAGGCACAAACCGCGCAAAGCAAGAGACTCTTCTATCGGCGCTTCTAAAGTTTAAGCGCCTATACGACGAAAATGCCCCCCTTTCAGAAGCCCTGCCCAACTTGGTTGAAAAATACCCGCAACGCTATTCAAAGGAAACGGGGCTAAAAGACCACTGTAGGGAGATTCACGACTATATAAAATCTCGCAATATGTTGGAACTTTTGCACGGCGCTTTCGAAGCTCTGCCAGACCAGGCTATGAACCCGACAAGGGCGTACAGAAACGTCGTTGCAAAGAACGTGGAGTACGTGGAGCTTAGGAATATGCACGGGCGCATTCCCGCCGTAATGGTAGTGCCCTACCCACCAGGAATACCCGTTATAATGGGCGGAGAAATGATGAATAAAAAGGCAAAGCCCGTCAGCGACTACCTGAAGTCTCTTGAGGACTTTGAGAACAGATTTCCGGGCTACGAGCGAGAAATCCACGGCGTTGAGAAAATTAAAAAAGACGGCAAGATACGCTTTAGGATTATGTGCATAAAGGAAGAATCGGCTAGAGTCTAAGGCTCGAACGCACAAAGCTTAAAATTTAACCGCTAAGGCAAGGTAAAAGCAAGGCGCGAAGACTTAAGTTTTCGCGCCTATTTTTTGAGCAATTTATATATTTATCTTGATAAAAAAACAAAATTTTCATATATTTTACCTGCTATGAAAAGATCCGATTTTTTGCTTACTCTAGCAGGCTTTGGCCTGACACTTTTTGCCGCTCCAAGTCTCTTTGCCGAAAGTAAAAAAATGTCGCGCAAAGAGTTTGAAGAATTTTTGAAATCGCAAGTAAAAACCGACGAAAACGGCGATGTCTATATTGATTTAAAACCGCCAAGTCAGGATATAATAAAAAAAGTAAGATTCGTAGAAAAAGAAGAATCATTCCCCAGCGGCGCAATTAAAATGCAAAAGTTGCGCCCCGGTATAATTTCCTCAGCAATGTTGAGATGGCTGTGTCTATATGAACCCATATTGAATTTTGAAATATATTGCAAACTCCTAGACGAAGAAGAGAAGAAATTAGAAAAGGAAAGAAAAAAAAGAGAAAGAAACGCCGGCAAAAGATACACTCAACCAAAAATTGAAAAAAAGAAGCCGAATAAGTATTCGCCCGTACCGCCCTTAGTAGTGGAGTTTCTTGATAAGAACGATGTGGGGCTAAGAGTCATGAGCTTTTCAAAACAAACTGTCATAGAAAAGCTAAAGGACGGGCACCCATTCTTATGTTATGGCGGCTTTAGGGGCGACCTTGAAGAGCGCAATGAAAAGCGCAAAACGTTCAAAAACATATTAGAGTGGAGAGATGCTCTGAGTGTTATAAGAAAGAGCAAATCATCTATCACCAGTTTCGGAATTAGATTTATTACCGGATTTAACGAGCAATCGAGAGAATTTAAAATGCATGATGGAATTGAAAAATCATATTGGATAACCGATGACGAGTTAAAGGACTCATGCGAGGTGTTAATTGGAATAGTGCTCTAGAAACTATTTTGAAGGCGCTGTGAAAGCGACTCCCTTTTGCAGCGCCATGGCAAATTGCAAATATCGCAACTAATTTGCATTCATTTTAAAAGCAAAAATCCAGGCATTAAAGCGATAATATTTCTTTGCCAGCTTGCAAAAGGCCCGGATAAAATGTTTAGGGTGTGGCATATCTTATCTATGTCAGTCCCAATGTTTACATCACTATTTGATATTAAAAACTCCGTTGGAAGTAAGGCTAGGACTTTCCTTGCCTATTCCCAATATTGGGAAAATCCGCGAAATTTTTAGAATTAAGCGAATCCGAATTTGCAAGGCAAGGCTCTAAAAAAGAAGACAAATATAAGAAGTAAAAAAACACACAAAACGCATGCGCAATATTAGAAATATAAATATTTATATTGCAAAAAAGATACAAATACTTTAGCGTAATCTGTATTATGAAGAGGTTAAACTTTCTACTTTTACTTATATCGTTTGTTTTTTCAATATTTGCAGCCCCAAGCCTGCTTGCGCAAAAAGAGAGGCTTACGACGGCAAAGATGAAAGAAATTCTAAAAAGCAGAGTGCTCAAAGCAGATAATGGAGATGTCTATTTTGATATAACGCGCGCGCCGGCTGAAGTTCTCAAACAAGGCGGCGATATAAGTTCTACCGTAATAGATTGGCTTGCCTATTACGACCCTAATTACGACTTTGAAAAATTAAATAAGATGACCGTGAAAGAAGCCGGTAAAAGCGGCGTTGGTCCCCGCTCTATGAGCGCCCTTTTAGATGCAATTGTCGATTTTATGGCGACAAATAACGTGAAGCTGCGCCCCGTAAAAATACTTCCAAACAACATAAGAAACAGAGTTGAAAACGGCCAGCCCTACCTACTTGCAATATGGTACTCCGACGCGCTCGATAAAATCCAAGCCCGCTCCGAAAAGCGCAAGAGCTACAAGGATATGAAAGAGTGGAAGAAGTTCTTAAGAGATGCCGAAATTAAGGATTTTAAGGACGGCTCAAGCGCAACTTACGCTCAAATTACGGGCTTTAACAAAGCAACCGGAGAATTTAGAATTTCGCTCGGTTCGCAAGGTTCGTTCTGGCTAACGGCAGACGAGCTTGACAAGCTCGCATACAGAGTTTTGGAGCCGAGGCTGTAAGCGAAAATCCGAAGTGCGCGGCGGGCAATCGCTGCGTTTCCTGCTGGAACAAGGTTATAAAGGCAGATTTAAAGAAAAAAGACCGGCTGTGATTGCAGTCGGTCTTTTTTGTAGAGGCCGCCAAGGCCTTACTAAAATTATCTAAAGACCCAGAAATTTTACATATTGGAATGGCAATGAAGCGCAAGTTGCCATAAAAAACAACAAAAAGCGCTTACTTATTTGGAATTAAATCAAATATGGCCTTTAAGTCTGAAAGCGGATACTGCTGAGACTCTCCGTCCATTGCAAAGAGCTTTGCAGCGTGCTTTGCAAGCTCTGCGTTGTCCGGATTTTCGACGCCGACTTGCGCCCAAGTTAGTGGAGCACCTATGTCGGAAAGCAAATCTTCAAAGGCCCTTATCGCCAACTTCTCATCGCCTGCGCAATCAATGCCCAATACATTTTTTGCAAAAGAAAGCAAGCGGGGCTTTATTTTATCGGCCTTAAACTTCATCCAGGCGGGAGTTACCATCGCTAAGCCCGCGCCGTGTGCTATGTCGTAAACGGCACTCATTGCATGCTCAAGCGAATGGCAGGGAAGGCTGTTATTTTCGAGCCCCAGTAGCCCTGTGCCGTTCCAAGCCAAGGTTGCAGACCACATTATATTGGCTCTGGCGTCCAAATCTCTTGGGTTTTTTGCAAGAGTTTTTGCGCAAGCTATAACAGAGCGCAATACACCCTCAATGTAAGAGCAAGTCGAAACCACCTCGCGCTCGGTAGTCATGTAGCCCTCCATTAGGTGAGACATCATATCGCTTGCAGCATACGCCGTCTGTTTTTGGGAGATTGTGAGCGTGTAAGTCGGATCCAAAAACGAGGCGCGAGGGTGCGAAGCCAAGCCGCCGCCCGTGCCGAATTTTTCGAGAGTATCCTCCTTTGTAATGACAAAGCAACCGTTCATTTCGCTGCCCGTAGCTGGCATAGTCATAACATCTACAACCGGCAGGCAAGCTGTTACGGGCGCCCCCTTTGCCAAAACGTCCCAAAAATCCACGCCGGCAAGAGTTAGTGCAATAGCCTTAGATTCGTCAACAACGCTTCCGCCGCCGACAGCCACTACAACGTCCACACCCGCGGCCCTCGCCTTCTCAACGCCCTCGCGCGTGTGCTTGTATGACGGGTTTGCCTTTACGCCGCCGTGCTCCACAAATTTAACGCCATTTGAGCTCAACTGCCCCTTTACCAAATCGTAAAGGCCGCTTTTTTTAATACTTTCCTTACCGTACACAAAGAGCGCATTCTTGCCGTATTTTGCAACTTCCGCCCCCAATTTTTTAACTACTCCCTCGCCAAAGTAAATCTTTGTCGGATTTTGGTATGTAAAACTTCTCATATCTATTTTATTTCAATTCAAAAATAGTCTCTAAACTATACGGATATCTTTTCAAGACATTTTGAAACTCTTTTTCAAATAATAAAAAACAAGCGAAAATCAAATGGCAAAAAAAAGGCGGATAAGCAAAAGCTACCCGCCGAAAAGCAAATCAAAGAAAATTTACTGCTCGTCCCTATCGGCATCAAAAACGCTGAAGCGGTAGATGCTTTTGGAGGTGAAAGTTTCGCCCGGAGTTATGGTAGTTGATGGGAAGAAATCCTGATTTGGGGTATCGGGCGCATGCTGGGGTTCAAGCACCATCGCGGCATACTTGTAGAAGGCTTTGCCGTTTGCCCCCTTTAGAGAACCGTCTAGCCCCTGCCCTGAATAGAGCTGTATGGCGGGCTCCTGAGTGTAAACTTCAAGAACGCGTCCGCTTTTCGGGTGGAATACGCGGCAGGCAAGCCCCATGATATCGACGGGCTTTGAGAGGTTGAAGTTGTGGTCGTAACCGCCCGCAATTTTTATCTGCTTATTTGAAAAATCCTTAATTCTTTCGCCTATGGCGCGGAATTCGTTAAAATCAAATGGCGTATCCTTTACGGGCAAAAGCTTGCCTGTCGGAATAAGCTCATCGTCAACCTCTGTTATGCTATCGGCGGGAATTTGTATGTGATGGGTTAGGATATTGCCATTACCTGCCCCAGCCAAGTTAAAGTAAGGATGCAAGGTGAGGTTGCAAACAGTGGTCTTATCAGTCTGAACTGTGTATTCAACGCTCAGTTCATTTTGGTTGTTCAGCTTAAATAGCGCCTCGACCTTCAAATTTCCGGGAAAGCCCATCTCGCCGTCGGGAGAGATTCTTGAAAATTTGACGCCCGCGAAGTCCTCGCCCTTTACGGCTTCTGCGTCCCAAACGTGCTTGTCAAACCCCTTTGTGCCTCCATGGAGGGCATTTTCATTTTCGTTGGCGGGAACTTTGTATTTAACGCCGTCTATTTCAAACTCGGCGTCGCCAAGGCGGTTTCCAAAGCGTCCAACTATGGGGCCTAGGTAATTTTTATCATTTTCGTAAGCCGCCAAATTCGGGAAATTTAAAACTACGTTATCAAACTTTCCAAATTTATCCGGAACTGAAATTTCTATGACTCTAGCTCCGAAATTAATGAGCTTAACCGTCATAGAATTTGCATTTGTTAAAGTAAATTCCGTAACAGGTTTACCGTCTGAAGTCTTGCCGTAGTCGGAAGTTGCGACTGTCGGAGCTGGAAGCGTTGTGGGAGATGCGGCCTGCTTATCCTCGGCGCGCGAAAACGGCGCAAGAGAGATAGTCAAAGCCGCTAGGAATAGTGGATAGTAATGTCTCATACAATATAAAACCCTTTCTGTTGCTTTCAAAACATATAAAATTGTCGCAGGCTGTAAAGAAGAAAGCAGCAGGGCTATAATATTACAGTAACAAGCCAATAAGTAAAAGTTTTGCGCGAAAAGCGGAAATACTTAAGAGCTTAATATACTTAGGCTTAGTTTAGAATGTTGACATTTGCAGCCAAGTTCTGAGAATCGCAACATATGCAAAAATATATTTATGACATGGGTTTTGAGGAGTTTGAGAAGTATGAAGAACTCTCAAAAACTTTAGGCTATTCTATCTTTTCAAGCCTCCTAAAAAATGCCGATAGAGAGATTTTAATAGACTATAGCGGAAACGAAAAGACATACACTTGCGCCGAACTATTGAAGTACGGCCTAGCACTTTCAAAAGTCATAAAGTCGCAAATCTCATCAAAGCGCGTCGGGCTTGCAATGCCGCCCTGCGCCTATTCTATAGTGGCAAACCACGCCTGTATTTTTGCCGGGAAAGTTCCCGTAAATTTAAATTTCACAATGGGGCTTACCGCGGCAAAGAGCTGCATTGAGACTTCCGGAGTGGATACGATAATCTCCACCCTGCCCGCCCGCGAAAAAATCGAAAAGGCAAACCCGACCTTCCCGTGGACAGAAAATTTCTTCGATGTGGCTACAGAGATTTCAAGGCTGGACAATTTGCCCGATCTAAGCCTTCCCAAAGAAGCGCTAATGTCAGAATTTGAAATAGAGGAAAACGCCCGGACGGACAAAAAAGAGGCAACGCTCATATTTACTAGCGGTAGCGAGGGCGCCCCCAAAGCTGCAATCTTAACCGAGAAAAACATAATCGCAAACTGCCTTCAAACAAAGCTAAGCGAGGTATTTAAGCCGGACGATCTGCTGTTGGGGAACCTCCCGATTTTCCACTCTTTCGGGCTGCTTTTTGAAGTATGGCTTTTGGCGCTTGCCCCTCAAAAGACTCTGACACTCTCTAGCCCCATAGACATAAAGGCAAATCTAAGGGCTATAAAAACCTATAAGCCGACAGTCATGATAGGCAGCCCAACATTCTTTAGAGCCTACCTGCGCAATGCAAAGCGGGAAGATTTAAAGAGCCTAAGAAACGTAATAGCAGGCGCCGAGAAAACGCCAAAGGGCTTCGAGCAGCACTGGAACGAACACTTCGGTGAAGGCTCTTACGCCGAGGGCTACGGACTTACAGAGACAACACCCGTGGTGGGCGTAAATTTGCCCGATAGAGATTTTGGATTCTTTTCCACAGGCAAGCGAAAGGGCTCAATAGGCAAAATCTTCCCCGGCATGTGCGCGCGCATACTAAACCCTTCAAATTTGGAGGAGCTGCCATTCGGAGAACAGGGGCTAATAAGCTTTAAGGGCGCAAACGTATTTGCCGGATACCTCAATAATCCAGAGGCTACAAAGGCGGCACTTCACGGCGAGTGGCTCGTGACCGGAGACTTGGGAAGGCTCGACAGCGACGGATTTTTGTATGTCGATGGCAGGTTATCGCGCTTTTCAAAAATAGGCGGCGAGATGGTTCCGCACGCCACGGTTGAAACTGCTCTGGCAAAGGCGCTCGGGCTCGATAAGAGTGAACTTCCACTGCTTGCGATATCATCTAGGCTAGATGTCGACAAGGGCGAGGCCATAGTGCTTGTAAGTGCTGTAGATTTAGAACTTGCCCGCGTAAAGGAAGCGCTGAGGCAATCCGGGATAAGCAATCTATGGATGCCAAAGTACATCGTCAGAACCGATAAAATACCTCTGCTTGCAAGCGGAAAATTGGATTTAAAGGCGCTTTCAGACTTGGCAAAAGCTTAAATTATTATTTGATTAAAATAGAAAAACCTTTTTAATAAGCGAAGATGAAAAGATTTTTAGTAGTACTTTCTGCAGTTGCCCTCACAAGCTCTTGCGGATTTGCCCAGAGCACCGCGATAGCCGACATACAGCAGGACTTTGCACTCATAAAGCGCGAAGTTGCCCAGTTGCGCCTTGAGGTGGAACAGCTCAGGGCCGAAAACGAGAGGCTTGCGCAGCAGATAAAACAGGCGCAAGGCTCGGAGTCGGCAGCCCAGTTGGCGGCCACTCTCAGGAGCGAATTTAACTCGCGCGACGAAGCCGTAAAGCGCGACATACTAAACCAGGTGAAGCGCGAACTTGAAGAGTTGACGGGGCAGACAAACATATCGCTTGAAAAAATAACAAGAGCCATAAACGCCCGCCCTGCAGCGTCTCCACAGCAGACATTTTCAAAAGACTACCCACCGACGGGGGTAAATCATGTCGTCGTAAGCGGCGATACGCTGAGTGCCATAGCGCGCAAGTACGGCTCCAGAGTCAAATGGATTCAGGATGCAAACGAAATTGCCGATCCCTCGAGAGGTCTGCAAGTTGGTATGACAATCTTTGTTCCGAAAGAATAGAACCATGGCAAGTGCGCACAAATCTTTAGGCAGAGGACTTGGCTCTATAATTTCAGGAGGCGTAAAGAAGCCGGATGCACCTAAGCAAAAGGCGCAGGTTTCCACAAAAGAGCAGAAACCCCAACAGGCAAAGCCCGCTGAATTACAGACGCAAAACGGACTCTTTAGCGAAATTCTCATAGATAAAATTTCCTTTAGCCCCTACCAGGTTAGAAAGGAATTTTCCGAAGAGCAAATATCGCAACTGGCGGATTCGATAGCCTCCGAGGGGCTCATGCAGCCCATAGTTGTCCGCAAGCTGCCCGACGGCTTTGAGCTCATAGCCGGAGAGCGCCGCCTGCGCGCATGCAAAAAGCTGGGGCTAAAGCGCATAGCGGCATTTGTTCAAAATGCAAGCGACGCCTCGAGCGCCGTAAAGGGGCTCATAGAGAACTTGCAGCGAACAGACTTAAACCCGATGGAAGAGGCCCAAGGTATAGCAAGCTTAATTGCGAATTTTAAGCTCACTCAAGAAGCCGCCGCCCAAAGGTTGGGCAAGCCGCGCTCAAGCATTGCAAATTCGCTGAGGTTGCTTTCGCTGCCAAAGGAGATTCAGGGCTTTATATCAAAGGGCTTAATATCGCAAGGGCACGCAAAGGTTTTGATGTCTATAGACGACGCCGCCCACCAGCTAATCTTGGCTAGGAAAATAATAGAGGCAGGCCTCAATGTCCGCAATACTGAAGACGCCGTAAGGCGAATGAAAAACGAGCGCGACAGGCTGACTCCCGGAACTCCTCGTGCCAGCGCCGCCCAGGATGCCGTGGTAAGAGATATTCAAAATAAAATTGCGGGCAAACTAAACGCAAAGGTGGAACTGCGCCACGCGCCGAAGCACGGCAAGATAATAATCGATTACTTTGGCAATGAAGATTTGCAGAGAATACTGGAAGTTTTAGGAGTTGAGATCTAAAAATGTTTGGGCGCGCAATAAAATCCACAATCCTTTGCCTTGCGCTAATGGGTGCAAGCGAGGCTTTCTGCGCGCCCTTAAATAACGACTTTACAAAGGCAAACAAGAGCACAAACGAGCTTAAGGACAAGCCACAATCTCACCTTCAGGACGACAAATATAGGGAAGAGAACAAGGAATTTAAAGCCGCTGAATACGTTCCGCCCCCCGATAGGCACGATTTGAAGGGCAGGCAGTACCGCGGAAGCGACAGCGCAGTGGCCTCGCAACTCGAGCGGAAGCGCTATGACTTCGACAAGAATTACACCCCTCCGCAGCTAAATATTTTTGACGAAAACTTCCACGACAAAGATAAGCAAGCCAGGATTGAGAAAAACTCCCTCAACAAGGATTACGCGGGGACTATAGATTTTGACAAGCGAAACCCCAACGATGCCTACATGAAGGAGTTTCTAGCCCACACCCAAGAGAAATCGATGCAGGAGATAAATAAATACGTATTTCGCTCTTCGCACTCTTCGGATCCCGGCGTAAAATCTTTTGAGGCGGGTTCGCAATTGCACTCCGACAAAGAAGATTCCTCAGAGCTTGTGGATTTCTTATTCGGCACAAAGAGGGTTTCAAGAAGCCCAATAAATTTTAAGAAGAATAAGTCTGTCGGAACTGTTTCTACGGCCAATGTGGCAGAGGCGCCAAGCAGTGCAAGCCAGGGGCAAAATGCGCCTGCGCGCCTCGCGCCAAATGTGAGAATCCTGCCTCCCGTAGTAAATGGCCAGCGCAATGTTTCCAATAACAGGCCTCAGGAGCGAAAAGTTAAAGTTGCGGAAAAGGAAGTGGATATGGGCAGCACAAACCTCTTTGCACCGCGCGCGCAAGGAATGAGCACGGGCAAGTACAAGATAAAGGTTGAAGTTTCCAACCCGCAGTAGGGCTTTGTAGTTGACCTTGAAAGCGGGCTTTATAAGCTCGCTTGCGCTTATGAAGAAAATTCCGCTACTTGCGCTTATGTTGTCGCTTTCAAATTTTGCTTTTGCCGCATCTGCGGTAGATTACGTAAACCCCTATGTCGGAAATATTAGCCATGTGCTAAAGCCCACATACCCGACGGTTCAACTGCCGAATTCTATCTTGCGAGTTTTTCCGCGCAGGGCGGATTTTTCGGACCTGCAGGTGGAGGGTTTGCCGCTAATGGTTTGGGGGCACAGGAATCAGGGAGCCTCAGGCCTTGAAATCACAGTAAAAGGCAATTTTGATTTCTCCGAAACGCTGTATCCAAAGAAGTATTTCTACGATAGGGAGGAAATCACGCCCTACTCTATGAGGACTTTTTTGGAGGGCGAAGACGTGTCGGTTGAATTTGCCCCAAGCTTTAAGAGCGCAATTTACAAATTTGACTTTTCAGAATCGCCCAAGGCAATCCGCACCATAAGGCTTTGGACAAACGCCCACAGCGCGTCGGCGGACGGAAATATACTAAACCTTGTGGAAGCCCTGCCGCGCGGAGCAAAGATGTACATTGCCATGCGCTTTGATAAAGAGCCGATTGAAGTGAAGGTTTCTCCAGATAAAAAATCGCTAGCCGCAAGTTTTAGCGCCTCGGAAAATTCGCTTAGTGCAAAGTACGGAGTCTCGTTTATAAGCGCGCAAAAGGCCCTCGAAAATCTCGAAAGGGAGATACCCGATTTTGACCTGCAAAAACTCGAAAAACAGGGGCGCGAACTCTGGAATGAAAAGCTATCAAAAATAAAAGTGGATGGCTCTGAGCGCGACAAGGAGTTGTTCTACACAAGCCTGTGGCGCAACTTTGAGCGAATGGTCGATTTCAGCGAATACGGCCAGTACTACAACCCCTTTGACGGCAAGGTACACGAATCCGACGCCCCGTTCTACGCCGACGACTGGATTTGGGATACGCACTTAACAAGCCACCCTCTGAGAATCCTAATAGATCCGGAAGTCGAGGCAAACATGCTAAATTCCTACATTGCAATGGCTGAGGCTTCAAAGGAAAAGTGGCTGCCGACATTCCCGCAAATTTGGGGCGATTCCCACGCTATGAACGGAAACCACGTTATTCCCTCATTTTTAGACGCTCAGAAAAAGAATTTGCCCGGAGTAGATTACGCGGCGGCCTACAAGCTCGCCTTAAATACACTGGAAACCGAAACCATAACGCCTTGGTGCCGCGCGCCAAGCAATGAGTTGGATGAGTTTTACGAAAAAAACGGCTACTTTCCAGCCCTCAGAGAGGGCGAGCGCGAGACTGTGGCAGACGTAAATAAATTTGAAAAGCGCCAGTCGGTGGCCGTTACGCTCGGGGCCTCCTACGACGATTGGGCGCTGTCGGAGCTTGCCAAGCTAAATGGCGATGATAAAAACTACCAAAAGTATTCAGCCCGCGCAAAAAATTACAAAAACCTGTGGAATCCCGACACGCAATTTTTCCACCCCAAAGATATGGCGGGCAAATTCATAGAGCCCTTTGATTACCGCTTTGCGGGTGGCTTGGGCTTTAGAAATTACTATGACGAAAATAACGCCTACACATACAGGTGGTATCTGGCCTTTGACGCAGAGGGCTTGATTGAACTCATGGGCGGCAATGAAAACTTTACGCGGAACTTAGAAGAGCTGTTTGTAACTCCGCTCGGAACCTCGCGCACGGCTTTCTACGCAAACCATGGCCCAGACCAGACGGGCAACATAGGTCAGTTTGCCATGGGTAACGAACCCTCTTTTCACATTCCCTATTTATTTAATAGGGCTGGCAAGGCTTGGAAAACGCAAAAATTCACGCGCCTAGTCTGCGACATGTGGTTTAAGAACAACTTGCTCGGAATACCCGGAGATGAGGACGGCGGGGCAATGAGCGGTTTTGTTGTATTTACAATGCTTGGCATCTACCCCACTGTTCCCGGAAATCCTGAATACGATTTGACAGGGCCTTATTTTGAGGAAAGTTGCATAGACTTAGGCGGCGGCAAGACGTTTAAAATAGTTGCAACAAACGCCGGCCCAAAGAATAAGTACATACATTCTGCAAAGCTAAACGGAAAACCCTTTGAGAGTTCTAAAATATCCCATTCCGACATCTCGGCGGGGGGAATTTTGGAGTTGGAAATGTCAGACAAGCCGAATAAAAATTGGCCATCTGCAAAGTAAATTGCAAAGCTCGCGGGCTTGACAAAACCAGCGTTTTTTTTAAAGAAAAGGCCTATGAATTTTGAGACTCCAAAGACAGTTCTGTTCGACTTGGACGGCACGCTCGCCGACAATTACGACGCCATAACAAAGACGGCCGGCTACGCCCTCGAAAAGCTAAATCTAAAGCCGCCGACGAGAGAGCAGATAAAAGCCGCTGTCGGAGGCTCAATTATGCTTACAATGCAGCGCCTAATTGGCGAAAAACTTGCCGAAACTGCGGCAAAAATCTACGCCGAAAAGGCGGACGATTACGCGACATTCGGGCTAAAGGCAATGCCCGGAGCCCGCGAGCTTTTAGAGAGGCTAAGAGATATGGGTGTGCGTGCCGCCTGCTTTACAAACAAGGACGAAAACGTTGCAAAAAAAGTCCTAAGCTACCTAAAGCTGGACGGGCTATTAGAAGCTGTAATAGGCACGAGCCTAAAGGGACCGCGCAAGCCCATGCCGGAATTTACGCTGGCAGCCTTGGAAAAATTAAACACAAAGCCTTGCGATGCGCTTATAATAGGCGACTCAAAGTTCGACTATCTTGCGGCGAAAAACTGCTCAATTAGAGCCATACTTGTCGCAACCGGCAACGACTCAGTAAAAGACTTGGAGGCGAATTGCCCCGATGCCTTTGCAATCTGCCAAAATATGGATCAAATCAGGCGAGAATTCTTCGCCCAATAGGTCAATTACTTTGCCGCGTTAATGAGAGCCTCAAAGAGTTGCGCTCTAAGTTCCGAGTGCAGCTTAAAAAACGCGTCGCTATCGTCGCCCGCCGAGGCTTTCGCGGCGTATTTTTGAAGTTTGGCAGAATCAAAGCCCCCGATGGAGCGAGCGCTCTTTTGCAAGTTTAGCTCGAACTCTTTTGTGGCGGACTGGGCGTAGCTAAAGGAAACTAGCGAGACTATGTAATTTAAACTCTCCAATACAAAGCGAAGCGGAAGCTCGCTATCGCTCTTTGCAAAAGCCATAGCCTCGGGTTTTTTAACAAAGGGCAACTCCCCCAAAATTCGCCTGAAAATATTTGGAGACTTTGCGCAAATTTCCTCCTCCGACACCTTGAAATCGGCCGACTTTAAGCGTATGCCTGAATACTTAAAGCGCTTTAGAATATCAATCTTAAAGAAGCGCGCCAAGTTTGAAATGTCGCGGGCAAGTTCCGACTTAAGTTCGCCGGCCTCTTCCGGGCTTAGCGAAAAGTGCTTCAAGCGCAAGTGCGAGCGCTTTTGCATTATATCGCGCAAAGAATTTAGAATTTCGTTTGCGGCGCAGTCTATATTGCTCTGCCAAAGCTTGTCGCGATTCTGCCTCAAGGCGCGCAGAGTTTCGCAAAGTTCGCCCCTCTTGCGCAGCGCGGGGCTTTGGCATATTTGCTCAAATAGCTTTGCGCAATCGCTAAAGCGCGACTTAAACGCATCGAAGTCAAAGCAGTCTATTCCGCGCGACGCAAAAGCCTCGCGCCACTCCGGAAGAAAAGACGGGTCTGTGCGGTTTAAAACGCCTATTAGAGCCGTGCGCGACGAAAGGCTTGTAAAGATATCCAAGAGGCACTGTTGGGTGTGGCCAAAGTAATTGTCGGCATTTACAACGAGCATGCAAATGTCGGCCTCCGAGAGAGCCTTCATAATTTCGACATCGTGGGCGTAGCGCGGGTCTTTAAAATCCTCGGCAAAGGCCTGTGCCGGATTGCGCCCGCAGCGCGAGTACTCCTCAAACTCCTCCAGAACGGCCTCGGGATGCTGAAGGCCGGGAGTGTCTATTATTTCTATATTTTTATCGCCAAGGTTTATCTGGCGGGGCTGCATTCGCTTTGTCTCGCCCGGTATGGGCGACACCGCCACTTCATCGTCGCCCAAGAAGTTCGCAAATATGCTGCTCTTGCCGTCGTTTGGGCGGCCCACTATTACCAATCTGTGCATCTTAGACATTGCTAAAACAGTTTTATATTTCTGCTTGAAATTGAATTTACCTTGCGCTCCCACCAAGACTTGTCGAGCGGCAGCGGCGGCAGAAACTTTGAATCCGCCCGCGACAGCTTTCCCAAGAGATGCACGCTTATAAATTTGTCGGGATAGCGGTTTACTAGGTTTTCTATATTCTCAAAAACCTCCTCGTTGTAATCGTCGGCAAGGTAGATAAAGGCTATGTTCTTTTTGTCTTCAATCTTGCTCGCAACATCGCTGCCGAAGAGTTCGCGCCCAAATGAATACTCGACTATATCCGCCGACGCCACCGACAGAGACTCCTTTACGCTCTTTAAGATAGATTCGCTCCATGGGCGCATATCGAGGCGCAACAAGACGGCGGTCTGGTTTGCAATCTTATCGAAACTTGAGGCCGCACTTGAGTTTGAGTCGAGGCTCGAATAGCGCATTCTCCTTAATATCTCGCTAATTTTTCTATCGTTTTTAATCCTGTAAGGGCCGAAGCTGCGCGCGATTCTAAGCTTTAAGAAAAGCAGCACGCAAAGGCGCACAAAGACTCCGTAAAAGAGGCAAGAGAGTATGAAAAACACAGCCCAAGTCTCATAGCGCGGCGAACTTTCTGCGACAGGCTCCTTAGAGTTTGCGCCGGGCTCGGATTTTATGAGAGAATCCTCAACCTGTTTTAGACTTGGATACCCAAGCTCCGCACCTGCAAAAATCGCCCAGGGCAGCGAGATAATCCGCGAGGCCTTGTAGACGGACGAAGGCGTTACATAATTTGGCAAAGTAGTTCGCCAACCGTACTGGTACTCGTTAAACATAGGCTTAAATACCTGCGTAAACAATATTCCGCAAGTCACGCCCAAGCCCAAATATTGCGCCGCAATCGCCCCCTTTAGAAGTATCCACTTTTTATTTGTGGAATACAGAGCCATTATGCCGCCCGAGAATTTGAAAAATTTCTTAAGTATGCCCGAAACCAAGTAATCTATGCAAAGCCCCAAACTTGGCGCTAAGAATACCGCACTTAAAAAGAGCGCAAAGGGAACGAATACGCATGTGAAAAAGAAGTAGCTTACGTTTATAAGCTCACCATTATTTGCGCTTATAAAAAAGGCGTTTGCAAGCGGAGCTCCTATAAATATAGCGCCCGCCAAGAACAAGGCAGCCGACGTCAACTTAAAGACCAACTCCGCCGCCGCTCCCGCGCAGTGCCCGCCCCTGAGCTTTCGCATCTGTTCAATCCAATGTTTAAGGAGGGAAATTTCGCTCGCCTTATCTTTGGGCTCGGCGCTTGCATATATGCGAAAGTCGCGCGACTCCTTAAAAGCTTCCGACTCGGACTCGTCGCTCTTTATAAAAATTTCAAGGTCTATTATATCCTCGGAACTCAGGCGCTTCATGGCAAAAATCTTCTTTTATTCTCTTTTGGCTAAAATCTATCACTTGCGCTGAAATTAGCAATGTTATACTTAGAAAGTGTAGAAATTTGCAATTTGACTCTCAAAATATGCCCCTTATGCGCAGTAACACCTGCATTCAAAGAATAAAAAAGCGGCACAGATTAAGTGCCGCTAAAAATAAGTTCAAAAATAGCAAAGGCGCGCAAAGTGCTAAATTAGAATTTCGCGCGGATTTGAAGGGCCGTTGTCGGGGCCGACTATACCCTTTTCCTCAAGCTCGTCCATGAGAGCCGCCGCCCTCGGATAGCCGATTTTTAGCTTTCTTTGTATTAGAGAAATACTTGCCCTCTTATTCTCCTTAATAATCTTGATAGCCTGTGGAGCCAGCGAATCGTTCCACTCGCTATCGTCGCCAAAGCCGCCGTCCTCGCCGGCCGCATCGAGCTGCTGCTGAATATCGTCTTCAAATTCAGGCTCGCCGTTTACCTTTATTGCCTCAACTATGTTGTTTATTTCATCGTCCGACAAAAACGCACCCTGAGCGCGTATCAAATCCGACGAGCCCGGCGGTATAAACAGCATATCGCCCATGCCGATTAGAGTTTCAGCGCCCTTGTTGTCGAGTATGGTGCGGCTATCTATGTAAGAGGCCACCTTAAAGCCTATGCGCGTCGGCAAATTAGCCTTGATAAGCCCCGTAATGACGTCCGTAGAGGGGCGCTGGGTTGCCACAATTAAGTGTATGCCAGCCGCGCGCCCCAACTGCGCAAGCCTTGCAATCCCCGATTCCACTTCCTTGCCCGCAACCATCATAAGGTCGGCAAGCTCGTCTATTATGCAGACGATGTAGGGCATCTTAGACTTTGGAATCTCCAAATCCGCAGATTCCGCCTTGGGCTCGTCCGAAAAGCTCATTGCACGCTCTTCGGGCGTCATGAGGGCGTCGAGCTCCGCGGCCTTTTCCTGCTCCGCCTTGTCCTTTAAAATTTTTGCGTTGCAGCCAGATATGTTTCTTACGCCCATTTTCTGAAAGAGCGCAAAGCGGCGCATCATCTCCTTTATAAGCCAAGCCAGAGCGGCAGGCACTTTGCGAGGATCAGTCACAACCGGAACCAACTGGTGCGGCAGCGAATTGTAAACCTGAAGCTCGACCATCTTGGGGTCAACCATTATCATTCGCAAATCCTCCGGCGTGCAGCGGTACAAGAGAGAGGCTATTATCGTATTTATGCAGACGCTCTTTCCGCTTCCCGTAGAACCTGCTATTAGCGCGTGAGGCATCTTTGCGAGGTCCAATATCACCGGTTTGCCCGTCAAGTCCTTGCCCAAGACCACGGGGATATCTCCCTTTGCCTCATTCCAAGCCTTAGATTCCAAAATCTCGCGCATGCTCACATTTTGGCGAACTTTGTTTGGAACCTCTATACCTACCGTTCCCTTGCCGGTAATGGTAACGCGCACTTTCATCACCTTAAGCCCCAAAGCCAAATCCTCTTCAAGGGCTGCAATCTTATTTATGCGCACTCCCTCGTTCGGGTGAACTTCGTAGCGCGTGACAACCGGACCCGCAAAGGCCTCGGCGGGAGTTACACCTATCTTAAAGGTCTTTAGAGTTGCAATAATTTGATCCATTCGCGCATCGTAGTCCTCTGGGACAAAGTCGTCGGCGCGCTTTGGAGGGTTTAGAAGCTCAACGCTCGGGAACACGTAGTTGCCCTTCGTCTTTCTCTGCTTTGGCGCTACATACTCCTCCGTCTCAACAGTGGAAACCTTGAGCTTTGTGTGCGGCTCAAGAGCCTGCTCCGGCAAAGGCTCGCTTTCCGGCTCATTTTCAGGCGCATCTTCGGGTTCTTTATTTAGATCTATATCCTCCAAGAACTCCCCGACCTGGGCCAAAGGCCTGTACACAGACTTGCGAGATAAGTTATCTTGCGCCTCAACTTCCGATTCCGGAATTTCCTCCTTTAAATCCTCAAGCCTTACGTCCGGTGATTCCTCCATGGTAAACTCGCCGTCGCCATCGTAGAAATCTTCCTCTTTATCAGCCTCCTTAACTTGCTCTTCAATAGAAGGTGTATCGTCTGAAATTTCCTCTTTATTCTGCTCGCTCTTCTTCCGCCCTCGCTTGGGCCTCTTTTCCTCACTGCTTGCGGGCTGCTCAATTTTTTCACCATCGGAATTTTTTGAGGACGCGCTAAAGAGCCCAAGAAACTTAAGGCACAAAGCCCCCAAAGCCCTGAAGGCATCTCTAAAGCAAAGGGCAATCTCCCTTATAACCTCCAATGGAGATTCCGCAAAAGATGCAACAAAACAGAACGCGTAGATTATCGAAAGCAAAATAAAACTTCCAAAAAATCTTAGCCCCGGGTGCAAAAAGTCGGCATACAAAAGCGAGCCCAACTTGCCGCCCCAACCCGACGGAAAGTATTCCGAACTTACAATCGCGTCATACTTAAACATCTGAAACATTGCAAATATTGCGGTGAGCGAAATCACGCACGCTATCATTGCCGCAAACCTGCCCCAGCCGATGAGTCTCGCGCGCTTTCTAAAGCACAAAAACGAAAGCATGTAAAGATAGACCAACACCAGTATCAGCCCCAAGCCCACAAGCGATATCGACACTAGGCAGAAGGTCGCCCCCACCCTGCCGCAAACATTTGCCGACGTAGAGTCGGTACTATAGATGAAGTCCTTTAAGAGACTCTCTCTAAAGAATACGTCCTGCCCCGGCGCGTAGTTTGCGAAAGCCGCCGTGAAAACTATCGCTATTAGTAAAAACAATACTCCGAGATATGGGCGCCTCTTGCCCTCGACATCGCCAAGCTTTTCGGCGCGCCTTTCAACATTCTGTTTCTTTGACTTTTTTTCCGAAGCCATATTAAGATTTTTTCAAAAGTTCCCTCGCGTGGGCTATCGCCGACGCCGAATTTCTATCGCCCAACATGCGGGCAAGTTCCGATACCCTCAAATCGCCATCGGGCTCGAGCTCGGCAATTTCCACGCTAGTATCCGTATTTGTCTGTGTCTTTTTAACTAAAAAATGAGAATTTGCCATAGCGGCAACCTGCGGAAGGTGCGTAACGCACAGAACCTGGTGGGCGTTTGCAAGGCTGCTTAACTCGCGCCCAAGCTCTCTGCCAATTTCGCCGCCCACGTTTGCGTCAACTTCGTCAAACACCAAGAGTTCCGTGGAATCAACCTCCGCTAAAATAGCTTTTAAAGACAACATAACCCTCGCTAGTTCTCCGCTTGAGGCAACCTTTGCAAGCGGAAGCTCCGGCTGCCCCGGATTTGCCGAAAACATAAATTCGCAAGAGCTTGCGCAGTAGGCATCAAAGCCCTCGCACATAGTTATTTCCACCTTAAACATGGGCTTTTTAAAGCCGAGCTTCTTTAGAAGTGAAACCACCTTCTTTTCAAGCGCCATTGCAGCGCGCTTTCTGAGCTCAAAAATCTCGCTTTTAAGCGGCGCCATTTTAAGTTCCAAACTTCCAATCTCGCGCTCCGCCAAAGCTATCGCGCTCTTTACATCTCCCTGAAGTTCCAAGCGCCCGAGCATGTCCTTTTTTGCCTCCAAGACGGCCTCCACGCCGCGGCCGTACTTGCGCTGAAGCGTAAGCCAAAGGTCCATCTTCTCGCGAATCTCCGCAGCCTCGCTCTCCGAAAACGAGCATGTATCGGCAAGCGACGAATATTCGGCGGATATGTCGTCAAGCTCTATGCTCAAATTCTTTAGCCGCGACATCAAATCTCCCGATAGCTCGGAAGCCCCGGCAATTTCAGAAGCCGTGCGAACTATCGAAGTCAAAGTGTCTTGCAAACCTCCCTCGCCCGATATCGCCGAATTTATTGCAAGCGACTTTTCCACAAGCGAGCGAGCGTTTTCTATTAGCTTAAACGAGCTTTCAAGCTCCGCTACGGACTCTTCCGTTGGGTTTAGTGCATCTATCGCCCCTACTTGAGTCTTTACAAACTGAATCTCGTCGGGGCTCATCTGCTTTGCTGACTTTAACTCCTCAAGCCGCTTTAAATTTTGGCAATAAGCCCCATAGAGTTCAAAATACTTTGCCTTTACGGAATCCAACTTTGCGTAGGCATCGAGCATGGCGAGCTGATTCTTTGCACTAAAGAGCTTTTGGGGCTCGTTAGTGCCGTGGAAATCCACCCACAGCTCACCCAGTTGGCGCAGTATCGATGCGCTTGCAAGAGCGTTATTTACAAAGCATTTGGAAGTTTTTTGAACTCCTATCTGGCGCTTTAAAAGCAGGGAATTTTCCTCGCACTTTGGAAGCCCGCAAGACTCCAAAAACTCGTCTACTTTTGAAGAATCTTCAAAGCTTAAGAGCGCCTCCACCGAACACGCGTCGCGCCCCCTCTTTACAATTTCCCTGCCCGCGCGCGAGCCGGCAAGAAGGGCAAGCGCCCCCAACAGAACGCTTTTACCCGCTCCAGTCTCGCCCGTGACGGCGGTAAATCCGCGCCCAAATTCCAGACTTGCCGAGTCTAGGAGCGCTAGATTTTCTATCTTTAAATATTCCAACATTGTTCGGTGAAAAAACTGAGTGCAATAATAAATGTTTGCGCGCTTTTGTGTCAAACAAAGCTTAAAAAAACTTGGTATTTCAGTTTAATTTTACAGCGCGACAAGTTGAGACTTTGAGCAAAATAAAAATTCCGCTCTATGAAAAAAAACAACTTCAAAGCTACTTCACAGCTTGCAAATTTTAATATTTTAAAAATATCTGCCCACAAAAAGTAAAAGCCCTTCAAAACAAAAAAGCGCCGCTAAAACCTGCGGCGCCTGCGAAAAATCTCAACTTAAGCTACGCGTTCTTATCCGTGAGCGAATCGGGCTCCAGCTCCATCTTGCGGTCCGGCCTCAAGTTCTTGTACCAGAGCAGATACAGCGCTATTATCGAAATTATAAGAATGCTCAAAACGCTTATAAATGTCGCGCCGAACTCGTGGATAATTACAAGCATGGGCAGGAGGAACAATGTCACCTGATATAGGAAGGCGAAGGGCAGAGCCGCGATGTCGCGCCTGTTTTCGCCGTCTATGTAAGAGAGCTGCTCCTTGTTAAGATACTTGCGAACAGGGCCCCACAGGCCGAATGGGCGAGTCTTTTTGTAGAAGTAAACTAGCGTTTTCATATCTGTCGGCTTTGTGCACAAGCACCCGATAATCGTAGCTGCAAAGGCAAAGACGGCCACAAAGCCGAACTTTTCCCAAGGGGCAAATTCGATTCCCGAATTCTGCAAGAGCCTCTGGGCTATCGCCGCAATTCCGCCGAAAGCCATGCCGAAGGCAACGCCCCAACCGTTCATTCTCCACCAGTACATTCTGAGGAAGCCCGGAACAAAGAGACCCGTCGTAACGCTCATGATAATCCAGTCCCAAACGTCGTTTATGCTGTCGAACACAAGCGATAGGAAAAAGCCTATGGCAGCGATTAAAACGGTGGTCATCCAAGATGCCGTTATTAGCTCGCGCCTGCCTGCATTTGGCCTTAGCCAGCGCTGGTAAATGTCCTTAACAGCGTAGGACGATGCGGAATTTACGGTAGAGCCGAATGTGGACATTGAAGCCGCAAGCAAAGTTACGAGCAAAACGCCCATCCAACCCGCAGGAACTTTCTCGCGTATGACGGCGGGAAGTATGCGCTCGGGGTCGGTCTCGCCATGGAAGCCCACCAAGAGGAGCTTCTTTTTCCAGTCCTTGCCCAATACTTGCTCGAGCTTCTTTGCAAGTTCGGGGTTGCTGCCATTTATGATTGCGCTTGTGGTCTCATGCCAATTTGCCTTTTCGACTTTCGGATACTCTGCGCGAATTAAATCGGACGCCTGCTTTTGCACGCCAACCTTGGCAATATTGCCCTTCCAATCCTTACCAAGTTTGGAATCTAAGTATCCAACCAAAACAGGATCGAAAGATTCTGCGGAATTTGCAATTTGCGTCCATGTTTTGTCGCTTGGAACGCTATGCATTTTTAGAACCGTATTTACATCCTGATACTTGTCGGAAGCCGCGATTTTTGCAACATCGCCCCACTCAGCACCCAGAACATCTTCAAGTTCGGAAATTACCGCCGCGTACTCAGCTGGATTCGACTTAATCTTGGCTATAGAGTTATTCACGTAGTAGGCGGTCTCGACAGTGCGCTGTTTTTCCAAGTCCTTATCGTTATTAAAGTAGCCGTTAACTACGCTTAAGCCAAGTATGGCAAGACCTATCATCATGGGCCAGCGGACGGAAATTAAGACGGAAATCAAGAGGTTTAACTTTCCGCACTCCTTATCGCTCTTAGCCGCAAAGTACTTTTGGTCGGAGCCGCTGCCAAGGCCGGTAATTGTCTGCTGGACCATGTAGAAAGCCATCAAGATAATTAGGAATTGGAAGAATTTATACTCCGGATCGGCCGGCATATGAACTTTCCAGGACGGCAGCGCCTGAGTCCAGTCTGCATTGCCTGTCACCGAATAGGCCATAGCCTTCAAATTCTCGCCGGCTGAAGCTGTTGCAACTCCATTGACTTCGGTGGGCGTAAACAAATTGAAAGCCATTATAGATAGGACGATTGCGCCCGCGACAATCAAAGTTGACTGCAAGATATCCGCGATAACCACGCCGTAGAAACCAGCAGAAGCTGTGTACGCAACTGCAACAAGCGCAAATAAAACCGCGCAAACGCTCGGCGCAAATGGGAAGAACATCGACAAGAACTGTCCGGTTCCGCGAATTAGGTATGCTATCATACCTATCACCGGCAAAATGGAAACGATTGCCGTGAGCAAGCGAGCTGCGTCGGCATCCGGCCCCTTTCCGAACCTAAACTGCATCCACTCCGCGCCCGTCATGCAGCCCGAGCGCCTGTGCCACTTTGCAGTGAAGCACAAAAGGAACACCAGTATTAGAACCGCACCTCCTCTAAATTCCACAAATAGCGCCCTCGGGCCTATGAGGAATAGAAAGGACGTAATAACCATCGTACCGGTGAGGTCGAACCAGTTTGCCATGCCGGAAGTTCCCAGCAAATACCAAGGCAGCGTGCGCCCGCCCAAGAAGTATTCGTCGAGCCCCCCGGAGGCCTTCTTTGCCATAATTACACCTATGCCGACTATCGCCAAGGCGTAAACTATAATCGCAATGTAATCGGATATCTCTAAGCCCATAAGTCTTATTTAGCTGAATTTGATTTTGAAGCAATAGGCAAATTTTCGCTCGGCTGTATTTCGCCGCGCAAGAGCTTGCCCGCCTGCTGACATAGGCGCAAATAGAAATCCGGGTCCTCCGGCGCGTTCGACAAAAAGCGCGAGGGCCCCACCGGCGGATTGTTCGTCACCTTAAATACCTGCGTTGCCTCGTCCATCTCGTCGAACATGGCAACGTATAGAGTTTCCGCTCCCGCCTTCTTAATTTCGTAAATCTGCTTCCAGAAGAACTTGCCGCCCTCTCTGGGAATTTTGTCGAACTTTTCGTTTCTCTTTATATAGCGGTTTGCCCAGCTAAAGCCGGGGAAGGCAAGAGGCATGTAGAGGATATTGTTTTCGCGGCACCACTTGGCGTCGGGAACATACTGGTTCTTTGCGTGGTTTTCAACGCCCGCCATTCCGAATCTGCCGACAAACCAAGGCAAAAGGACGTCGGCGCTTCTTATCATATCGTGCACGCGCGCATCGCTTATGGTATCTTTATCGAGTGTGCGCCAATAGGTGGGAACGCCCAAAACAATGGAGCAGCCGCCGTACTTTTTGTCGTTCTTAAAAAAGTCTATCAAGTCAATCTGCTCTTCTATAGTGTAGTTGCGCCTGTCCCCAAAACCTATGCCGTATATCGCAACTACGGGCTTGCCCTTGTGGCGCATGTATGAAGGGCTATCGAAGAGCTTGTACTTATCCATCAGGGCCATCCAGTCCTTCTTTACTTTCTGGAGGGAATTTGCGTCGTTATCCTTGCCCATGCCGGTTAAATCGTACATTATCGCAAAAGTGCGCTGATTGTTTTCCGCTCCCTTTAAAACATTTTCCAAAACTCTGTTATTGGAGGGCAAAAGAAGGTCGGACTGGTGGTGACCGCCCGTTACGTCGAGCGCAAAGCGCTGCAAGAATACGCCGTCTATGCCGTAGTCTTTCATCCACTTGAAGTGGCGGTTTACGGTCTTTGCGTTTTCATTTGTATAGACATACGCGACACTGCCGTCCGCATGTCTAAACTTTGTCGGAACTTTCTCATCTTCATCGAGTTCTGCAAGTTCCTGTTCAATCTGCGCACAGATTACAAATACTTCTGCGCCCTCTTCCTTTGCCATCTCTCTCACTTTTGCAACATGTGGATTGGATGCTCCGTCATCTGCAAGATCATCCTCTGCAACATTTGCTGCGTAAATGGTCGGTTTTGCAGTCAGAAGGTTATAGCCTTTGAACCAGATTTCCGCATCTTCATCATCCGGCACTTCAAAAGATC
>OLIW01001043.1_pt1 | contig 27027 bp, 36 predicted proteins | sample 1601321 | NCBI WGS metagenome assembly OLIW01 (sample SAMEA2452114, study PRJEB22498) | human gut metagenome
CTGCCATTGTCTTGGTCTCGAGGCCGGGGCTTAACATTTTATTTTTTTAATACTTCCTCTCGCAAATCAAGTACTACTATGTTAAAGTAAAAAAGTCAGTTGCTGGAAATGCAAACTTCTATATTACAATTTGCATAAAATGCAATATGGTAGTTTTAAAAAAAATTTTTGTTAGAATTGTAAAATATTTTTATTTATGCTATAATTAATTATATATTTTATTGGGGATGAGTTAAAATATGCAAACTCTTTTAGAATTAGAGCAAAGTACTGAATTCAATAATATTATAGAAGATATTGTTAATAATGAAACTGTTCTACAAATGAAAAACTATATACAACATTTTGATACAAATTGTTTCGAGCATTGTAAATCAGTTGCTTATTATTCTTATTTAATGTGTAAAAAATTAGGATTAGATTATCGTTCTGCTGCACGTGCAGGCATGTTGCATGATTTATTTTTATATGATTGGCGAAAGCCACGTCCGGATGGAAAAGGTCTTCATGGTTTTAGACATCCTAGAACAGCATTAAATAACGCTATGAAAATATTTGAATTAAATGAAATAGAACAAGACATTATTTTAAAACATATGTGGCCTTTAACTGTAAAATTGCCAAAATATAAAGAAAGTTACATTATTACACTTGCTGATAAATATGCCACCTATTTAGAAAACAAAAATTATATTGTTCATAATTTTAAATTTCAAAAATTTTATAGATATAGTTATGTATTTTTAAGTATGTTAATTATTAAATTATTTTAAAAAATGACAGTTTTAAAAAAACTGTCATTTTCTTTTATTGTATAGAAAATCAACATTTTTTATACAATAATGTAATTTTTACTTACAAAATCTATGGTTTCCTATTTGTACTGTTAATGGCCTTGACCATATCCATGAACTAGTTGCTGTATTAGGATTAAAATAATAAATAGCTCCATATGAAGGATCCCAACCATTTAGTGCATCTTGTGCCGCTTTTTTAGCAGTTTCGTTAGGAGTTAAATTAATTTGTCCGATCGTTTACTACGCTAAAAGCACCAGATTGATATATTACTCCTGCTATTGTGTTTGGAAAACTAGAGCTTTTTACTCTATTTAATACTACTGCTCCGTACTGCTACTTGTCCAATATAGGGTTCTCCTCTACTTTCTGCATAAATTAGTCTTGCCAGTAAATTTAAATCGTTTGAATTACTTGCAGATGAACCAGTATTGCCAGAAGACGAATATATTCCCATAGCTGCTAAAGTTTTAGGTCCTGCAATTCCGGTCAACAGCTAGTCCATTCTTGCTTTGAAAATATCTAACTGCACTTTGTGTTTGAGATCCATATATTCCATCTATATTTCCATTATAATATCCCCATCTTTTTAATTTTGTTTGAATTTGCTTTACTTCTTCTCCACGAGAACCATATTTAGATAGTGCTTGTACTTGGTTTAAATCTTCTCTAAAAAATAGGTTAAAAAAAACAAAACTAAAAAACAAAACTGCAATTACAATAATTGGTATTGATAACTTTATTCTTAATTTATTATTTTTTTTCACGTTAAAACCACCTTTGGAATTTTTAATTTTATTTTTTCCAAAAGTGGCTCTTTTATGTATTTTTTAAATACTAAAATATTCCAATAATATTTTCTTTTTCATCAATATCTATTTTCTCTGCTGCTGGATTTTTAGGTAACCCTGGCATTGTAAATATTTTTCCTGCCAATGCTACTACAAATTTTGCTCCTGTTTTTAATAGTATATCACTAATATGGATTACAAATGGTTCTTTACATTCTAAGTTTTTTGCATCATCTGAAAAAGAATATTGGTTTTTTGCAATACAAACTGGAAAATAATTATATCCCAAAGAATCTATTATTTTTAGTTGTTCTATTGCTTTTTCAGAAAATTCTACATTAGTAGCTCCATAAATTATTGTTGCTACTTTTATTAGCTTTTCTTTAATTGAATCTTTTTTATCATATATATAATTAAATTGATTTTTATTTTTGCACAATTGTACAACTTTTTGTGCTAAATCTGTTGCTCCTTCTCCACCTTTTGCCCAAGCTTCTACTAAGCTTAACTCTACATTTTGTTTTTCTAAAGCATTTTTTAAAAACTGGATTTCTTCTTCTGTGTCTTGCTCATATTTGTTAATTGCAACAACAACATTTAATCCAAATTGTTTTTTTAAATTATAAATATGTCTGTCTAGATTATTAATTCCTTTACTCAAAAATTCTATTGACTTTTCATTTAATTTTTCTTTTTCCATTCCACCATGGTATTTTAATGCTTTAATTGTAGCAACACATACAACAGCATCTGGTACTTTATTTATTATTCTTGTTTTAATGTCTAAAAATTTCTCTGCACCTAAGTCTGCTCCAAATCCTGCTTCTGTAATTGTATAGTCCGCTAATTTTAATGCTAATTTTGTTGCCACAACACTATTGCATCCATGGGCAATATTTGCAAATGGCCCTCCGTGGATAAGAGCTGGCGTATGTTCTAGTGTTTGTACTAAATTAGGTGAAAAAGCTTCTTTTAATAATACAGTCAACGCTCCTTCTGCTTTAAGTTGGCTTACTTTAATTGGAACCCCTTTGCTATTATATCCAACTGTAATGTTACTAATTCGCGTTTTTAAATCTGTTAAATCTGTTGCCAAACAAAAAATAGCCATAATTTCAGAAGCAACAGAAATGTCGAATCCATCTTCTCTTGGTACTAAATTTTTTTCTCCAGATAAACCAATTTCTATTTTTCGTAGTGCTCTATCATTTAAATCTACACATCTTTTCCATGTTACCTGCTTAAAATCTAGTTCATTTCCTTGAAATATGTGATTATCTATAATAGCAGATAATAAATTATTTGCAGAAGTAATAGCATGAATATCTCCCGTAAAGTGTAAATTTATTTCTTCCATTGGTGCTACTTGTGCATGTCCTCCTCCAGTTGCTCCACCCTTTATTCCAAATACAGGTCCTAGTGATGGCTCTCTTAATGCTAGTATTGATTTTTTACCTATTTTTCTTAATCCGTCTGCTAGACCTATTGATATTGTAGTTTTGCCTTCTCCTAATGGTGTTGGGTTAATAGATGTTACAAGAACTAGGTTACCATCTTTTTTTGTGTTTAAGACATCATATAATCTATTCTGAATTTTAGCTTTATATTTTCCATAAGTTTCTATGTATTCATCAGCTATGTTTAATTCGTGTGCAATTTCGGTAATATCTTCTAATTTTGTATTCCTTGCAATTTCTATATCTTGCATTTCAATTGCCTCCTTAAAAATTAATAAAAACATATTTAAAATAGCATTTATTTTTATATGTTTAGAATATAGCTCCTACAGTAAAGCCAATTACGGCTCCAATAACTACTTGTATAGGTGTATGTCCTAAAACCTCTACTAATCTTTCCTGTACTTGAACAGTTGTTAATCCTGGTGTTTCAATAATTTTGTTTAACATCTTAGCCTGTTTTCCAGCAGCTCTTCTTACTCCCGCTGCATCATACATTACAACAAGAGCAAATATAAGAGTCATAGCAAAAAAACTAGAATTAAATCCATATTCCTTTCCTATTAATGTTGATAAGCAACATACTACAGCCGAGTGTGAACTTGGCATTCCCCCTGCTCCCAAAATTCTCTTAAAATTAAACTTTTTTGTTTTTATTAAATCTCCAATTACTTTACTTAATTGTATTATAAACCATAATCCTAAACATAAATATAAACATTTATTTGTTACAATATCTATTATTATATTCATTGCCTACATTCCCCTTTCAAACCCAGCTGTGTTTTTAGTTATCCTCATTTCGTTTTAGTTCTTCTTCTACTATTTCACCATCTTTTTCTATTAATATATTAATTCTTTTTTCTGATTCATTTAGAATTTTGTTTAATTTTTTAGATAGTTCCATTCCTTCTTCAAATTTTTTTACTGATTCGTCTAAGCTTAAGTCTCCTTTTTCTAGTTGACTTGCTATAACTTCTAGTTCTTTCATTGACTCTTCAAAATTTATCTTTTCTTCCATTTTACTTCTCCTTTTTATGTAAAAAAATTGTCTTTATTTTGTTGTTACAATATTTGTGCATTCTTTGTGCCATCTACAAATTGTAAATTAACTTTCTCTCCTTTTCCGAAGTTCATTTACACTTTTTATTATTTTACCATTTAATTCGGTTATGCAGTATCCTCTAGTAAGTGTTTTTAATGGACTTAATGTATCTAATTTTGCAATTAGTTTTCCAGCTTCTGCCTTTGAATTATTAATTTTACTTTCTATAGAATTTATAATAATTTTAATTTGTTTGTCAATATTAACATAATAGTCATTTATCTTACTTAATGGTGCTGTAAATACTCGAGAAGTCATACATTTTTCATATCTTAATCTCATAAGTTCTGTTTTTCTTTTTAAAAGTATTTTAAACCTACTTTGATAATTTTCTAGTTTTCTTTTTATTTCAAATATGTCAGAAACTGCAAGTTCTGCTGCTGCTGAAGGTGTTGGTGCTCTTAAGTCTGCCACAAAGTCTGCAATAGTGAAATCTGTTTCGTGTCCAACTGCTGAAATAATTGGTATTTTTGAATTATATATTGCTCTTGCAACAATTTCTTCATTAAATGGCCATAAATCCTCTAATGAACCTCCACCTCTTCCAATAATTAAAACATCAGCTAGACCGTTTTTGATTCATTATTTCTATTGCTCGTGCAATTTTTTCGCCTGCTCCTTCTCCTTGTACAGGTACAGGGAATAAGCGTATATATACATTTGGGTTTCTTCTAGTGCTAACATTAATAATATCTCTAATAACAGCTCCAGTCTGTGATGTAAGTACTCCTATTACTTTTGGCATTATTGGAATCTTTTGTTTATGTTCTGGTTCAAATAATCCTTCTTTACTCAATTTTTCTTTAAGTTCTTTATAAGCAGTATATAATGCTCCCATTCCTTCTTCTTGCATAGCTTTTGCATATATTTGATAAACTCCGATCTCTTTCAAATACAGAAACTGTTCCAAATACTAATACTTTCATTCCATCTTTTGGTACAAAATTTAAAGTAGCTGCCTGACTTTTAAACATAATACATTTTATTAAAGAAGTCTCATCTTTTAGCGTAAAATACATGTGTCCTGTGTAGTGTAATTTAAAATTTGAAATTTCTCCTTTTACCAGTACATTGTTTAAATATTCATCACTAGCTACTTTTTCTTTCATATATTTATTTAATTGTGTTACTGTTATTGGTGTTGGTTTCATTTGTATTCTCCTTTATTTACAATACTTGCTAGTACACCATTTACAAATTGAGCTGAAGTATCTTCTCCATAGTTTTTAGCAAGTTCCACTACTTCGTTTATCATTGCTTTATATGGTAAATTTTTATATTGTATTTCATAAATTGCAAGTTTTAATAAAGCCAAACTTATTTTAGAAATTCTTTCTATTTGCCAGTCAGGCTTTAGGTTTTCCTTTATTTGTTTTGTAATTTCTTCGTTGTTTTCTATAATACCTGTTACAATATCTGTTAAATATAGCTTTAGTTCTGCATTTTCTGCTTCATTATTTTTTAAAAATGTTTCAATTTGGTTACTATCTAGTTTTTTTTGAATTTCTGCTCCATATAAAAACTGGAAAGCCTTTTCCCTCATGGCAGATCTAGTCATGTTTTCCTCCATTATAATCTATCTATAAAGTTTTTTAGTTTTTCTTTTACATCATATTTGTTATGTTGAACATAATTTCCAATAAACATTCCAATAAATATTAATATAATTCCAATAATTAATTGATATAATCTTGTAAATAAAACAAGTAACGCTATAATTCCTCCAATAATAGCACCTCTATAGTTTACAATAAAATCTTTAAAACTATTCATTTTCTATTCCTCCTCTTGGTGTTTCAGTAGGGGCGATGTTTCTTACTCTAATATTTACTTCCTTAACATCTAAATCTAAAGAAGCTTTAATTGTTTCTTTAATTTTAGCTTGTAAATTATTAGATAAATCTTTAATTACTGCACCAGGTTTTACAGAAAGAGTAACTAATACAGTAACATTATTTTCTTTATTTAAAACAACTTTACTTGTTATATTTTCTGTGTTTTCAAATCCTTTTACTACGCTGTTAGCTAGGTTCTCTAAAGTGTCTCTTGAAATCATTAACTTTCCGCTATCATTTTCTAATAAAATTCCATCTTTATTTTTTTCTTGATTAGATGTGCTAGTATCAAAAAATATGCATTTAATTGCAAGTAATATTAGAACAACACATACTCCTAATATAACACTTGATATTGTATGGTCACTAACTGCGTATGAAATCATTTCGTGAATAATATCTAAGCTTAGCCAGTTAAAAATGACAAGACATAATAATACTGATATAATTAATATAATATTTGCAAATAATGCCAAAGATATTTTTTCTATTATTTTCATTTTATTCAACCCTTTCTATATTACAACCCCTTATTCTTCGTCTTTGTTTTCTTGTTCTGATAATTTTTCTGCTGTAGCAACACCTTGTACATGAACATTTACTTCTATTACTGTAAGTCCTGTCATTGTTTCTACTGCTTTTTTTACTCTGTTTTGAATTTCAAAAGCAACATCTGGAATTCTTGTACCATATTCAACAATAATATTAACATCTATTTTTGTTTCTTTTTGTCCTACTTCTACTTTAATTCCTTTTGCAAGATTTTTCTTTCCACTCAATACCTCTGTAATTCCACCTGCAAATCCTCCAGACATTCCTGCAACTCCTGGTACTTCTGAAACTGCCACTCCTGCAATAACAGCTACAACATCATCTGCAATTTTAATTCCATTTTCTGTTGTTGTTTCTTCTTGTTTAATTTGATCATTTACCACTTCTTTATTTTCTTCTTCCATTTTAAAAATCCTCCTTATAAAATATATTTCCTCTTAATTTAAAAGTATTTCTTCACAGTTTATATTTGCTATTATACCAATGTTTTATTCTTTTTACAATATTTATTCAAAAATATCTGCCATTTGAATTTTATTGCCTCTTAGGAATTCATATATGTCCATCTTTTTAGCATTTTCTCCTTGTATTTCTTTTACAGAAATAATACCATTTTTTGCGTTAATATATAGTCCATGTTTTGGGTGTACATATAAAACTGTTCCTGGTTGTATATTGTCTAGTTTATATGCATATTCTCTAAATTCTTCCAAAATTTCTAAAAAGTCCTCTTTGCTAATAGCTTCTACTTTCCAAAATTTTATTTTTTTGTTGTTTAAAAATGTGTATGCCCCTAGAATTGGGTTTAGTCCTCTTACTAAGTTTTTTATTTCTCCGGGCAGTCTTTTCATTCCAATTAATTTTTGCAATTTGTTTATCTAACATTGGGGCTAATGTATATTCTTCTGGCTGTTTAGTTCTTGGCGCTATATTTTTTTCAATTTGTTTTAATGTTTCTACTAGTAAATTAGCACCCATTTTAGATAATCTGCTCCAAAGTTCACCTGTTGTTTCGTTTTCTCCAATATTGGTTTGTTGCTTTAAAATTATATCTCCTGTATCCATTCCTTCATTCATATACATAGTAGTAACCCCTGTTGTTTTGTCTCCATTTAAAACAGCCCATTGTATTGGTGCTGCCCCTCTATATTTTGGTAATAATGAACCATGTACATTAATACAACCTTTTGTTGGTATGTCTAATATATCTTTTGGCAATATTTTTCCATATGCTACTACACAAATTAAATCTGGCTTTAAGCTTGCAAGTTCTTCTATAAATTCTATATTGTTTTTTATTTTTTCTGGTTGATATATTTTTTCTATTTTTTGAGTTATTGCATATTCTTTTACTGGAGACATATTTATTTTCATTCCTCTGCCACTTGGTTTATCTGGACTTGTTACTACAGCTAATATGTTGTGGCCAGATTTTACTAAAGCTTCTAAAGAATCTCTTGCAAAGTCTGGTGTTCCCATAAATATAATATTCATTTTTTCCCTCCTTTTTTGAATTTAAATTTGTATTTTCTTTTTATTAGTATTCCTAAGAAATCAATTTATATTTATAAATTATTCTTGTTCTGGTTTAATAATTTCCAATGTACCGAGGTATAATTTTATCTATAAATAGTTCTCCATTTAAATGATCTATTTCATGGCTTAGTGCTTGTGCAATTAGACCCTTTCCAACTAATTTAACTTTTTGACCTTTTCTATTTAATGCCATTACAGTAACTTCTGCTGGTCTTATTACTTTAGCAAATTTATTTGGAAAACTTAGGCATCCTTCTTCTACTTCTTGCTCTCCTTTTTGTTTTACAATTTCAGGGTTAATTAGAATAAATTGTTCATCTTCATTTCCTGTATCTATAACTATAATTCTTTTTAAAACTCCCACTTGTACAGCAGCTAGTCCTACTCCATTGTAATGGTGCAATGTTTCTATCATATCTTGAATTAGTGTATCTATTTTTTCATCAATTTGTTCTACTTCTTTAGATTTCTTTTTTAATATTTCGTCTCCTTCTTCTCTAATATTTCTAATTGCCATTTTTATTATCCTTCCTTTCGTTACTTTTTAAGGTATTACATCATATTATTAGGATTTACATCTACTATTATTCTTGTATCTGTAATTTTTAATTTATTTGTTTCGTTTAGTGCATAGTTAATAGAGTCTATCATTTTACTATTGAACTTTTTACATTTTATAATAATTCTCCACCTATATTTATTTTTTATTTTATTAATTGGAGACGGTACTGGTTTATAAATTATATATTCATTTGAATTATCTTTAATTAAAACAGAGTATAGTTTATTTGATACCTTTTTTACATGTTCTTCATTTTTTGCACTAATATTAAATAATATTATATCGCAAAATGGTGGATATATCAGTTTTTTTCTTAGTTCGATTTCTGTTTTGTAAAATAAATCAAAGTTTTGTGTTTTTGAAAGTTCTATACTATAGTTGTCTGGATTATATGTTTGAATTATAACTTCTCCTTCTAAGTTACCTCTACCTGCTCTTCCTGCTACTTGTGTTAATATTTGGAATGTACGTTCATTTGCTCTATAGTCTTCTATGTTTAAGCTACCATCTGCTGCTATAACTCCAACTAAAGTTACATTTGGAAAGTGGTGTCCTTTAACTACCATTTGCGTTCCAATTAGAATGTCAATATTTTCATCTTTAAATTTTGCTAAAATTTTTTCGTGTGAGTTTTTTTTGCTAACTGTGTCTATGTCCATCCTTATTGTACTGGCTTGTGGAAATTTTTCTTTTACTTCGTTTTCTAGTTTTTGAGTTCCTCCTCCAAAATATTTTACATTTTTTCCTTTGCATATAGGACACTGAACAATGTTTTTTGTTTCGTATCCACAATAATGGCATTTTAATTTGTTTTCGTCTTTATGGTAAGTAAGTGTAATATTACAGTTTCTGCATTTTGCTGTAAATCCACAGTCTCTACACATAACAAATGTAGAATAACCCCTTCTATTTAAAAACAAAATAGTTTGCCTTTTATTTTTTAGGTTGTTTGCTAATTTGCTTTCTAATACTGTACTTAACATAGTTTTATTCCCTAATATAAGTTCATTACGTAAGTCAACAATTTGTACCTTAGGTAAATTAGATTTATTTGCTCTTTTGCTTAGCTTAAGTAATTCTATTTTTCCATTTTGTGCTTTATAGAATGTAGAAATCTCTGGTGTAGCACTTCCTAAAACAACTGGAATTTTATTTTGTTTTGCCATATATTCTGCTAAATCCTTGGCATTGTAGCGTGGAGTCATATCTGATTTATACGAAGAGTCATGTTCTTCGTCAATAATAATAATTCCTAAATTTTTAACAGGTGCAAAAATTGCAGATCTTGCTCCTATTACAATTCTTGCATTTCCTTCTTCTATTTTTTTCCACTGGTCATAGCGTTCTCCAATGGATAATTTACTATGCAACACAGAAATACAATCTCCAAACCTTGCAGAAAATCGTTCTACCATTTGTGGTGTTAGGGAGATTTCTGGAACTAGCATTATAGAAGTTTTACCCTTTTCCAATACTTTTTGGATTAGTTGCAAATATACTTCTGTTTTCCCGCGAACCTGTTACCCCATATATTAAATATTTTTTAAATTCTTCTTGTTTAATTGATTTTTCAATACTTTTAAAAGCAGCTTCTTGCTCTTTTGTTAGTGATAGTGGCTTATCTCTTTTTACTTTTTTAAATTCAAATGGGTTTCGCTCTATTTTTTCTTCTACTATTTCAATATATCCTTTTTTTTCTAAGGATTTTGTTATTGCTCTTGTTGTATCTGTTATATTTTCTAAATCTAATATATGTATGCCATCATTTTCAGTTAAAAATTGTAAGCTACGCACTTGTTTTGGAGATTTAACAGCCTTATTTTCTATATCTAATAATATATCTTCTGTTTCTTTTTTTAAATATACAAATTCTCCTTTTTTTTCCTTTACTTTATTTTCTATTTTTTTACCACACGTACCTGGTGGTAACATTAATTTTAGGCAATCAGATATGTTACAGAAATATCTTCTTGCCATTAAAATTGCAAGTTCGATATTTTCTTTTGTTAATCCTTCTTCATCAATTTGAGCAATTTCTTTGTTGGCAAATTGAGACGATTCTTTTATGGAAACAACAAAACCTTGCTCTAGTTTTTTAGATTTTCCAAAAGGCACAAAAATTCTTGTTCCTATTTTTATTTTATTTTCTAGTTTTGTAGGAACAATATAGTCAAAAGTTTTATTCAAATTTTTTGCTGTACTATTTATTATAACTTCTGCTATCATTACTTACCTTCTTTTTATTTTTTTATGGATTTAATCTTAGTCCATTTGAAGACCTTTCCCAACAACATCAATTTGACCAACATTCATGGCAGTTAACTGTTCTATTTCCTTTTGACTTTTGATTTTGAACTCTTTCATAACATTTATCATATTATATCCATATTTTAATATTACTTCTACATAAATATCTACTTTTTGTTCTACCATTATAGCTCTTACCCTTGTTACTTTAGAAATTCCTTCTGTTCTTGCCCCAATGTATTCTATAATCTGTCTAAATACTGCATCCGATATTGTAAATTTACCTAAGTAACTAAATGTTGGCCTAATAATTGATTTTTCTGAAATATATGGCTTAGTGCCTCTTCCTTTTGATTTAAAAATTTGTAATGGGTCTAGTAAATATCCTGAAAAATCTTTTTTAATTTCAAAAGTTGGTACAGGAATAACATGTTTTCCTTCTGTTTGTCTTATTCTTTTTGCTGTTTTCATTTCTTCTTCTGTTGCCACATCTTGTATATAAATTCTTTCTGAAATTTCTGGTAATCCTAAATTAGTAACAATTTTATCTACCATGTCATCTGAAGTTCCTAAAACTAAAATAGCATCTGGTTTGTATTTTCTCAAGGCTTTTCTAATTTCTGATTGTTCTTCTGGTCTCATAAATAATGCTTTTTTTACTGTTTCTATTTTAGTTGGCGCTTTTTTTGCTGAGGTTCCTGCTACAACCTCATTTTCATTAATAAGTAATCCGATCATCTATTATAAGACTAATATTTTTTTCGCTTGCTACCATTTGTGCACGATAGCTTTTCCCTGTACCGTGAAGGTCCAACAAAGGCTATTGTCTTTATTTTATGTAATAACTGTGGTTCAAATATCATTTTGCATCTCTCCATTATTTTTTATTTAATATAAGTATTTTACCATTCCTGCATTAAGGCTTTGAACATCTTCTTCTTTACTGTAATTATATGTTTGTTTTATTTGTTCTAATATGTTTTGTGCTTCTACTCCAGAATTATAGACTATAATTATTCCATTTGATGTGTCCTTATTTTTTAATACTTCTTTAATATTTTCTATATTTGTTTGGCTATATTTCATAATATAGGACTCATCTAGTTTAGTAAATATGTATATATCATCTAAAAAGCGCATATTGTTTTCGTTTAATATGTAGAGCGCTGGTATAGAAGATTTTTCTTCCATTTTATATGCCAAATTATTCATTTTTGTGTATGTAAAGTCTAGTTTACAGTTTGTAAATAATGGACTTATTATTATAATAATAAATAAAATTGTTGTAATAATTCCGTACTTTATTTTCTGAAAAATATTGTTTTAGTAAACTATAAATTGTATATATAACGCATATCATAGCTGTTGATAAAATAGGCATAATGTATCTTAATTCTTTATATGCAGATATTTGCGCAACTAAAATAAAATATACAACAGTTGGTATTAAAATTATGTTTAGTTCGTTTTTATTTCTTTCTTTTTTAATACGTTCTTTGCTTATAACTAATATTGTATATAAAATAATTACTGGTACAACTAAATTGCCTAATAAATTTTTAGATAAAATGTATAGGTATAGTGCTAAATTTGCAAACACATTCTCTGGGTTTAATAAATTGCTTCTTGCTTCTTGTCCTCTATATCCTCCAAATATATGTGTTAAAGAATATGGAAATATTGCTAATGACATTATAGCTGCTATTGCAAAGCATAGAATATATTTTATTAAATTTTTATATTCTTTGTTTAATATGTATTTTATAACAAATATTATAAAAATAATTGCTGTATATATTATTACATAATAGTGTGTTAGTGATCCTAGTAAAATGCTTAGTCCAATAAAGAGCAAGTCTTTTATTGTTATTTCTTTTTTAGAATATAGTCTTATATGTAAATATGAAATAAGTAAAACAAAGAAATTAGCAAGTTCATACATTCTAATAAATGCCGTTGTTTCCAGTGCTCCTATAGTTAGTCCAGTAACAAGACAGGTTAATAGTGCCATCTTTTGATTTTTAAATAATTTTTCTGCAATAAGATATACTAAAATACTAGAAAATACAGAAATAATTATGTTTAGTATTATTCCTGTCCATTTTGTAAAGTCATTTATTGTAAAACTAGCTGCTATTCTAAGTAATAGGTAATATAAAGGTGGATGCACATCGTTTTTTTGGTTTTCGTAAACAGGTCTCCAATCCCATTTTTCTTGTTCATTAATAGATAAATAATCTATATAGTAATCTTTTGTGTGCCAGTTATTATAAAAGTCCTCATTATTTGTTATGTCTATTTTATCGTAATTCATTAATGAATACGAATATGATTCATCAATGTGGAAATACTCTTTTTGAAATCCTACATACATTCTAGCAAGTATTTGAATTAAAATTATAATAGTTAAAATTAATACTAATACGCTTTTTTTCATTTTATAAGTTTGTTCCATTTTTGTTCCTTCCTTGTATATATTTTTCAATATATTTTATTTGCTAAAGAATTATAAATTAGTTCTTTAAAATAATTAAAAATTCGGAAAATCTGATTTTAATTGTCTGACTTCCGAATTCTATGATTTTCTTATTGTATGTTTAAACTTTCTCATCTATATTTACTTTACTTACTTCGTTTATTTTAATACTTCTAACATGTTTAATTTTTTCCCAAGTTGTGTCTCTTTTAAATAAGCATTTAAAGTTAATTAATATCCAAGATGCTAAAAATAATGGATAGCATATTAATCCTTTTATCATAGGTTTAATTGGTCTTTTGTCTAAAAGCATAATTATTACTGCTGTTCCAATTGGAAGTAAAAACGTTGGTATTAAATAACGTATATAACTATCCACTAATTCTTTTGTTGTCATTCCTTCTCCTAAAAACATAATAGAATTAATTAATAGTAGAACTAGTGTTAATATAAACATTGGTATACTTCCTAAAATATACAATAGTCCGGTCAAAATTCATTATTGTTTTATTTTCTTTAACTGCCATAGTCAATGGCTTTGTGTATTCTTTAATACATTGAATATGTCCTACCGTCCATCTTGTTCTTTGTTTCCAAGATTGTATAAATCCTAATGGCTGTTCATCATATACTTTTGCATCTACCGCCCAGCCTAATTTTCTTCCTTTAGCAATATTTTTTAGCGAAAATTCAATATCTTCTGTTAATGTTTTTGTATTCCATCCTTCTGGTTTAATAATGTCGAATTTAACCATAAAGCCTGTACCATTAATTAGTGGAGACAATCCTAAATTATATCTAGCTAAATGGTAGAAACGATTCATTGTCCAATAAAAAATTGCATATCCCGAAGTAATCCAGTTGTCTGTAGGGTTTTTAATGTCTCTATATCCTTGAACAACTTCCTCCCCTTGGCAAAGTTTTTTGTTCATTGTTTTTATAAAGTTTTTGTCTACTATATTATCTGCATCAAACACACAAAAAGCATCATAATCTGCATTTTCTTCTATTTTTTGCGCTAAAAACCACTGCATTGCATAGCCTTTTGTCTTCTTTTCTGGGTCAAATCTTTCATAAACAATTGCTCCTGCAGCTTTAGCAAGTTCTGCAGTTGAGTCAGTACAATTATCTGCTATTACATAGATGTCTAGCAGTTCTTTTGGGTAGTCTTGATTTTTAAGACTTTCTATTAAATTAGTTACTACGTCTTCCTCATTGTGTGCTGGAATAATAGCCATAAATTTATGGTTTTTCTTTTTTAGTAAAGGTTTTTCTTTTAGCTTAATTAATGAACATAAACTAATTCCAATTTGATAAATCCAAAATGCTGTTATAATCCACACAAGTGCTTGTTGTAATACATATAAATATTTCATTTGACCCCTCTTTTCTAATGTATTTTTATTCCTTAACCTATTATATTATACTATTTCTATTTACAAAATACAACAATTTTAGTAAAAATTATATTTTTTGTAACTTTATTCTTCCTTATTATTTTCTTGTATATCTTTATGGCTTAGGTTGATTCTTCCTTGTTCATCTATTTCATAAACTTTTACCATAATTTTATCTCCAATGTGTAATACATCTTCTACTTTGTTTACTCTTTCTTTAGAAATTTTTGATATGTGTAGCAATCCCTCTTTGCCAGATCCTAAATCTATAAATGCACCAAATGGCATAATTTTTGTAACAATTCCTTCGTAAATTCCACCAACTTCAATTTCTTTTGTAATATCTTCTATAATCTTTAGTGCTTTTTCGGCACCAAGTTTATCTGTAGAATAAATAAATACTCTTCCGTCATCTTCAATATCAATTTTTACTCCAGTTTCTGCAATAATTTTATTAATTACTTTTCCTCCTGTTCCAATAACATCTCTAATTTTTTCTGGATTAATAGTTAAAGATATAATTTTTGGTGCATAATGTGATATTTCCTTTCTTGGTTCAGGAATTTGTTTTAGCATAATCTCGTCTAAAATATAGTCTCTTGCTATTTTTGTTTTTTCAAATGCTTTTTCTATTATATCATATGTTAGTCCGTCTATTTTTATATCTACTTGTATTGCAGTTATTCCATCTTTTGTTCCACCAACCTTAAAATCCATATCACCAAAAAAGTCTTCAATTCCTTGAATGTCTGTTAACATTACATAGTTTTCTGAGTTGTCTGAGTCTGTTATTAAACCTGTTGAAATTCCTGCTACAGGTTTTTTAATTGGAACTCCTGCATCCATTAGAGCCAAAGTGCTTCCACAAATGCTAGCTTGTGAAGTTGAACCATTTGATGAAAGAACTTCTGAAACAACTCTTATTGTATATGGAAATTCTTCTTCCGATGGTAGTACTGGTACAAGTGCCTTTTCTGCCAATGCTCCATGTCCAATTTCTCTTCTTCCAGGTCCACGAGAAGTTTTTGCTTCTCCAACACTATATCCTGGGAAGTTATAATGATGCATATACCTTTTTGCTTCTTCTTCATCTAGTCCATCTAGTATTTGTTCTTCACTTGTCATTCCTAGTGTTGCAACAGATAATACTTGAGTTTGTCCTCTTGTAAATAACGCGCTTCCATGTACTCTAGGTAACAACCCTACTTCGCACGAAAGTGGTCTAATTTCATCAATACCTCTTCCATCCACACGCTTCTTTTCTTTTAGAATCATTTCTCTAACACATTTTTTTTCTAGTTTATAAATACTGTCTGCAATATCTTGTTTTCTTTCTTCTAAACCTTCTTCCCCATATTCTTCTAAAAAGGCTTGTTCAATATCTGCTGTAATTTTTTCAATATTAGCGTCTCTTATGTCTTTATCAATAGTTTGTATGTCTTTATACATTCTGTCTTTGTATGCATTCTCTATTTTTTCGTATATTTCGTTATTTACTTCAAAATGTTTATATTCAAATTTTGGTTTTCCTATTTCTGAAACAATTTGATTTATAAATTCACAAATTCTTTTTATTTCTATATGTCCTTGTTTAATTGCATCTAACATTATATTGTTTGGTATTTCATTTGCACCAGCTTCAATCATAGTAATTTTTTCTAATGTTCCTGCAACTGTTAAATTTAAATCTGATTTTTCTCTTTGTTGCGCATCTGGGTTAATTATTATTTGCTCATCTATATACCCAACATTAACAGAAGCGGTTGGGCCATTAAACGGAATATCGGAAATAGCAGTTGCAGTGGCAGCACCAATCATAGCACATACTTCTGGAGAATTGTCTTGGTCTACTGATAATACTAAGCAACTAATAACAACATCATTTCTAAAATCTTTTGGGAATAAAGGTCTCATAGGTCTGTCAATTGCTCTTGAAGTTAAAATCGCCTTTTCTGTTGGTTTGCCTTCTTTTCTTTGAAAACTTCCTGGTATTTTTCCTACTGCATATAGTCTTTCTTCATAGTCAACCGATAATGGGAAAAAGTCAATTCCTTCTTTTGGTTCTTTAGAAGCTGTTACATTAGTTAATACTGCCGTATCTCCATAACGAACTAAAACGCTTCCATTTGCTAGTCCTGCCATTTTTCCATTTTCAATTGTTAGCGTTCTTCCTGCTAACTCCATACTATAAGTTTTAAACATAAAATTTACCTCCTAATTTTTTATTTACAAAGATAAATTTTATTTGAACGTAACCTCTATGAAAAATAGATTTATTCTTTTCTTCATACAAGCTACTTTCAAAATCATAAAATTTATCCTTTAAATAATATTTTTTACATTTCTGTTTTGCTTATGTTGTTATTTTTTGGTAAAAAAATAACAAATTTAATTTTCTATTAAGTAAATTTTTTCTTTAGTAATAAAAAATTAAGCAGGAACAGCCGAAAAATTAGCCGCATACCTGCTCATTTTTATTATTTTCTTAAATTCAATTTTTCAACTATTTCTCTATATCTTGCTAAATCTTTTTTAGATAGGTAGTTTAATAGATTTCTTCTTTTTCCTACCATTTTTAAAAGCCCACGTCTTGAATGATTGTCCTTTGTATGAACTTTTAAATGTTCTGTTAATTCATTAATTCTTTCTGTTAAAAGAGCTATTTGAACTTCTGGTGAGCCAGTATCGTTTTCTTCTCTTTTATAAGTAGCTATAATTTCTTGTTTTCTAGCTGGTGTCATAATTTTTACCTCCTATAAAATTTATTTGCCATAAACTGAGTTTAAGTAAGAGTATTATCCTTAAACTAAGTAAAGGTATTGTTTTAACATTTTTTATTTTACAACATATTTCAAAAAAAATCAAGTAAAATTTACCAATATAAAAAAAGATTTTAGTCTTTGCTAATTTTAGCAATACATGCACTTTTATTATTTTTTAAACATATACTAGGTTATAGATTAAATGGAGGTGCATTTATGTTTGCTCTTTGGCTTTCTGGCTTTTTTTCTTTTTTAAAAACATCTATATTTCTAGTTGGCTATATATCCAGTAGTAATTTATTCCCAGAGCCACTATCTAGTAAAGAAGAAGCCGATTATTTAGAAAAATATCAAAAAGGAAATGAAGAAGCAAGAAATATTTTAATTGAACGTAATTTAAGGTTAGTTGCACATGTATGCAAAAAATATAATATTCCTAATATAGGCAATGATGATTTAATTTCTATTCGGAACTATTGGATTAATTAAAGGAATTAATAGTTTTAGGCAAGAAAAAGGAGTTCGCCTTGCTACATATGTTTCCAGATGTATTGATAATGAAATTTTAATGTATTTAAGAAGTACTAAAAAAATAGGTGCAGAAGTTTATTTAAATGAGCCAATTGGTAAAGATAAAGATGATAATGAAATATCTTTAATAGATGTTCTTGAAAATAATGAAAAAAATATTGAGGATGAAATTGATTTAAAACTAAAGATAAAATTATTGTATAAAAAAATGAAAGAAGTTTTAAAGCCTAGGGAAAAAAATATATTAGAAATGCGTTTTGGGTTGGATGGTTCTAAGCCTAGAACGCAAAATGAAATTGCTGACATGATGGGTATTAGTCGTTCTTATGTTTCTCGTATAGAAACAAAAGCCATTGGCAAATTAGCCAGTCAAATAAAAGAATAATTTTTTATTTATATAATTTTTTAAGCAAAAAAGAAGATAATAGAAATCTTCTTTTTTGCTAATTATTATTTAAATATATTTTGGTTTAATATTGGAATACTATATAAAAATAGTACATCTTGATTTTCAAATTCTAAATATTGTGTTAGTATTTTGCTAGAAATATATCTAATATCTATTAAAGTTATTTTGCTATAGTTTTTTACTAATAATGGTGCTATACTACTTCCAAATGAGTCTCTAAATAGTAGCAATTCTTTTTTGGAATTTGCATTTGGATTTTCTATACTAATTAATGGGGTAGCACCTGATAGGAATATATCGTACCTGTCTGCTGTTTGCTTATAGTAATAAATCTTGCCAGTTTCTTTGTTTTCGAAATTGTAAGTTTTACATCCTTCTATTTCATAATTAGTTAGTGTATATAGTTTATCCGGTTCTACATTTTTTCCTAGTTGCCCATAATATGTTCCAAAAAATTCTCCTTCGTCTACTATATTATATTCATTTGCGTGAGTTGTTTGTAGTTTCATTTTTTCTTCTAGTCTATTAACTACCTTATATAGTTTTTCTTGTCTCCAATGTAAATCTGTTTTATAGTAATCTTCTAATTTTATGCAATCCCATATATCAATATACTCTAAATTTTGCAAATTGTTATTCATTATTTTTTTTAGTTCCATGTAATTAGGCTTAAGATGGTCATCATCTTCTAAATAGTAATTCTTATCTGGAATAATAGCATAGTATACATTCATTGATTTATTTTTCAAATATTTTTCATATATTTCATTTATTTTATTTGCTGACTTTTCAATATATGCTGTATTTATTGGGTATTCCATTTTATAAATTGCGCCATCTTTTTCAAATAGCTTATCATTATCTTTTTGCCCCAAAATATTTATTCTAACAAATGAATTTAGTTCTTTTAAAAAGTTTCTAGCAATAAATTGATCAGTTGTATATTCTTCTATTTTTTCCATGGTCTTACCGATTGACTATTTCTTTTATACTAATTTGGGGAAACTGAGCTAGTTTTCTTCTTTCTGTAGTAGAAATTAGCTTATCTTCTGGAAAAATATTAATAAGAAAAGTTAATATTAATATTGTTGCAAATCCAACAGAAATAATTATATTCTTTATTTTGCCTTGCATGAGTTTCCTCCTAAAATCTAAAATATAAGAATGGATTAAAAGAACTATTTATTATATAGCTCGTACAAGTTACTAATATTATTAGTAAATATGCAGGTTCTAAGAAATTTGCAATCTTAGAAATTTTGTTTTTAGTAGCTATTTTAGAAAATATAGGTGTTGCTCCTAGTATTGCTATAATTATTACTAAAAAATAGCTTTTTAAGTAATATAGACTTTCTGTTGAGATTAGCGAATTGCTTGTAATTCCAAGAATTCCTCCTATGTTCTTTATAATTTGTGGAATGCTTTCTGCATTAAATATAATAAAACTAATCATTACTAAAAATAGAACATACAATCTTCCTATAAATTGGGGTAGTTTTTTTAAATATTTTTCCAAAAATAATTTTTCTATAATCAATAAAATACCAAAATATACTCCCCAAATAACAAAGTTCCATGCCGCACCATGCCATAGTCCAGTGAGTAGCCACACAATCATAATATTTCTAATCCATTTTATTTTGTTTACTCTATTTCCACCTAAAGGAATATATATGTAATCTCTAAACCATGAACTTAAAGAAATATGCCATCTTCTCCAAAAGTCTGTAATATTTGTTGCAATATAAGGATAATTAAAGTTTTCTAAAAATTCAAATCCAAACATTTTTCCTAAACCAATTGCCATATCAGAATAACCAGAAAAGTCAAAATAAATTTGTAGCATGGCTGATATTCCATATAGCCAATAAAATAAAACACTATTGTCATTGCTCGACAAGAAAATATTCGCTAATTCTCCAAGCACATTTGCAATTAGCACTTTTTTTCCTAATCCTATAATAAATCTTCTAACTCCTAGTGCAAATTTTTGAAATGTATGTACTCTATTTTCTAATTGTTTTTCAATTGTAGTATATCTTACAATAGGCCCTGCAATTAATTGAGGAAATAAAGAAATATACATAGCAAGTTTTAAAATATTTTTTTGTACTTTTGCTTGTCCTCTATAAACATCAATTATATAACTAATTAATTGGAATGTATAAAAAGAAATTCCAATTGGTAGTATAACATAAATAAAATCTATTTTATCTTTAAGCCATAAATTTATATTTTCAATTAAAAAATTAGTATATTTAAAATAAACAAGTATTCCAACACATATAAATAAAGCAAGTATTAAAAATATTTTTGAATTTTTTTTATACTTGTCCATTAATATTACGAATACATATGTGCATATAATAGAGAAAATCATTACCCAACCATATGTTGGTTCACCCCAAAAATAGAATAAAATTGATGCTAATAATAAAACAATATTTTTAGCTTTATTAGGTACAATATAATATGTACCTAATAAAATCGGCAAAAAGAAAAATAAGAATGTTATACTAGAAAATACCATAAGTTTTCTCCTTTTGTATAAAAAGTAATATCGCCATTTTAATTTAAAATGACGACACTATTTTTTCTTTATTAAAGAGCCTCTGGAGCTAATAGTTCTTGTTCTGATTTTTCAAATTCTTGTCCAACATTTCCAGCCAAAAGTTTAAATTTTTCGTAAATTGGTTTCGCCATATCTTGACTAGCCATTACAAGGCATATTACATCTCCACTACTTGTTGTATATACTTTTTCAGCAGAAACACATATCCACTTTCTAGCATCAATATTTTCATTCATTGTTTTTGCTATTTCACTTGCGTTTTTGCCTTCTTTTACCTTTGCAAGTACAAGAGAATATGCTTGTGATGTAATCATTGGCTCAGAAATAACAATATATTCTAAGTCATTGGCATTTTCTAAACCAGTTGCACTCTTTACTGCCATATCATCTGTTGTATCTACAATTGTTGTATTTAAAGTTGGGTACAAGTTCTCCTCTCCCTCATATATTTTTTCAATTAATGCAGATAGGTCTTCTGCGCTATTAATTGGCTCTAAATTTGTTTTAGAAGTTGAATTCATTGTCATTGCAACAACTACTGCTATGATAACTATAGCAACTGCCACAATCCCAATTATTACTTTAGTTTTCTTTTGCATATTAAACCCTCCCCTTTCATAATTATTTAATTTATTATAACATAAAAATTTAATAATAAACACTTATTAATTATATTTTTTTAATATTTCATATACTTTATGAATTGGTAGTCCTAAAACTGTTGTATAATTTCCTTCTATTTTTTCTACATGTTTACTAAAACTGCTTTGGATTGCATAACTTCCGGCTTTGTCTAAAACTTCTTCTTTACTAATATATTCTTCTATTTCTTTTTCAGTCATCTTCCCTATATATACATTTGTAATATCTGAAAAAACGTTTTCTTCTATTTTACCATTTTTTTCTATAAGTACTGCTACACTAGTAATTACTTGGTGCATATTGTTATTTAATTCTAATAACATATGTTTTGCATCATTTAAATTCTTTGGTTTTCCATAAATTTTTCCATCTTTTACTACTAATGTGTCTGCACCAATAACAATTCTTTCTCCATTTGTTTTATTAAATACAGATTTTGCTTTTATATAAGCTAATCTTTTAGATTGCTCTTCTAATGGTAAATTTTCTTTTAATGTTTCATCCTCATTACTAGGAATTACTTCATAATTTGCTTTTATTAAATCTAATAGTTCTCTTCTTCTAGGAGAATTTGAAGCCAATATTATTCTCATATTCATTTTTTCCTTTCCTTAATTATAAAATTTTTATTCGACTTTTTTGACTATTTTTAAAAACCGTAGTATAATATAGATATAATATTCCCAATGGGATAAATGAAAGGATGAAAAATTGTGAAAAAAACTTTGCTTAATGTTCTCCGGGTTGTTCTTTGGGTTTTGAAAGTGACATTGGTTATAGTGTTTTTGGCATCTCTTTCCAGTAATTTTGCTGGAATGCTGAGAAACACTGTGACCTTGTCGTCGCAGGTGTGGCACTTCATCGATACAATTTTAGGAGGTATTTTGTCAATTTTTTAACATCCTCTCCGTTAATTTACATATGTAAATTAACGGAGTTTTTTCTTCCTTCTAATTATAGTATTTTGTTCAACTTTAATTGGTAGTTGCAATTTAGCTGTTTGTCCTTGTTTCCCTGGGTTAACTGTATTTATTTCTTCTTCGTTTTCACTATCCCATAATTGTTTTATTTTAAATTCAACTGGTTTAATTTGATGTGGGATAATAATTTCTAAAGTATCTCCAACTGATAATTTGTTTCTAATTTCTATTAATGTTTTTTCTTTATTATATTTTAAAACTTTTCCTCCAAATTCATAATATGAATTATATTGTTTGCCTTCATATTCTTGTATATCTTGGTTGTTTCTATCATTAAAATAAAATGTAGTTAAACCTCTTGTTTTTACTTTTTCTAATTCTTCTAAGTATTTTTTATAATCATAATTACTCGGGTTTTTGCAATAATCATCAATTGCATTTCTGTAGGCATTAATAACAGTTGCTAAGTAATATTCTGTTTTTAATCTGCCTTCTATTTTTAAACTATCCACTCCTAAGTCAAATATTTCTGGTAATTCTTTTATTAAGCATAAGTCTTTAGAAGAGAAAATATAAGTTCCCTTGTTGTCGTGTTCTACTGGCATTAACTCTCCTGGGTTGTTTTTTTCTTCCACATACACATTATATTCCCATCTGCAACTTTGTGCACAGTCGCCTAAATTTGCGCTTCTTCCTGCTAAAAAATCACTTAAAAAACATCTTCCTGAATATCCAAAGCAAATTGCTCCATGAACAAACATTTCAATATCTAGTCCATCTGGTTTATTATTTATAATTTCACGAATTTGTTCTTTATTTAACTCTCTACCTAAAATAATCCTTTTAGCACCATTATTATGCCAAAATTTGCAAGTGTGGTAGCTTACGGTGTTTGCTTGTGTACTAATGTGTTTTTCTACATCTGGAGCTTCTTCATTTAGTACTTCCAGTACTCCACCATCTGCTACAATAATTCCATCTACTTTTAGTTTATTTAAAATTTGTGCTTGTTTGCGTATTTCATCATATTTATCATCCCCAGCAAATATATTAATAGCCACATATACTTTTTTTCCAATAAGATGTGCATATTTTATTGTATTAATTAAATCATTATCTTGCATTTCTGCTCTTGTTCTTAATGATAATGAGCTTGTTCCTGCATATACTGCATCTGCTCCATACATAAAAGCTATTTTAGCCTTTTCAAAAGTACCTGCTGGGGCTAATAATTCTGGTATTTTCATAATATCTTCCTCTTTTTCTATATATTTCTATACTTTACTATAGCATATTATTTCTACTAAATCCATATATTTATTTACTTTTTATAATTTATTTGCTATAATATTATTATGTAATTAATAAAAAGATTTTTAAAGGATTGACTAATTAATGGATAATCGGAAAAAATACATTTTTAAAAAATATACATTTTGATGTGTCTAATGTTATTGATGTTTATGGTCAATATGCTACTGGTTACTTTAAAGGATTTTTTAAACAAGAGATCTTGGAAGAATATACTGCTATTAGAAAAGCTTTTCCTGAACTTAATTTTCATACAATTGCTAGAATTAAGTCTATGGATGCCACTTTGGAAAAGGCAAGTCGTAAAGGTATAGAAAATATTTATGATATTCATGGCATAAAGCATATTATTATTGATTTAAATGGTAAAGATGATGAAAGCCTTTTAATAAATTATTGTTACAAATTGGAAAATTTTTTACATATTTATTATGGTGCTAATTCTATTAATGTAATATCTGAAAGAAGAAAAGATTATATTGCTAATCCTAAGAGTACTAACTATCAAGCGATACACATGTCTAGTCAAGACAGTAAAAATGGTAGAAAATTCGAAACACAAATTAAAACAGATAAAATGGAAAAAGTTGCAAGATTTGGAAGTGCAAGTCATTCAAATATCTATAAACCACGAGTAGTAGGAAAAACTCCTCTTGCTAAACTTCCTATTTATTTGCCAGTAGTTATTTTTGAAGATGATAGGCCTATAGTATATGAGTTACCTAAAGAGCTTGCTTTCCAGTATTTTTATGGTGTTCCATATGAAAGTATATATCCAAATTCAGACGCAAAAAACCATACGCTTTAAGTAAGTGTATGGTTTTTGTTTCTTATTTTAATACTTTTGAAACAGCTAGCCCGTCTCCAACATCTAATATTTTTGTTTCTAATCTTTCATTATTTGTTACTTGTCCGAATGTATTGTCTTAAATGTGTTACTGCAGTTCTTTGTTTGTGCTTATTGTAATTGCTCATTACATATCCCTTATATAAAATATTATCTGCAAAAATATATCCATTAATCTTAGTAAGTCTTAATGCATGTTCTAAAAATATAGGGTATTTTCCTTTTGCAGCATCAATAAATATAACATCATATGTTTTATTTATTATTGGCAATATTTCAACTGCATTTCCTATTATTACATTAATTTTATTTTCCAGTCCGCATGTTTTGAATATTTGTTATTGCTTTTTTTGCTTTTTGTTCGTCAATTTCAATTGTATCAATCTTACCATCTTTATTTAAATATTTTGCAAAGCATATAGCAGAATATCCTACAGCTGTACCAATTTCTAATATAGATAAAGGTCTTATTAGTTTTAGGTAGTCTGTTATTACTTTTAGTGTGCTATCCATAATAATAGGTATATTAGTATTTATAGATTCTTGCTTTATTTGTTTTAGAATGTCTGTATTAACCATAATATTTCTCCTATTTTCTTGCCATTCTTTCTCTTGTTTTGCTGTCTAAAATTTTCTTTCTTAAACGAATGTTTTTTGGCGTTACTTCTACTAGCTCATCATCTGAAATAAATTCTATGGCTTTTTCTAATGAAAATTGAATTGGTGGAACTAGTCTTAATGCATCATCAGAACCAGAAGCCCTTGTATTAGTTAAATGTTTTTCCTTGCATACATTAATAGCAATATCTTCTCCTCTTGAGTTAAGTCCTACTATCATTCCTTCATACACTTCTGTTCCTGGCCCTATAAACAAGTCTCCTCTTTCTTGTGCATTATATAGTCCATAAGTTACAGAAACACCTTGTTCAAATGCTACAATAACACCTCTTGTTCTTGAAGATATTTCACCTTTATATTCCTCATAACAATCAAATATGCTATTCATTGTTCCATTTCCCTTTGTATCTGTCATAAACTCTGTTCTATAACCAATTAAACCTCTTGCAGGTATTTTAAATTCAATTTTAGTGTGTCCTGCTTCTGCTGGCTCCATGTTAACCATTTCGCCTTTTCTTCTTCCTAATTTTTCTATTACATTTCCAATGCAGTCATCTGGAACATTTACAACCAGTCTTTCAATTGGTTCACATTTTACTCCATCTATTTCTTTAATAATTACTTTTGGTCTAGAAACTAATAGTTCAAATCCTTCTCTTCTCATTGTTTCAATTAGTACAGATAAATGTAATTCTCCACGTCCTGAAACTTCAAAGCTTTCGGCTCTATCTGTTTCTTTTACACGTAAACTTACATTTCTATCTAATTCTTTAAAAAGCCTATCTCTAAGATGTCTTGAAGTAACAAATGTGCCTTCTCTTCCAGCAAATGGTCCATCATTTACACTAAATGTCATAGAAACTGTTGGTTCATCTATGTCCACAAATGGTATCTTTTCTGGGTTTGAAACATCACAAATTGTATCTCCAATATTAATATCGCTAATTCCAGAAAGTGCAACAATATCTCCAGCTTTTATTTCTTCTACTTCTGCTTTCTTTAATCCTACATATGTAAATAGTTTAGCAATTTTTCCATTTTCTGTTTTTTCCTTTTTACAAATTGCTACATTCATTCCATTTTTTACACTGCCACGTTCTACTCTTCCGTATAGCTATTCTTCCTAAGTAATCGTCATAATCTATATTAGAAACTAGCATTTGCATGGTACCTTGTTCATCACATTGTGGTGGATTAATTTTGTTAATAATTGTTTCAAATAAGCAGCTTAAGTTATCTGATTCATCATTTATATTCATTTTTGCAATTCCATTTTTTGCAGATGCAAATACTACTGGAAAGTCTAGTTGGTCATCATTAGCATTTAATTCAATAAATAGTTCTATAATTTCATCTACTACTTTTAATGGATTAGCTCCAGGTCTATCAATCTTATTAATAACAACAATTGGTTTTAAATTAAGAGCTAGAGATTTTTTTAGTACTTCTCTGGTTTGAGGCATTGCTCCTTCAAAAGCATCTACTAATAAAAGTACACCATCTACCATTTTTAGTACTCTTTCCACCTCTCCACCAAAATCTGCATGTCCTGGAGTGTCTACAATATTAATTTTTACGTCATTATACATAACAGAAGTATTTTTAGAAAGAATGGTAATTCCTCTTTCTTTTTCTATCTCCTCATCATTAGTGAGTGTCACT
>OLIW01001053.1_pt1 | contig 26841 bp, 20 predicted proteins | sample 1601321 | NCBI WGS metagenome assembly OLIW01 (sample SAMEA2452114, study PRJEB22498) | human gut metagenome
GCAATTTGCGACAGCATTGAGGACGGTGTAACCGTTGTTGACAAAACTCCGAAAACCAATCTCAAAAAATACACCTACACTTTAGACAATCTAAATTGTGCTCATTGTGCAGGCAAGATTGAGGCTAAAATTACAGAAACAGACGGCTTTGAGGATGTAAGCTTTAATTTTGCGACAAAACTTCTCAACTTCAAAAGCGAAAGGCAGAATCCTGTTTCCGAAATTCAGGCAATTTGCGACAGCATTGAGGACGGTGTAACCGTTGTTGACAAAACTCCGAAAAATGATATCACAACAAAGGCAGAACCCGAAATCACAAAAAAGAAAATCAACCGTGACACAATCTTCCTTGCAATTTCAATTGTACTTGCTGTAGTGTCCGAAATTCTCCACCTTACACTTGACGGTGTTACGGCTGTTCATTATGTTGTACTCGCAGCGTGTTTTGTTGCAACACTTCTTTCGGGTTACAAGGTATTCATCAAGGGTGCAAAAAACATTCTAAAGCTGAGAATTGACGAAACAACACTTATGGCTGTTGCGGTAATTGCGGCATTCTGTCTTGGCGATTTTGTTGAGGCGGCAATGGTAACAATCCTCTTTTCTATCGGTGAAATTTTTGAGGATCGAGCAGTTGACGCATCCCGCCGTGACATTGAAAAGCTTGCAAACATTCGTCCCGATACAGCAACAATTATTGTTGACGGTGCGGAACAGATTGTTCCTGCCGAAAGCGTTGAAATCGGAAGTATCATTGAAGTCAAGCCATACGAAAGAGTTCCGCTTGACGGCATTATTATTAAAGGTAAAACAACTCTCGACACATCGGCTCTCACAGGCGAAAGCCTTCCTGTTGATGCAGGCGAGGGCAGTGAGGTACTCAGCGGTGCAATCAACGGCAGTAACCTTATTACTGTCAAAACCACAAAGCATTTCGGCGACAGTACCGCAACAAGGATTCTTCAGCTTGTTGAAGATGCCGCCGCTCAAAAGGGCAACAGCGAAAAGCTTATTTCAAGATTTGCCTCTGTTTACACACCTGTTGTTGTACTCATTGCAGTTGCAATCGCAGTAATCCCTCCGCTTTGCGGACTCGGAGCATTCAGCGAATGGCTCTACCGTGCGCTTGTTTGTCTTGTAGCGTCATGTCCGTGTGCTATTGTTATTTCCGTACCTCTCTCCTACTATTCGGGTATCGGCGCGGCATCCGAAGTCGGTGTACTCATCAAGGGCGGAAAATATATTGAGGCTCTTGCAAAAGCAGACACATTCGTATTCGATAAAACAGGCACACTCACAAGCGGCAAGCTCAGCGTAAACAAGGTTAATACTGTCGGTTCATACAGTGCTGACGAAGTTCTTGCTCTTGCCGCTGCAAGCGAAAAATATTCCGCTCATCCGATTGCCTCCGCAATCAGAGAAAAGGCAAACGGTCTTGAACTTCCCGAGCTTTCCGACTACAGCGAAAGTGCCGGTCACGGAACAAGCGCAGTTTATAACGGCAAAACTATTCAGTGCGGCGGTTCAAAGATTCTTTCGGACGAACAGAAGAAGATTGCAAATAAAGACGATTCTGTTTTCGTAATTTATGACGGTCAGCTTATCGGTTCGCTCAATGTCAGCGACACAGTAAGACCTGAGGCAAAAGAGGTTATCTCACAGCTTAAAGCGCTCGGTGTCAAGAACACGGTAATGCTCACAGGCGACAGACAACAGCCTGCCGAAAATGTTAAAAACGAACTCGGACTTTCCAAATGTCACGCAGAGCTTCTCCCAGCTCAAAAGCTTGAGCTTTTCAAGGGCTTGAAATCAAAATCCAAGGGTGCTTGCTTTGTGGGCGACGGCATCAATGATGCCCCTGTTCTTTCGGCAAGCGACTGCGGTATCGCAATGGGATTCGGCAGTGAAGCCGCTATTGAAGCGTCAGACGCAGTTCTCGCATCAGGCACACTCAAACAGCTTCCAAAGGCAATTAAAATTGCAAGAAGTGTTATCAACACTGTCAAGGGCAACATCATCTTCGCCCTCTCAATCAAGGCTCTTGTAATTATCCTCGCCGCATTCGGTCTTGCACAAATCTGGATGTCCGTTATCGCCGACACAGGCGTCAGCGTAGTCTGCGTCCTCATAGCCGCAAGACTCCTCAAAAAGAAATATTGATTTTTTTGCAAATCATATCATTTATTATGATAAAGCACCGTGAGCTTTCACAAGTTTCACGGTGCTTTCATTTGCCAAAATTTTCCTAAACATAATCTTACATTATAGTATTTTAAAATCATTGACTTTTATAATTATATAAATTATAATATTTTTGTCAGTGCTTGTAACTGATAAATAAACTTCGGAGAGATTAATTTGAAAAAGATATTTTTATTATTAGTAACCGCTTTATTTTTACTTTCACTATATGCATGTAACACTTCTTCATCAAGCAATAATTCCACTGAACAAACAACCGTAACGAATACAGATGATTTATCTCTTGATTCAGATATTGAAACAACAGAATTAAATCATAACTTAGAAATTTACAATAACGGCAAAAAGGTGGATACTTTAAATCTTTACGGCTTATTTAAACAAATTGATAACGGCTTCATATATTCAAAAATCAATAAAGACTCTCCAAATGAAATGGAATACTACAGATATTATTTAGATAAAAAAAACAGTGTAAAACTTGGTTCAATAAAAAACTGGTCTATGCAAATTCACGATAAAGCTTATGTAAATAATCACCTTTGCTTTACGGCAAGCACGGGCGACATTACAGACGAAGAAAACAGAACTCTTGAATTTATTGATATCGACCTTAATAAAAACAAAATGACGACTGTATTTTCTGACAAAGGCGGATTTCCATATGACACTGTTACAGGAGCAGACAATCTTGTCATAATCACAAAAGTGCTAGACAACGGTACTTCTTTGGAACTGTATGATACCGAAACTCAAAAATTCAAGCAATTAAAATATTTAGAGTTTGATGATAAAAACAGTATCGGGGAAACTATAAGAAAAGTTTCAATTGACAAAAGTACAAAAACAATCTCTCTTTTGGTTTTGGATTGCATTTCACAGAACGAAGCTTCTTTAAAAATAGAAACTTATGACTATGATATGAATTTTCAAAAAAGCTATGATATTTCTAACATTTCAGATGATTCAAACGAATTAATTCAGGGCGTACAGGTTTTTGATTTTAAAAACAATTATCTATTCTATCAAAATTTCAGCATAACAAGATGTATAGGATATATAGACAGCGATAAGCTGAAAAAATCCGACATATCAGAAGATGTAGATGATACTTTTTCAATAGTATCCGCATCTGAAGATGACAGTGATACAAATTTATTGTATAAGGGGGCGGAATCAAGTTCAGAAAATAACTACATATATCTTTTTGATACAACCAACAAAACAATGAAAGAAACAAAATTTAATATTGAAGAAAAAGGGTACACTATAGGCGGTATATCACGGATAGGAAAAGATAATTTGATGATAATGATGTCCCCTGATAATGCAGACAAAAAAAGTGACCTTAATCCAAGAATATACTTTACAAAACTAAGCGACTTAAATTTTCAGTAAACAGGCGGTAAAAATCAATTAAAATCCATTTTGCAAATTATCTGTCAAAATCCTGCAAAAAATTTAATTTATGGGCAATACTGCTCTTTACTTTTTAAGGTATTTATTGTATAATTAGCGGTAAAGCAAAAAGGTATATTTATTGTTACAAAACACCTTTTGCTCACAATAAATAAGGATAGGAGGGACAAAACATAATGATCAGCGGTGCTGAAATTATGGTAAAATGTTTGGAAGCCGAGGGCGTTGACATAGTCTTTGGTTATCCCGGTGCGGCTATCTGCCCATTTTACGATAAAGTTTACGATTCGAGCATTACCCACATTCTTGTTCGTCAGGAACAGAACGCTGCTCATGCGGCAAGCGGCTATGCAAGATGCAGTAATCGTCCCGGTGTTTGCGTGGCAACTTCCGGTCCCGGTGCAACCAACCTCATCACAGGCATTGCAACCGCCTATACGGACTCTATTCCGATTGTTGCCATTACAGGTCAGGTTCGTTCCGACCTTCTCGGCAGAGATGTCTTTCAGGAAGCTGACATCACGGGAGCTTGTGAACCGTTTGTAAAGCACAGTTATCTCGTCAGCAAAACAGAAGACCTTCCGAGAGTTTTCAAAGAGGCTTTCCATATTGCCTCAACCGGCAGACCCGGTCCTGTACTTATCGACATTCCCGTTGATATTCAGGAAAATGAAATTGAAAGTTTTGAATATCCCGAAAGCGTAAACATCATCGGTTACAAGCCGAACACCAAGGGACACGCAATTCAGGTTAAAAAGGCTGTTGAGGCCATCAACGCAAGCAAGCGTCCTGTTATCGTATCAGGCGGTGGCGTGCTGAGTTCGGGTATCAAGCTTAAACTTCAAAAATTTGCAGAAACTACGGGTATCCCCGTTATTTCAACTATGATGGGCATCGGTGTTATGCCCAGCGAGCATGAGCTTTATCTCGGAATGCTCGGCACTCACGGCAAGGCTGTTGCCAACCGTGCTCTTCACGAAGCCGACCTTGTAATCGTATGCGGTGCAAGACTCGGTGACAGAGCTGTTGCGGCTCCCGACCAGATGAGTGAAAACACAAAGGTAATTCACATTGACATTGACCCTGCTGAAATCGGTAAGAATGTTAAAACAGAAATTCCGATTGTAGGCGATATGAAAAATGTCATCAATATGCTGCTTGACAGCATCGGCGATTACAAGGTTACAACAATGTGGAGCGAAACCGTAAAGAACTGGAAAAAAGACCTTTACCGTGAGCCTCCCGTTTTTGACGGCTTTGTTGAGCCGAGAACACTTGTCGGTCATCTCAGTGCAATGTTCCGCTCAAAGGCAATTCTTGTTGCCGATGTAGGACAAAATCAAATCTGGTGTGCAAACAACTTCCGTATTCGTGAGGGCAGATTTCTCACAACAGGCGGTATGGGTACAATGGGTTACTCAATTCCCGCTGCAATCGGTGCAAAGTTTGCAAGACCCGACCGTGATGTTATTGTAATCTGCGGTGACGGCAGTTTTCAGATGGGGCTTAATGAGCTTGCGACTATTGCAGGCAATCAGCTCGGAATTAAAATCATCATTATGAAAAACGCACGACTCGGAATGGTTCGTGAACTTCAGGACAAACACTACGGCGGCAGACACTCCGCAACAATTCTCAACGGTGATCCCGACTTCTTGAAGATTGCCGATGCTTACGGCATTGACCATGCAGAGGCTCATTCAAACAAGGAAGCCGAAAACATCATCAAGGGTATTGTTGATTCAGAAAAACCGTTCATTCTTGTTTGCGATGTTCACCCCGACACTCCGTCAATTTAATGAGGTGATAAAATGCAGTATACATTATCAATACTTGTTGAAAATCAGGCGGGCGTTCTTTCAAAAATTTCGGGACTTTTCTCTCGCCGAGGTTTTAACATCGACTCACTCGCAGTAGGTGTTACTCAGGAACCGTCGGTTTCCCGAATCACAATCGTTGCAAACGGTGACGAGTACATTGTTGAACAGCTTGAAAAACAGCTCAACAAGCTCATTCCCGTTATTAAGGTAAAAAGGCTTAACGAGGGCGAATTTATCAGCCGTGAGCTTGTATTAATCAAGGTTCACTGCGCCGCCTCAAAAAGAGCCGAAATTGTCAAAACGGTTGAAATTATGCAGGCGAAAATCGTTGATGTATCCCCTTCGTCAGTTACCGTTGAGTACTGCGAATGTGCAAGCCGCATCAACACGCTTGTTGACTTACTCAAGCCTTATGGTATCCGTGAGATTGTAAGAACAGGTACTGTTGCCATTGACAGAGGCACAGCTTCGGTTTCCGTTTAATCTTACAGTTAGCATATATTTTAATTTATATGCCGCGTTTGCGGTAAGGAGGACTTTAATATGAAAGACTACACAAAAAACATGACAGCACCAATCTACTATCAGTCAGATTGCAACCTTGACCTTCTCAAGGGTAAGAAAATTGCTATTATCGGTTACGGCAGCCAGGGTCATGCACACGCTCTCAACCTCAAGGATTCAGGTTGCGATGTAATCATCGGTCTTTACAAAGGCAGCAAGAGCTGGGCAAAGGCTGAGGCACAGGGCTTTAAGGTATATACATCAGCAGAGGCTGCAAAGCAGGCTGACATCATCATGATTCTTATCAACGATGAAAAGCAGGCAGCTCTTTACAAGAACGACATCGAGCCAAACCTCGAAGCAGGCAATATGCTTATGTTCGCTCACGGCTTTAACATTCACTTCGGTTGCATCAAGCCTCCAAAGGATGTTGATGTTACAATGGTAGCTCCTAAGGGACCGGGTCACACAGTTCGTTCAGAGTATCAGGTTGGTAAGGGTGTACCTTGCCTCGTTGCTGTTGAGCAGGATGCTACAGGTCAGGCTAAGGATCTCGCACTTGCATATGCACTCGGTATCGGCGGTGCAAGAGCAGGCGTTCTTGAAACAACATTCAGAACAGAAACAGAAACAGACCTCTTCGGTGAGCAGGCTGTTCTTTGCGGCGGTGTTTGCGCACTTATGCAGGCAGGTTTTGAAACACTTTGCGATGCCGGTTACGACCCAAGAAACGCTTACTTTGAGTGTATCCATGAGATGAAGCTCATCGTTGACCTTATCTATCAGTCAGGCTTCGAGGGCATGAGATATTCTATCTCTAACACAGCTGAGTACGGTGACTACATCACAGGTCCAAAGATCATCACAGAGGATACTAAGAAGGCTATGAGAAAGGTTCTTTCTGACATTCAGGACGGTACATTTGCTAAGGACTTCCTCCTTGACATGAGCGATGCCGGTTCACAGGTTCACTTCAAGGCTATGAGAAAGCTCGCTGCCGAAGCTCCTGCCGAAGTATTCGGTAAGGAAGTTAGAAAGCTCTACAGCTGGTCTGACGAAGATAAGCTCATCAACAACTAATGCGAGTACCTCGCTCGTAGTTCGTGAAGTTAGTTTGATATATTCAAATTTCTGTCACCCGAGCATTACATAGTACGAATTTAGGGTAGCTTGATTTTCAAGCTACCCTTTTTGCGAGTACCTCGCCCGCAGTTCGTGTAGGTAGTTTGTGATAATTTACAACTACTTATTCCCGAGCTTAACATAGTTATAATTTTCAAGCTACCCTTTTTGCGAGTACCTCGCTCGTAGTTCGTGTAGGTAGTTTGTGATAATTTACAACTACTTGTTCCCAAGCTTAACATAGTACAGATTAACGGTTCAGTCAATTTGGCTGAACCGTTTTTTGTTGTGCAATAAAAGGGTTCAGCTTTTTACGGCTGAACCCTTTTGCAGTTAAAACTTATTAATTTTTAAATAATCAATACTTCTCATAGGAGAAAGAATTATAAGCGTCAAGCAAAGACTGCTTATTCTCAGCGGTAGTGTTCTCACCCCATACGCTGGCATCACCATAACCTGTCGCAATAAATTGGGTAAACATATGTGCATTCACGCAATTATTAAACTGTTTAAGGTTAATTTCGTTATATTTTGCCCGTGAAATATTTTTGTCATTACCGTCAAAATAATTATAATAAATATTATTATTTGATTCTTCGCCTACACCTCTTGCCGAATACATATTTGCAAAAAGATTCTCTCCGTCGTATGTGATTATTGAATTACCCGACCAATAGTAACCGTCATCTACATTTAAAGATATCTTTAGGTCGTGAACCTCATACTTTTTGGCAGTTTTATTATAGTATATCGCAAAACCGTCGTTAACATTTCCCACTCTTTTTAACTTACCGTCTTCAAATTTGTAAACAACGGAATGGAAACTATACTCATTGGAATCAGCCTTTTGTGCAACAAGCTCCGGAACTCCGTCAAAGTCGAAATCCAAAAACATAACACCTGACAAATTGTGATTACTTCCCAAGCTTGGCATCCATTCATCGGTATGATTCATCATATAGTTGATATAAGCGTCCCTTGTTTTATCGGATGTCTTATATCTGTATGTTACACCGGTTGGGTTAAACATCGTAGTAAACTTTTTACCGTCTTTTGAAACACCTCTTACCGTATAAGTGTTACTGCCGGACTTTGCACCCTTGTGAACATAATAGTTGTCATAAGTTTCTGCTATCCTCTTCCAAGAACCGTTTTCTTTAATATAAACACGGAACTTTGGCGCATCTCCCGTCCAATGCATTTCAACACCGTTGTTTACTGCACCAATGCTGTAAATTTCGGGACAATCCTGGTGATTGCCAATAGGCGTACCCTTTGAATCGTAGCCGCTTGTAAAACTCTTGGCATCCTTGCTGATACAACGAACCGTGTAATAAATATCATCAATGCTTAAATCAAATTCCTTTGAAACAACATTCATATCAAGCATAGTCGTGCCTGTTGTGTCGGCAAGCTTTGTCCAACCGTTTCTGTCCTTGTAGTACACACGGTATTTTTCTGCACCTGCAACCTTGTTCCATGTCAGCTTTACGCCGTCATATGTAACCTCAAGTTTTGAAATTTTCGGTGTGGCAACATACTTTACCGACTTGCCTGTCGGGTTATAACCGCTTGTAAATTTCCTTGCGTCTGATGTAATACATCTTACAGTATAAGTGTAATTTCTGCCGGATGAAACATCCTTGTCGATATATGAGGTTGAAGTTGTATCAACCATTTTTGTCCAACCCTTACTGCCCTTGTAGTAAACTCTGTATTTAGTTGCACCGCTTACTTTGCCCCAAGAGATTTTCACACCGCCGTTTACATTTTCAAGCTTTGAAATTTCGGGGGCAGCAACATATTTTACAGTTGTCCCCTTTGAATCATAACCGCTTGTAAAGCTCTTTCCGTCAGCAGAAATACATCTTACAGTATAGGTGTAATTCCTGCCCGATGAAACATCCTTGTCGATATATGAGGTTGAAGTTGTATCGACCATTCGTGTCCAGCCTTTACGGCCCTTGTAGTAAACTCTGTACTTAGCCGCACCATTCACTTTGTTCCATGTAAGCTTTACACCGCCGTAAACGCTTTCGGCTTTTGAAATTTTCGGTGTTGCCAAGCTTGCCCTTGCAACCTGTGCATACTGCACGGGTGTGTTAAGCGGTTCAACCGCATTTGCAGAAACTGCCGAAACCGCAACCGCAGATATCGACATTACCGCCGCCATGGCTATAGGTAAAAACTTTTTCATAGTTATCCCTCACTTTGTAAATATTCTACGCATTATTAAAAACTTTCGCTAAATTTTTATGCAAGTTAATTGTAACATTAAATGATATAAAAAGCAATACATCTTGATAAACTATCACAAATTTTTTAAGCTAAAATAAGTAAACCGCTCTCAATAACGAGAACGGCTTTTATAGGGATTATTTAATTTGTAAATTACTCAAAATAATTTCTGCGTTTTGCAAAAATTACTGCACAACCTGCAAGCATTGCAACAAGAAGAATTACAGCAACGCTGTTCTGTCCTGTTTGAACTGCACCGCTGTTATTCTGTGAATTGTTCGGTGTGTCATTTGTAGCTGTGTCGCTTGTTGAAACAGGCTTTGTTGCCGAAGTTGCAGAAGTTGTATCGGGTACTGTTACAGGTTCGTCAACTGTTGCAACCGTAGTTGTAGGCTCAGTAGAAACCGTTGTATTCGGTTTATTAGATTCCAAACCAAAATTCATTTTTGACAATTCTTCAAGAATACTATCGTCAATAACTCCGCTTTCATAAGCCTCTTTAATTGAGTAAACATTGCCATTCTTATAAAGCATAACATCATCGTTATGGTTGTAATGATAAGTATAGTCACCAATTGTTTCTTCAATTGAATAATCAAGGCTAAAGCCTTCATTGTGCATAAAATATACTCCGCCGTCACTTGTTGAACCAACAATTTCAATGCTGAGATATTCAGGCTCTTTACCACCGTAATATGTATCTATCATCACCTGTCTGATTTCTGATGCAACATCCGATTCTGATATTTCGTCAGGTGTAGCCGCAAAAGCTGTTGTTACAACCGAAAAGCACATTACAAATGCTATCAATGCTGTTAAAAATTTTTTCATTTTGATTTCTCCCTTTAATTAAGTTTAACAATTATTTTTTGTATTTCTGTTGAATCACAAACATTTATAACTCCGTCAGAATTAACATCAGCAGCATATTTTTGTATGTCGCTAAACGTACACATACGATTTATATACTTCTGAACAAGAACTGCATCATCAATGGTTATTGCACCGTCAAGATTAACATCACCTTTCAAAACATCACCCTTCTTTATCCAGTAAGCATACATAACAATCGTGTCGTTCTTTACGATTGATGTATGAGCAACCGTCACCCCATCTCTATATATTGATTTTGTATAACCGCTCGGCTGACTTCCTTCTTTATACCAACCAAGTTTACCTGACTCATTTTGATATAACCACTTATTGTCAGACTTCCTATTTGCATACCAACCTGCAAATAACTTTTCATCAGAGGGTGACTGGTATGTATTTAAACTAATTTTAGTTGACACACCGTAAACTACTGTTGTATTAGGCATATTACTTCCGCTACCACCATTTTTATCATACTGAATTGTAAATTTGCAATCACCAGCAGATTTAAGTGCTTTATAAGCATTCAATCTGCCACCAGTTTTTACATATTGAGACCAATATGATGACTTATCAACACCATCAAGAATTGCTTTTTTTGTCGCTTTAGCGGAAATATTCTGATATTTACTTTGAATCAATGCAGCAACACCTGTAACATATGGTGTTGCCATAGATGTACCAGTCATACTGACATATGCTTTATCTTCAGCAGAGTATGTGGAATAAATATTTGCTCCAGGCGCAGCTAAATCAACACTAACTACACCATAATTACTCCCATCATACTCACCCCTTCTCCATATTTTATCATCAACATTTGAAGCAGCAACAGAGATTATATTGTCACTAGTATATATAGATGGATGTATTCTGTTATATTTATTTGCTGTTTCGATATTTAAGCCATAATTACCTGCTGAACATACTAATAAACCATTGTAATTATTTATTGTTTCTTCAAAAGATTTTGAAATATGACCAGCAAAACTTGCACTTAAATTTAATATTCTTATGTCATTAGCTTTTGCGTAATTTATAGCATTAATTACACCACTAAGTTTGTTTTTACTATCTCCACTACTGCCATTATCATTAAAAACCTTCAGACTTACTAAATCTACATTCCAACAAGTTCCTGAAACACCAGTACCATTATTTCCAACCGCACCGATTATTCCGGCTACATGTGTACCATGACCAAAAACATCTTCTAATGCATACGAATCATCAGTTCCCTCAACAAAAGATTTACTCAATTCACAATCAACATTATCTTTTAAATCTGGATGATCCGCTTTTATTCCACTATCAATAACACCTACCTTAACGCTTTTGCTACCGGTAGTTATCTTCCATGCATCAGGTAAATTAATCTTGTCTAAAGCCCATTGTTCACTAACATATTCGTCATTAGTCACATCAGTTGAATCTAATGTAATACAATAATTAGGTTCAGCATACAGTACGTCATTTCTCTTTTGAAGAGTTTCTATAGCATCTAAAACATTTTGTTTATCGTGTTTATTTAATGTTATACACAAGGTTTGATGAAAATCTGAATATTCATCCTTAATATTTTCATCAATACTGTCAAGTGCCTGCTGTCCTAGTTCATCAGACAAAAATACTGTATCATCTTGTGACACTACATTAATAAAATCATTATAAACAGAAACATATTCATTTTGAATCGTATCTACAGTATCAGATGTTAAATCTTTTACTGATTTAGCGTTGACTTCGCTAAAATCAGACACAGAATATGTGTCTAATTCCATACTTGTTTCGTTACGAAGTGCTACAATCAAAGAGTTGTCACAAAAATCCTCTGACAAACTAATATCATTACAATCAGTTTTTAGAGTATTATAATTAGCATCCGCAGTTACTGCTCCATAAGCTACAGTAGCATTTACTGTGAGTATAGCAGATAAAAATAGTCCTGTCAATAATTTTAATTTTTTCATACATAAACTCCTTATTCCTAAATTACTTTTTATTATTTACACTTTTATAATATTACATTATCGTCACCAACCTTACTGTTGTGATTTTATATCACTATTATAACACATATTACTTTCACTTTCAATAAAAACTACATATTCATTTGAAAATTCATTATTAATTTTTACAGTAATGTTTACTTATAAAAAGCAGTACCTACTTCACATATTTCGTATCCTAACTACAATAAAAATGCCACTTTCATAGTGAAAGTGGCATAAATGTTAATTTTAGTTGTCAAATCAAACAGGGTGAACCATATTTTTCTTGTCAAGCTTGTCGCCGTTGATGCCAACCTTGGCATTTCTTCTCTTTTCAAAGAAGTCGAGGGCAACCTTCGGGAACTGTGCATAAGAAAGAACATCCTCAGGCTGTTCAATCCACTGCTCAATCTCGCCACGGAGCTTATCAAGCTCAGGCTCAAGCTGATCTGCAGGACGACCTTTGATAATCTTCTTGTCACCGATAATCTTCTTCTGAAACGCAGGATCAATCGGCATTGGAGTTGTACCGTACTCACCGGCAACAAGTCCCTTGAACTCGTTTGTGCACATTGAGTAGCGCTTGCCTGTGATTACATTGAATACAGCCTGTGTGCCGACAATCTGTGATGTCGGAGTAACAAGCGGAGGATAACCTGAATCCTTACGAACACGGGGTACTTCTGCAAGAACTTCGTCAAGCTTGTCTTCCTTTCCGGCCTGCTTGAGCTGTGAAAGAAGGTTGGAAAGCATACCGCCGGGAACCTGATAGATAAGAGCGTTAGCGTCTGTTGCGAGCATCTTAGGATCAAGAAGTCCTGACTTGATGTACTTCTCACGGAGAGTCATAAAGTAAGCACGGATGTCAGAGAACTGTTTAAGGTCAAGACCTGTGTCGAACTCTGTGCCTGAAAGAGCGGCAACCATTGACTCTGTCGGAGCGTGTGATGTACCGAGAGCGAGTGGGCTGATTGCTGTGTCAATGCCGTCGGCACCTGCCTCAACACCCTTTAAAAGACACATTGATGCAAGACCTGATGTGTAGTGGGTGTGGAGCTGAAGCGGAAGCTCCGGAACAGCGGCTTTGATAGCCTTTACAAGGCTTTCGGTTCTTGTCGGAGTAAGAAGAGCAGCCATATCCTTGATACAGATTGAATCTGCACCTGCGTCTGCAATTCTCTTAGCATACTCAACATAGTATTCATCTGTGAATACAGGACCTGTTGTGTAGCTGATAGCAACCTGCGCATGACCGCCTTCTTTGTTAGCGGCCTTGATAGCTGTTTTAAGATTCTTGATGTCGTTAAGAGCATCAAAAATACGGATAATGTCAATACCGTTTGCGATTGAACGCTGAACAAGGTACTCAACACAGTCATCGGCATAGTGACGATAACCGAGCATATTCTGTCCTCTGAAAAGCATCTGGAGCTTTGTGTTAGGGCAATGCTCTCTGATTGTGCGGAGTCTGTCCCACGGATCTTCGTTTAAGAATCTGAGGCATGAGTCATATGTTGCGCCGCCCCAGCATTCGAGTGAGTAATAACCGATTTTATCGAGTTTGTCAAGAACAGGGAGCATTTCCTCTGTTGTCATTCTTGTTGCAATGAGTGACTGATGAGCGTCACGCAGAGCAGTTTCGGTAACTCTGATTTTTTTTGCCATTTTACAGCATCCCTTTCTCCGAATTATTGATTAGTTAAGTGTTACGAGAACCTTACCTGAGTCAACTGACTCACCCTTTGCAACATCAACCGTTGCAACTGTGCCGTCCTGCGGAGCCTTAACGGGAGTTTCCATCTTCATAGCCTCGATAAATACGAGGTCATCTCCGGCCTTAACAGCCTGTCCTGCCGAAACAACAACATTAACAACTGTACCGGGCATAGGAGCCTTTACAACAACAGAACCCTGAGCGCCTGCGGGAGCTGCCGGCTTTGCTGCAGGAGCGGGAGCGGCTGCCAGAGCAGGAGCGGCTGCTGCGGGAGCTGAAGAGCCACCGAGTTCTTCAACCTGAACATCATATGCTGTGCCGTTAACTGTAATTCTTAAATTCTTCATTTTTAGTATCCCCTTTTATTTTAACAAGTAATCATTTATCAGATAGTTGAATGCTTCTTTGAAAGTGTTGAGAGCATATCAAGAGCAGAAATAAGAGTCTGACGGAGCTGAGCTTCTTCAACAATACCGTCAACATAGCCGTTCTGAGCGGCATTGTAAGCAGAAAGATTCTCGTCAGCAAACTTCTGAGCAACCTCAACCTGCTTATCTGTGGCAACATTCATAACTTCGGGAGCCATAATGAATGCGGCAGCCTCAACATTAACAGGTGAAATAACCGCATCGGGAAGTGCGTAAACAACATCTGCATTAGCGCCTGTGCCTGCAAGAGCAACATAGCCTGAACCGATTGCCTTGCCTGTAACAACAGAAATCTTAACTGTTGTTGCCTCAGCATAAGCGGCTGACGCCTTTGTTGCCGACTTGATTGACTCAAAGCCCGGGCAGTTTACGAATGTTACAACAGGGAGTGAGAAAGCGTCGCAGAAACGAACAAACTTTGCTACCTTGTTTGCAGACTTGCAACCAAGCTCCTTGCCCTTTGTAACAACAATACCTACAACCTGACCGCCGAGTCTTGCAAAACGAACATTTGCTTCCTTGCCGTAATCATTGAAGAGCTTTACAATGCTGTTGCCGTCAACAGTTCTGCTGACTACACAACCGCAACCGTCCTCTGCCGGAGCTTCTTCAAATGACTGAGGAGCCATTGTGAGGTTATTAGACGGAAGATAAAGGATAAGTTCCTTTGCAGCCTTGATTGCCTTGTCTGCATCGTCACAAACGATTGAGGCAATACCGTTTTCAGCATTGTAAGCGGCATCGGAATGCTTGCCTGTTACCGAAAGTGAAAGCTGTGCGTCTTTGCTCATGATAACGACGTCTGCGCTTGCGGCGTTAAGAGCGTTTGTTCCGAGGCAAGTGCCGAGAACAACCGAAATCTGCGGTACAACACCGGAAAGTGACGCAGCCGCATTGAGAACATCACCGCAACCTGCGAGAAGCTCTGTACCCTGATTAAGTCTGCCGCCAACGCTGTCATAGAAACCTACAACAGGAGCGCCTGTCTTGAGTGCAAGACCATACAGCTTTTTAAGCTTGGCAGCCTGTGCCTTACTCATGGCACCGCCGCAAATGTCGCTGTTCTGTGCAAACGCATAAACAGGCATACCTTCTACTGTTCCAAAGCCTGCAACAACCTCGGCAAAACCTTCACCGGATTTTGCAAAGGCATCAATTTCACAAAAGCTGTCTGCATCAAAAAACGCCGTAATTGTCTTATAAGCGGAAGTTGCGGCAATTTCAGCCTTTGCCTGATTGATCTTTTCAATACTCATCTTAAAATCCTCCAATACCATGTATTGAATATGCACGAAAACTGAGCGTGCATACTAATTTTCTACACAATACATTATACTCTATAATCTTCAAAAGTACAAGAAAAACACGCTGTACTATTTCAATTTTGAACACATTTAATAGTTATTACACCAAAACCGTAAATTTATTGTCGAATTAACGAATAGTTTTATTGACCGTTTCGGAAGTATTTTTCAAAAACGGAAAATTAAAGCTGTTTGCCGTTTAAAAACGGGTTTGCAAGCAGTTTTTTAACCTCTTGTTCGGTCAAATCTCTCCAGTCGCCCTGTTTGAGCATACCCATTTTTACTCCGCCGATCTGGGTGCGTTTGAGTCTTGCAACCTCAAGCCCGACAGCCTCGCACATTCTTCTGATTTCACGGTTCTTACCCTCGTGAAGAATCATTTCAAGAACTACTCTGCCCTGCTCCTTGTGAATTACATGGACATATGCAGGAGCGGTTTTCCTGCCGTCAAGCTCAACGCCTGTTTCAAGCTTTACAAGCTGATCCTCGTCAATTGACGGTCGAACGGTTACTCTGTAAATCTTGTAAACATTGTTTTTCGGGTGCATAACCTTGTTTGCAAAGTCACCGTCATTTGTAAAAACAAGCATACCCTCGCTGTCTTTGTCAAGTCTGCCTATCGGATAAACTCGCTCGCCGACATTCTCAACAAGCTGTGCAACACACTTTCTGCCACGCTCATCATTCATTGTGGTAATGAATCCACGGGGCTTGTTGAGCATAATATATCGGTAATTACCACCCTTCGGTACAACAATTCTCTTGCCTCTTACAAACACCTTGTCTGTAGGAAGAACCTTATCGCCGAGAATTGCGGTTTTGCCGTTCACCTTGACATGACCGCCGAGAATAAGCTCCTCGGCCTTTCGCCTTGACGCAATACCGCATTGCGCTATGAATTTCTGAAGTCTTATAGGTTCAATTTTAGCCATATGTAAATTCCTTTTTAATAAAATTTTCTGTATACTTAAGCTGTCACGAAAACAGATTTCCTATTGCCGAAAATATTGACACACTCTTTTTATCCGATTTAATCTTTTCGCCTGCAACAATGTTGCATTTATAAAGCAGCTTTCCGCCGAGTGTGTATTCAATTCTGCCGACCGATTCGTTCTTTTCAATCGGAGCATACAAAAAGCTGTCTATGAAGATTTTTTTCTTGATTTTATCGCAGTCCTCACGCTTTAAAACGATTGTGTTGTTCTTCTCCCCTGTAACAGTTACGCTGTCCTTATCACCGCCCACGCACGGAATATCGGCACAAAAGTCAGCGTCCTTGCAGTCAACTCCCCTGTACTTTTCAAAAGCGTAATCATAAAGAGAAATATGGTCATTCCAATCGTTACGGTCATTCAGAGTGACGCACACAAGCGTTACACCGTCTTTTTTTGCAGAGGAAACAAGGCACCGCCCTGCCGCCGTTGTATAGCCTGTTTTTCCGCCTGTACAGTAGGGATAAAGCGACAAAAGCCTGTTATGATTTGCATATGCGGTTTTCTTTGATTTCGGTTCAAGGAATTCAACAGTCACGCTCTTCTTAGCCGTAAGATTTGCGAAATCGTCATTTTCAAGTGCATATGACATAAGCAAAGCCATATCCTTTGCACTTGAGTAATGGTTGTCATCGTCGAGTCCGCTCGGCGTTACAAAATTGGTATTCGTCATACCGATTTGCTTTGCCTTTTCATTCATTCGTTGTGAAAACTTTTCAGGACTGCCCGAAATCGTATATGCCGCCGCATTCGCCGCATCATTACCCGACGCCATCATCATTCCTGACGCAAGGTCCGAAAGTCGGACTTTTTCACCGACTTTAAGATACATCGAACTGCCCTCGGCAACCATTTCCTGTTTGAAGGTTACTTCGCTGTTACAGGATGCCGCCTCATCAAGCGTTATGAGAGATGTCATAATCTTTGTGGTACTCGCAGGTTTCATCTTTTCATCTGCATTCTTGGAACAGATAACCGTGTTGTTATCGGGACAATAAAGAACAAATGCCTGTGCAGAAGTTGTGGGAGGAGTATCCTCCGCAGTTTTTGCGCCCATAAGCACAAACGGCATAACAAAGCACACCGCAAGCAAGATTATTTTTTTCATAAGGACACCCCCTGCATAAATCTATGCCGAGGGGTGTTGCAATATTACGAATCAGCCGTCAATATCGTCCTGTGTGATTTCGGAAAAATCGTCTGCGGATTCGCTCTTATCCTTTTTGAAAACTCCCTTTACTTTTTTAAGAACATCGGGAATCATATTAACGAGCTTGTCGGCTGTACCTTCTTCCCTGTCAACGGAAACAAGCCTTACATCGCCCTGATAAACGGTAAGAAATGCAACAGGCTGAATTGTCACACCTGCACCGCTGCCGCCGCCAAAGCAGTCTTTGTTTTCCTTTTTGGTAGGCAAATCCGAACCGCCTGCCGCAAAGCCGTAGCTTACCTTTGAAACAGGAATGATGAGTGTGCCGTCAGGCGAAGTTATAGGCTCGCCGATAATAGTATTGACATCAATCATTTCCTTGATTTTTTCCATTGTGGTATCCATTAAACTGCCGATAGGATGTTCCATAGCCATTCTCCTTTTTCAACAATATTTATATCAATCATTTTTAACTTCTGCAAGAAGTTTAATCCCCTTAATTCCGTGCTTAACGGCAAGACCGATAAGTCGGAATGCGAAAATTCTTGCGGCAAAGTCAAAGTTAATTTCTGTTTCTGCTTTTTCCGAAAAATTCGGATTTATGTCAACTCCGTAGCCTTTGCATTTTACAACACGGACAATTGTGCCTACTGCCGGATAAACAACGGCACAGTATTTGCCGTATTTTATAGCCGTGTCAGCCGCATCGTCACCTGCAACGCTGATACTCAGCGACAATTTTTTAACCAGTATGTGGCTGAAAAAGTCCTGCAATGCAGATACTGCAAGCTCTGCAACTTTTTTTATCAGGTTCAAAAGCCACTCAATACCGTATTGTTTTATAAGGCTCGGCTTTTTTTCTGTCGCTTTTTTAGGCTGTTCGGTTTTCTGAGTTTGTTTTTTTGCTTTTTTCTTCTTCTTTTCCTTTTTGGGTTTTGCCGGCACAAGCTGAAGCTTTACAAATCCGATATACACGGCACACCAAAACTCCTCTTTATATGATGCACGCAAAGTAATCGGAATAAACATCACAAGCGCAATCAACAGCACAATTCCGAGTAGGATATATAGCCAAAGCAAAGGGAATTCCCCCTAAATTTTACTGCCTGTCAACAGGCTGATCGGCAAACAAATCAATCTGCTCGTTGCCGTTTTCAGTCTTTTCCTGTTCTTCACCGTTTTCTTCGGACTCCTTGTCCTCATCACTCTCGGGGAGCGGAGGAAGTTCGTCAAGACTTGAAATGTTAAAGCAACGCAAAAAGTTTTCGGTTGTGCCGTAAAGCAACGGTCTGCCGGGAAGCTCAAGTCTGCCCTTTTCTTCAACAAGTCCCTTTGTTGTCAAGCTGCCGATTACACCACTGCAGTCAACACCACGCACCTGCTCAACAAAAGCCTTTGTAACAGGCTGATTGTACGCAACAACTGCAAGAACCTCAAGAGCCGCCTGTGAAAGCGGAGTGTTTCTTCTCAAATCCATAACGGTGCGAATCTGCGGAGCAAATTCCTTTTTTGAAACCATCTGACAGGAATTGTCAAGCAATATTATAGTTATGCCCCGTCCTGACGCCTCATAATCATCAATCAGTGCAGAAATATGCTCTTTAACCTTTTTTTCGGAAATTTCAAGTGCCTGCGCTATTCGGGAAAATTCAACCGACGCACCGTTTGCGAACAAAATCGCCTCAATCGCACCACGAATATTTTCAACAGCCATTACTGCACCTCCTCATTTTCATTGTTTTCGTCCTCGTCAACCTGTGGCAAAGGCATTGCGTTTTTATCCTCAATCATATGAACAACGGCATTTTCACCGCTGCCCTCAATTCTGATACGCTTGCCCTTTACCAGCTCCAGCGTTGCAAGAAATGTTGCCACAAGGTCGCTTTTGCCCTCGCATACCTCAAAAATTTCGTGATATTCAAGCCTTTTGCCGTGCCAGAGCCTTCTCATAAGATGGATAATCTTACTGTTTACCGACACGATTTTATGCGACACAATACCCGAAAATGCGTCTTTTGACGGTGGAAGCTTACGCTTGCCCCGTCCGACTGCGCTGACATACGCCTTTGCGATATCCTCACTCGGATGAATACGGTTGTAAGTCAAGTCAAATTCAACAGGAGATGCATCTCGGTAAAAGCTGTCAAAGTCATAAATATCGCCCAGCTTTGCCGCCATTTCACGGCAAACGGCATATTCAAGAAGCTGTCCCGAAAGTTCTTTCTTGAGTTCTTCAGCCTCTTCCTCATATTTTGGCAGGAGCATTACAGACTTGATATAAACAAGCCTTGACGCCATTGTCAGAAATTCCGATGCGATATCCATCTGATTTTCCTGCATCATATTAATCTGCTCCATGTACTGGTCGAGCAATTCGGAAATGCTGATGTCGTAAATATCTATTTTGTTTTTAGAAATCAGCGTCAGCAAAAGGTCAAGAGGGCCTTCAAATGCCGACAGCTTATATTGAAGTTGTTGTGTTTCCATAAATAAGTTTCAGTTATGATTTGATGTTGCGAATAATTTTGAAATCAACCGACAAACGGCATATACGGCAGGCTTGCAAGCCAGCTGATGAAGTCAAGAATCTGATTGCTGAGCCAGTTAATCGGAGTGTTGAGAATTCCCACATACAAGAGAACAAAAAGACCGATAAAAAAGTACATCTGATATCTGTAAAAGAATTCAACAGCCTTGTCGGGTAAAAATACGAAGAGAACCTTTGAACCGTCAAGAGGCGGAATCGGGATAAGGTTGAACACAGCAAGTCCGACATTGCACGAAATGTAGAAGCTCAAGAATTGAACAACATATCCTCCGATTGTCGAAAGCGGAAATGCGCCTGTAAAAAGGATAATCGGATAGTAAATGAGGAGTCCGACAAAAGCCGCAACGATATTTGCAATCGGACCCATAATAGCGGTGATTGCCATACCGACCTTTGGATTTTTAAAATTTCTCGGATCAATCGGAACAGGCTTTGCCCAACCGAATCCGAACAAAAGCATACACAAAGCACCCATAGGGTCAATGTGGCTGAGCGGATTAATCGAAAGTCTGCCTCTGCCCTTTACCGCCTTATCACCGAGAAGTGACGCAGTAAAAGCGTGCGCCCATTCATGGAACGGGAGAATTAAAAATATAATAACGAGTACAGCCAATATTTCGGCAATTACCGAGCCGAAATCAAGGTTGCCGTTTCTGATGCCGTTAAGTAATAATGAGAGCATAAGAGCCTCCTGAAATCTGAATTTTTAGGTAACAATCGTGTAACTATATTTATTCTTAATTATATAATATATCGTCAAAAATTACAAGAGCAAAAAACAAGTTAAGAAATTTTCAAAAAACACTTGCATTTTCTCTCATTTTCTGTTATTATAACAAAGTTAGAAATAGAATTAGTTTTCTTTAAGGAGGTGCAGACGCATGGCAAAATGTGAATTCTGCGGTAAGGATGTAAAGTTCGGTATTAAGGTATCTCACTCACACAGAAGATCAAACAGAACATGGAAGCCCAACGTACAGCGTGTTAAGGCTATTGTTGACGGTTCACCAAAGCGTGTATATGCTTGCACCCGTTGTTTGCGTTCAGGTAAGGTTACCAGAGCTAACTGATTTTACGGATTACGAAACAGCTCCACTATTTACGGTGGAGCTGTTTTTTGTATTTTTATCAGGATTTTAAACCACAATCACAGCACAGAAAGAGGGCTGACCTTTGTTTGGTCAGCCCTCTTAATTATTAGTCTTTATCAGCCGTTAAAGGATTTCTTCTTTCTTACGAAGAACGAACATTACACAAGTTGAGCCGATGAGAAGAGAGAGAATTACAACTGCAAGAGGAGCTTCACCTGTCTGAACAGCAGCATTTGCATTGTTATTACCGCCGTTATCAGATGTATCCGGAGTGTCGGATGTTGAGCTGATTTTCTTTGTTACAGGCTGTGTTACAGATGTTGCATCCTGTGAAGTTACAGGAGCAATTGTATCCTTAGTTGATTCCTGCGTTTCCTCTGTAGCCTTAGTAGCCTCAGTAGATGACTCTGCGGTTGAAGGCTCGGCTGTTGTCGGTTCTGCATAGGTTGAAGGAGTAAGCTCAGTTGAAAGATCATTTTTTACTGCCGCAGCAACAGGAGCTTTCTTAACTACTTCTTTATCAACAAGAATAACTTCTTTTGAACCGTCAGTCATTTCTGTGTCCTGATTTACTTCCGAAACACGAAGCACCTCAACAACAAGGTCAACCGTCGTCGAAACCGGTGCAACCTTTGAAATGTCTTTAACATCAAAAACAACTGTTGCAAAAAGCGTCTTTTCGCTAAAGTCATAAAGACCGAGATTACTTGCACCGAATTTTACATAACCAACGCCCTCCGACTTATTCTTGAAGTTTACATATACACCTCTGCCGTCCATTGTCGGGCAAACCGACTTAGCAGTATTCACATCAGCAACCGAAAGGATTGAAGGGTCATACGAAATGTGCCACTGCGTGTCAAGCACATTCTTTGGAGACTGCATAAAATATGTAACCGTTACCTGATTTGTAACTGCATTATACTTTGCACTTGCCATTGGGAAGTAATTTGATGTTGCATTTACTGTAAGAGCAAGCGAAGATTCAGCAGACGATGTTGTACCCTCTGTTGCAGCAGCACCATCAGTTGCAGACTCGGTTGTTTCCGATTCTGTTACAACCTCTGTCGTTGATTCGGCTGTTGTTTCCTCGTCCGATGGATTGTACTCTGTCGGGAACACACCGTCTTTGCCGTAATAATCGCCGGCCTTGAGGTCTGCCTTTTTAGGAGCATTGCCGTATTCACCGTTACCGTAGTAGTAGAACCACTCACCGGTAAAAATCAATTCATCCTTATCGTTCTCGGAAGTAAATTCAGGATTGATAATATAAATCATATTGTCAAAGCTTTCAACACCGTTGGGATAATAATCAGACTCGCCTTTATCATAACCCTTAAAATTAATATCGGTTGTTCGATAAGCAAGTTTATATTCAGGATTTGTCGGATCGTCTGTACCCTTAAGAGCGTTGTTCCAGATTACTTTATCAACATCGGTCGGTACATCAGAACAGTAAACATTTTTGTTATCAGCATTGCGAGCTGAATAACCCGGCCACGCTGAAGGAGTATCCGAACCGTTTTCCCAATAAACACCTGCATCAGATGTATATTTGTTTTCCCAGTCATCAGGCTTGCAGAAATATATATGGTAGGTTTCAGTGCCCTCAGAAGGCACATAACTGCCTTCATCGTCCGTATCGGCAGAAACGCTTATTGCAGCAACCACTATCATTGATGCTGTGAGCATAACAGCCAATAAAAGACTGATAACTTTTTTGGACATTTGTATTTCCTCCTTATGATTTTCCGACACCATACTTGTATCAGCATGACTATTATAGTATAAAACTCAGAAAAAATCAAGTGTTACAGGGCATTTTGGCGTCTGAAACATATTGTAATAATCACCAAAAATCACTGTACTGTTTTATAAAATATCTTTATTAGGCCTTATCCGAACAAAGGCAGTACAAACAACTGCAAATTTTTCCTGCAATAAAAGCAAAAATGCCCTCCAAAGCGGAGGGCATCAAATAATTATGTATAATTATTTAAGATTATTCAAATCTCTTGCGTGTGTAAAGAACTGCACCGCCTGCAACGAGGAGAACTGCGAGAACTGCAGCTGCTGTTGTAGCACCTGTCTGAACTGCGCTGTTGTCTGTGCTCTTTGCTGTGTCAGCAGTTGAAACTGCGTTTGCAGAAGATGTTGGGTTCTGACCTGCAGTAGGAACTGTGTTCTTTGTAGAATCTGTCTTGTTGTCATCTTTCTTGTCACTTGACGGAGCTGTTGTTGTAGGCTCGTCAGGTGTAGCATTCTTGTCTACTGTCTGAACAAGACCTGCTTCCTTAGCCATATCATAGTTAGGAAGTGAACCGTACTCGTACTTGCCTGTTTCTTCGTTAAGACCATAGTAGAAGTAGAACTCACCGGCATATGTTTCCTTACCTGTTACGCTTACAGAAGTGTTGGTAGGGTCTATAACATAAATCATGTTGGTGAGGTACATTGAGATACCCCAGTCAGGATCCTCAAAGAAGTTGTCAGCAAATTTACCGAGGAATGTCTTGTCATCACCGTCAAATGCTTCCTGAGCCTTTGCCCAGAATTCGCCGTCAAGCAAACTGTCATAATATTCATTGTCGCCTTCCGAATAGTACTGACAAGAAACATCGGCAGTCTGCTTAGCAGCCTTAAACTGTTCCTCAGTAAACTCGTAAGTTACTTTACCTGTTGCGGCATCTTCTGTCCTTTGACCGCCGTTAAGGTAGTTGTTGAAATCAAGATTAGGAACATCTGTAGGAAGGTCAAGATAGAAGATGTTATTTTCAGCATTTTCAACCTGCATCTTATAACCCGGCCAAGCAGGACCTACTGACGTACCGTCAAGAGAGCCGCATGGATCTGAACCGTTCCACCAGTATGCACCTGCATCATTAGCATTGTACTTTACACTCTTCCATGACTCAGGCATAAGGAAGTAAACTTTGTGTGTTTCTTTTACGCCCTCACTTGGGACATAACGACCGTCTGTATCAATAGCTGCGGAAACGCCGATTACACCTACAAGAGCAAGTGAAAGAACGAGAGCGCATGACACTATGATACTAATAAGTTTTTTTGACATTTGAATCTCCTCCAAAAAAATTTCCGATTTCTATCGGTATGAAATCATTATATAACAAAATTTTCAAAATTGCAATCTTTTTCAAAAAGCTTAAAACAAAAAAATACACAAAATTGCAATCGCAATTTTGTGTATTTAGCTTGTATTATAAAAAATTTTCCTATAAAAGATATTTATCTGTTTTATTTATCCGCATCTGCATCGTCCGACATTGCATTATTGTCCGCCGCTTTGTTCTTTTTTTCGTCCTTTTTCTTTACGAAAATAATTGCACCTGCGGCAATCAAAACAACAACAATTGCAATTATAATAATTAATGTCGTATTTGAACCCGAACCGTTTGCAGAGCTCTCAACAACCTTTGTAACATCTACAACCTGACTATTCTGCTGAGTTGAGATGTACTTTTTCTCAACAACTACCGACTTATGATCGTCTTTGTTAGGTGAGTTTTCCTCGCCCATTCCGTCAATGTAGTTTACAAAATCGCCCTGAATTTTTTCGGAATTTGCCGTATCATTATTTACTATCGGAACGGCACTATCCTCTACCTCTTTACCGTTCACCCAAAGCTTGCAGGTGATTTTATATGATTTGAGATATGTCATATCATCGCCGTACATATCAGAGATGAAATATGAAAGATCGGTTTTGCCTCCCTTTAGTACCTTGAATTCAGCAGAAACAAGAGCCTTGTCACCGTTAAGCTTTACTGGATTCTGAACATCTGTCCATGTAAAGGTGTAATAATTCTTCAGTTTAGGGTTACCAATCGCATTTTTAAAGCTTTCACAGTTTATTGAATCGGCATTCAACTTCAAATATTCATCGTTGTAAAAGAAACTCATTGCGGCTCCGATTACTTCTTCTTTTGTATCGGTCATATAAATAGCATACTTTACCGTATCGCCGGCTTTAGCTGTTACGGAATCCTTTTCATCTGTTGAAATGCTGATTGTAAGGTTATCCTCGGCAGCACTTGCAGGAATACAGAATGCTGACACGGTAAGTACAGCCACGAAGAGAATTGAAAGCATATTTTTGATTTTTTTAGACATTTTTTTCATTCCTTTAGTTTGATATCCCTATTATATATCATTAAGACTAAAATTTCAATCAATATTTTAACAATTCTCGGTGAAATTTATGTGAAAAAAATTAATTGCAGACTTGCCTTTAAAGAAATGATATTTTTGAAATTATAATTCAAACTGATTTTCACAACATTACGATATAAAAAAACGCCCCTCGGAAAACCGAGAGGCGAAAAATTATTTTTTTAATCTGTCAACGCCGTTAACAGTCTTACAATAGGAAATTCAATTACTTATTGAATCTCTTTCTTGTGAAGTAAACAACACCTGTTGCAGAAACAAGAGCTAAGAGGATAACTACTGCCATAGAAGCATTACCTGTCTGTACTGCGTTGCTGCTTGTGCCGTTAGCCGGTGTGTCAGAAGTAGCTGTGTCAGCTGTTGACTGACCCTTTGTTGCAGCCTGTGTAGCAGATGTAGCATCAGGTGTAGTAGGAGCTACTGTAGTAGGCTCTGTTGCAGCAGGCTCTGTTGTAGCAGGCTCTGTTGTAGCAGGCTCTGTTGTAGTAGGCTCTACTGTTGTAGGCTCTGTTGTAGCAGGCTCTGTTGTAGCAGGCTCTGTTGTAGCAGGCTCTGTTGTTGTAGGCTCTGTTGTTGTAGGCTCAACATATGCCTCAACCTTAGCGTCTGAGTTAATGTGATCAAAGAGATCATTAGCCATGTCGCCGTTAACTACTGCTTCATATTCTGAATCAGCATCAACTGTGCCTGTTGCAGGATTGAGCTTACCAAGTGTAAGATCAACTACATTGAGGTCAACATTTGTTGTACCTGTACCGTTAACTGTGAACACAGCCTCAACAAGCTTCTTGCCGCCTGCAAAATCATAAAGTGCAAGGTTTGAAGCATTGCCTGAAACATCATTCATATTTACCATGCCATCAGCGATTTCAGGCATTGTAAGTGAATCAAGTGTAAGGAGGTTCTTATCATATGTAAGAGCCCACTGTACTTCTTCAAGCTGTGCGTCCTTAGTGTCAAGGAGATAGTAAACTGATACCTTGTCGCCTACATTAAATGTGCCTGAACCGTTAGCCTGGCAAATATTAGATGTAGCGTTGATTGTTAAATTATCAACTGCAGGAGTTGAAGGCTCAACCTTAACAGTAGCCTTAGCGCCTGAACGTGTTGAATAATCAAATTTAGAAATGTCGAGTGTGATTGTTACATCAACGAGTGAATCTTCTTCAAAACCTGCAGAAACTGTGTTAAGAAGCATGTTCTCACCATTGAATGTAAGGTCAAAATCTTCGCCTATAGTAGCTGCGCTCTGCTCAG